>ERZ856578.3971-NODE-3971-length-20836-cov-133.198035_pt1 | contig 20836 bp, 23 predicted proteins | sample MGYA00514384_ERZ856578 | MGnify/ENA primary metagenome ERZ856578 (study PRJEB29103, sample SAMN06111958) | human gut metagenome | biome: human gut; feature: ankylosing spondylitis patient; material: healthy_person | host: Homo sapiens | place: China:Hangzhou... | reverse complement strand
AAATCGGACATAGTTATGATATTAATGTGATGAAATGGATAATAAAAAAGCGAAAGATGTACATGCAGTACACCTCCGGTAATGGTTTGCAATAAGTCCGATAAAGTCTAAATCAGGATATGCAGCAGTGCATAGATATAGTATCCGCAGGAATAGCGGAGAGCATTGGGATTGAATGAAAGGTTGGCGCTCTCTCCGGCAGACAGATGGCTGGAAAGCAGATGCTCCAGTTGCCCGGCTGGTTTCAGAATTCTCATCTTCAGGAATTTCGGAGAGGCGTGGTTATGTGTGTATAGGCTGTTCGGACACAACGCTTCGTTGGTCCAGCAGTCGGTATTTTCGTCATTGAATAGTGAACGGTGGGTGGCTGTGTACGATGCGCACTGTGTGTAGGCGGTAAAGGAGCATTCGGAGGCCGGACTTCCGACAACTATTCCCGCCGGACTCCCGGTAGTATTCCGTGAGTCTGGCTGTTCCTCCTGGGAGATGGCAGTCAAACCCAGACAGAGGAAGGTAAACATAAGTATGTAATACAGATGTTTCATCATAGCAAGATAAAGGAACAAATAACTTTGGACAAAGTTATATATTCCGCTGTATTTTAAGATTAATTGTCTTTTTCCTCTGCAGGAAGTATTCTGAAGGACTGGTTGCGGCATTTATATGCCCAACCGTTCCTTCAGTAACCGGTATCTGGAGAGGCTTACCCGTAGCTTGACGCCACTTTTTAACGTCACTTGGTAGGTCTCTTTTCCATACTGTTCTACTCGTGATATCTGGGTTACGTTGACAATGCTCGAGCGGTGGATGCGGACAAAGTTATCTGCTGGCAAATGTGTTTCAAAGTTTTTCATGGTCTGTTCCTTGATGTACTCTCCGTCGGATGTCACCAGGGTTGCGTAGTCCCCACAAGCCTGGATGTATAATAGGTCTTCCACTTTGATGATGTGAATCCGGGAGCCGTCTTTTATCGTGATCCGGTCAATACTTTCTTCTTGTGGCAGGGGAGCGGCCTTTTCTGCCTCGGGGGCGGTGAAATCTTCTGTTTGTAATGAAGTGTCTGCCACAATCTGCAGATGATACCACAAAAGGATAGCTGTCCAGGCAGGAATACCGAACAAGAGGCGGAAAGGAATGCTTGTTTGGCAGGTGTGCCTTGCCAGCGTTTGTCTTCACATCCGCCGCAAAAGCAACTGCATTCTATGCGTACTTGCCAGTCGGCGGGTATGTGCAGTTCCACTCCTCCCCAACTGCAGTCCAGGTCTATGTAGGTTTCTCCGGGTGCTATGTTCGTGTGGCGCAGGTCGATGGTAGTACCGCCGAAATAGGTGCGTATGTTCGCTCCCTTGAAAAGCTCGTCGAGTACGACGTGGCGTACGGCACTCAGGGAGTTGTTGGAGTAGAGGAATCCGTCGTCAGACTGGCATTGTTGTTCCTCTTGCTCTCCCATTCTCTTGTTCATCATCCGTTGTACCATCTTGGCACGGCGATGCACTGTCCTTTGGTGTGTCCAGTTTCTCCTATGGTGATGTCTGAGAAGGAAGATGCCGATGAGGATAAGGGCCAAGGGCCACAGCATGGCTTGGAAATTGCCGGGGAATAGCAATAAGCCTGAAAGGATAAAGAACGAGGCGGTCAGCACTTTGCCGGAGCCTGCATAGGATGGGAATCGGTGAATCCGGAGTTATCTGTTCCTCCACCAATACCAGATGAAGCGTAGCCCGGTGCCGAGAAGCGCGAGAGAAAGTCCGGTATAGAACACTGCGATGAAGGAGTCGGGCAGAAGGTGGCAGGTACGTATTACAATTCCCATTGCAATCATGCCTATCATGACAATCCATCCTTTTACGTCGAAAAAGGAAAAGGGGCAGTGCTTCCCTTTCTTCTGTGAGATACGGAGAGTATGTTTCTTGTATAGCCTATGGAAAATAATGCCGAAGAACAGAAGGAATACCAGGCTGGCTTCGCAGACTTTGAATAGCCAATAATGTCCGTCATCTATCCAGCAGGTCAGGCCTATACGCAGAATATTGACTCCTGCCAATGACCATATGGTTCCGGCAGTTATGAGCAGTGTATTTGGAGATACTCCGTATTTCATGATGAAGGTTGTTTTATTACACAAATACCGGGCTTGTATAGCGGAGTCCAAAAATTAAAAGAGGCTCTATTCTATTAAGAATGAGCCTCTTGTTTGTGGACCAGCCTGGGTGATTTTTTGAGACCTAATGAGAATAGTATAAGTATATATAATACTGTAATACAGCTATTTATTAGTATATATAATTTTATAAGATCTACCTAAGTTTCAACAGGAATGTTTAGCGTTGACAAAAATAAGTGCTTTTTGTCAACCGTTTACAAGAAAGGAGGAAAAGAATTCTTTTATGTGATTTTATCCCCCGAACAATATGCCGCCTTTGCCTTATTTTCGCAACATAAAATATTGAAAATATGGCAACTATAAGACTTTATTTATCTAGTAAACAACAAAAAAGTAACGGTAAATGTGAAATTTATCTACGAATGTCAGCAGCTCGTAATAAAGTGTTCCGAGCAAAGTCCAATTTATATGTATTGCCGAAGTATTGGGATGAAAAAAAGGAAAAGATAATGATTCCACGTATTCATGTAAAAGAGCAAGGAGATTTGATTAATCTACAAAAACAACTTGATACCCTTGTTACTTTTATATTGAATCAAAGTATTATCGCACCTATCGAAGAACTCAGTAAAGTTTGGCTAGAACGTATTATCAATGAGTTCCATTTCGGTAAAGATGAAAAAGAGAGTGACAATGATGAACTAGCTTTTTTTGATTTATTGAAATTGTTTATATCCGTCCGTGTAAAAACCGGAAATAGAGAGGCGCAGTTTGGTACACTGATACGAGTGTTGAAAAGATATGAGATATACCGAGGTAATGGTTACTCTCTCAATATTCATAAAGTTACAGACTTAGACTTAATTAAGTTTGAGGAATTTTTACGCATTGAACATACTTTTTTCGATCAAGACGGGAATTGTATCAAATATGCAAAGATATACAAAACATATCCCGAAATGCGAACTCCAAAAGCTAGAGGTACTAATGGGGTACACTACATCTTGAAACGTCTTAGGACTTTTTATAATTGGGCAGTTAATACAGGCAGAACTACTAACAATCCTTTTACGAAGTATCATCTACCGACTTGTGTCTATGGTACTCCATTCTTTATAACAATAGAAGAAAGGAATAAACTGTTTAATTTTGACTTTTCAGATGATCCGCAACTGGCAATACAACGTGACATTTTTGTTTTTCAATCTTGCATAGGTATTCGTTCTGGTGATCTTTATAGATTAACAGATGATAATGTCGTGGGCGATTCTATTGAGTATATACCAAGTAAGACCGCAGATGAATGTGGCAAAACCGTAAGCGTACCACTAATATCTCAAGCTAAAATAATTCTCAACCGTTATGCAGATAAAAAGTGTAAAACGTTATTGCCTTTCATTTCAATACAACATTATAATAAAGCTATAAAAATAATGCTCCAGAAAGCTGAAATTTCAAGAATCGTGACAGTTATCAATCCAATAACAAGAAAGGATGAGCAGCACCCCATCTATGAAGTTGCAACATCCTATATGGCAAGAAGGAACTTCATTGGAAATCTATATAAGGAAGTAAAAGACGCTAACTTAATAGGTAGCATGACAGGACACGCAGATGGCAGTAAAGCATTCTCCAGATATCGAGCAATAGATGCAGATATAAAAAAGTCTGTTATTAGTTATTTAGAATAAAAAAGTGCTGGCCCATTGGAACGACCAATGGGCTTTTTATTTGTAGGGGGAATAATTTTTTTTCTCTTCTAAATACCCCCTGAAAAAGCTGTGGAAAAATCTCGTACTTTGTGGCATCAAAAGAAAAAATCATGAACGAACTAGTAAAAAAAATAGTAGAAACGATTGCCGATCAAATTGTTAATCGAGTGCTAGAAAGGGTGGAGCAATCCTCCCAGAGTATAAATGTAAACAATGTAGGTACGAAACTATATACAACAAAACAGTTGTGTGAAATGCTTCATATCTCTAAAGCAAAGTTATATCGCCATAGGGAGCAAGGTTATTTAAGACCTACAAAATATGTAGGACGGACACCTTTATATGATCAAACTGCTATTGATGCTTATTTGAATAACTTTTCATACTAAAAAATGAAAGAAAACAACCAAAGTCCTGTGACTGCATTGGCAGAGCAGGCAACCATCCAAGCGATGATAGAGAGTATTAACAATGGTATGACACCTCAGGGTAGTGCTACGCCTGACAGTGACAGTAGCGCAAAAGAGAAGGAACTGCGAGCGCAACAACTTGCAAGTAGTGTGCAAATAGATGGGGAATCCCTCAAAGCTAAAATTTTTATGCAATTAAGTAATGGCGAGAAGGTAGGAGTTTTTGATTTCCATAGAGCCGGTGGGAAATTTGCATATCTTGATAAAAACCGGTCAATCGACATGAAACATGTGGAGTTTCTGTTTGGCTCCTTCAAGCGTGTCGGTATGCTGAACAGCATTAAGGTTGTAGCAGCCCGAAAACTGATAGAAGAAGGACATACTCTGAGAGATCGCACGGGCAACATGCTTACATTAGCCACTCCCAATATAGATATGTATTATTGCATTCTTGACGGGCAGCACAAAGCGGATGCGCTTGCTCTTTGGTTAGCCAGCGAAGAGACCAGAAACATTCCGTTGGATGCACGGATGGAACTGGTGAATATTCCTAAAAATTTTTCTGTAGGAGCATATATTGGAGAATATAATCTTGCCTGTAAGAAATGGAATCATCGTGATACCGAAACACTTCTGGTACAGACCTTTGAAAAAGAGGGCAGGACTGTTCTTTCCAGTATAGAAAAATGCGTGAATGAGGATAAGATGACCCAGCGTGCCGCGTGGAAAATTTACAAGATGATTGACGGCTATAGAAAACAGAAATTTGAGGATGCGCTGTTTTACAATAAACTGTCTGATGAACTTAGAGGTACGGATGCTGAAATAGAGCGTGGAGACAGAATACGCAGAGCCATCCAGGTAGCATGTAGAAATGAAGTACGGATGAAGAGGAACAGTGCCATCATTGATGCTGTCATTGCAGCTTATAATGCCGTTTCTGATGTACAGAAAGCTGAAACGATGGATCAACTGATGCTTTTTATCACTTCTTTGTCCAAACAGACACTACTTGCTGCCATAAAAGCAGATTCTGTAAACCAAAAAACAGAAGTAATAACCCAAGCATGGAAAAATTTCCAGAAGGAAATCAAAAAGGATGGTAAAAAGGAAGAGTACGAGGCTTTGGCTTTAAATGCGGAAGAGGAGTACGACAGGATGGTTTCCAGTGTAGCCTCACCCAAAAAATCATCCAATCTTGACAAAATCAAAAAAATTCTTTCATAAAACAACTTCCCCCATCTTCGTGGTGGGGGATCAACTATAATTTTAAATGATGAAAAATCAGAACAAAGAGTGTAATGGTGCATTATATTCAGGCGATGGAAAGGTATTTCTAAAGCTATTGAATCAAGAGTGCTGTTATTATGCTGTCGAAAACGGAACAGAGAGTATTTCGGATAATGCTTTTGCTACCCTCTCTTTTTCCAATAAGACCGAATTCTTGGATTTACCTGACTCGGTTACTAAATTAGGTTCAGGAGCTTTTCAAAGGATGGCTCTAAACTCAATAGCCATTCCTCCAAAGGTAACAGAAATACCGGAAAAGTTATTGTTCGGCTGTACCAATCTTGAACATGTACACCTGCCGGAAGGAGTGGAATGCATAAATCGGGAAGCGTTTTGGAAGTGCCCAAACCTAACCCGTATCACATTACCACATAGCTTGAAGGAAATCATAGGAAATCCTTTTGCCTATTCCGGTATAAGGGAAATTGACAATCTGTCTGAATATTTCAAAATACAGGATGAATGTCTATATACGGCTGACGGTACACTGATTTTTAATTTTTCTAACAAACGGGAATTTGATGTGCCGTTCTGGGTTATGGAAATAGACGGGAGTGCTTTTGAGGGGAATGTGTATATGGAGAAAATCAGTTTCCCCAGGTTAATTAAAATTGCCCCCAGAGCCTTCGCAAATTGTACTTCATTGACTACAATTTCTGTTCCCCAAAAGACAAAATATCGCTTTAACGTAGGAAAAAACAATTATAAACTGATAAAAGAACGTGATGATGAAAACATTAGATCAACTTAGGAGTGATGGATATATTCTCTGTCTCCCTCAAAGGACCAAACTTGATACCGGAATCATCAACAAACTACAGTGCCGGTTGAAGTGCCCTTTAGAGAGTAAGATAATACTTCATGTGGTATCTGCTTATGATTATCTGGTACGTGATATTTCCATAGTTGATGATAATGGAGACCTTGTTACTTCCCTTGATGACGCTCTGGAAAAGAAGCTGGTTATTGTCGGGAAGGATCTTAACCTTTGGTATGCTTTACAACAATCCGCAATCAGGGATGAGGAGATTGGCATTGAAATAGTCTCCTATAGGTGCTTGAAATTCTGATATTAGTCAGCAAGCATAGGCGCCGGCTTGCTTGCTCATAATTGAACTTTCTAAAAACTTTTGGATAATGAGAAAACAAAAAATTCCCATTACAGCCCTTTCTATGCCTGAAAACATCCCGGGTATAGAGTATAAATGGCTTAGAAACAGGTGGATGTTGAGTTTTAATAATAAAATAACAATGAAAAAAATATGAGTAATAATACAAAAATCTCGTGGACTAGCATTTCTTGGAATATAATGACAGGTTGTACTCCGATAAGTGACGGATGTAATGATTGTTATGCGAAAGCTATGGTTAAACGACTACAAGCTATGGGACAAGCGAAGTATCAGAACGGTTTTACTCCGACCATACATCCCGAGTGTATGAACGAACCCTTTTGGTGGAAAGGCAACAAGCTTGTGTTCGTGGCAAGTATGGGTGATTTCTTCCATATAGAAATCCCGTTTGATTTCATCGACAAAGTAATGGAAGTTATCAACCAGTGCCCACAGCATACATTTCAGATTCTGACAAAACGGGCAGATAGAATGTGTAAATATTTTTCAGTTCATACTATTCCTGAAAATGTCTGGCTCGGTGTTACAGTTGAGAATCAGAAGGTGAAAGATCGCATTGATTACCTGAAGAAACTGGATGCTCCGGTACGGTTCCTCAGTTGCGAGCCTCTGTTGGAAGACCTGGGAGCACTTGACTTGTCTGATATTGATTGGGTTATCGTTGGCGGTGAATCTGGTAATAGAGCCAGAAAGATGGAAAAGGACTGGATTTTGAATATTAAATCCCAATGTGACGCTTCCACAGGTACAGCTTTCTTTTTTAAGCAATGGGGAACTTGGGGGGCTGATGGAGTGAAACGTAGTGCTAAAGAAAATGGGTGTCTTTTGGACGGAAAAGAATACCACGCTTATCCGACTCCAAGAAAGATAAAACCTTGACAATAAACAGTGGGGAAGCATAAATATACAAATAACAAGGCTTCTCCACAAATAATCAGATTTAGGAATTTCAGGGCCATAATCCGCTCCAAATCGCTAAAACGCTCTTCCGTAACCCTCTAATCCTTACTTCTGAAAATGATTCTAAAATTAAACAGTACATCCATTGAAGGTTCAGAATCTTCATTGGGTCGTCAGGAAAATACTGCTCCTGATGTTATCATCCAAAAAGTAAGTATAACTCCGAAAAAATTCAAAGATGATGTCGAAGCACTGGCAGGTTATATCGGTGAGGAACATTTCATTTCCGGTCTCAGCATTGAAGTTACATTGGGTGAACTTCTTGCTGTAATTCCAAGAAAGCGTAGAAGATGCGAAGCGTATAACTCTTTGGTGAAGTACCTGAGTGAAGAAAGAAACATTTTATTAACCATTAAAAGCAGAAGACGATGAATACAAAACAGAAAATAAAGGCTCCCAAAATGATAAACGGGAGAATGATGCGGTACTGTGTGAAGTATAATGTCTGGGTGAACAACGCCGGTGATTATGCTTATCGGGAATATAATGATCCTACTTGGAATTGTCCCCTGATAATCCATACAAGACCTGACGGAAGTAAATTTCTAAACACCAAAAGTCATGGTGAGATTCCACTCGATGAAGCTATAGCCATCTGTTACAGACCCATGCCGAATGATGGAAAGAAATATATTCTAATCCATAAAGATGGCGACTTGGGAAACTGTCAAGCCAATAATCTTGAATGGAAAGAGGTCAGGAAGTATAAACCAACAGCCACTAAACGTAAATTAGATAACGGTTTGGAAGTGACGGCTGATGGAACAATACTTGATAACAAGGTTGCTTTGCCAATCGTGAAAGAAATCGGAGACAGAGATAGAGATCAAATGGTAGCAATAGAAAATCCTTATGTTTCCTATAGGCGAAAGAATAAGTGGGGAAACTATGAAGAAAAAAGAGCTGGCGTAGATGATCTGATGGCTGCGGCAGAATATGTAGTGGACGGAGATAAATCCACAATGCAAAGACCGAGAGTGCTTCATAAGAACATGAACTATCTTGATTACCATGCTGACAATCTTAAATGGGTGGAAGAAAGCAGTCCTGAATATCAAGAGTATATGAAAAGGAAGAAGGAGGATATAGATAAGCTGGAGAAAGAACTAAACCATAGCAATCCCAATTTCAAGTTACCAGACAATCAATAAATGAATAATCTGGGTTGGTCGGAGACAAGGGTATGGAACGTAGTGGAATGTAATACATAACTGGAAGACAAGGTGGAATAAAAAATGTTACAATTCATGTACAAAAGCTTAAAGAGTAAGCATTTATGTAGATAAATTATTCCATCCCTTCCGGGTTATGTACCATACTCATACTTCATATAGGCTTTTGTCTCTGACTAACCCACTAATCAATACCTATTTTATAATGAAGAAAATAAAATTAGATGTTCCATCCGGTATCAAGTATTTATCGGATTGGGATGAACTTTGGGAATTATTACCCATCGACAGGGCTTTCATCCTCAATAAACGAATCTGTGGTTGTGGTGCCACTGAAATGTATATCCGTTCCGACAAGAAAGTAATCTTAGCCGGTCCAAGGAAACATCTGCTGTATAACAAGTATTCCCAACATCTTTCCGACAGCCTTCATCTTTACCGTTTTCAGGGAGACAAAAAGAAGTATTTTGAAAGCAAGACAGGCAGTGAAAAAGAGATCCTGACTTTTAACTCCGAACTTCAGGAATACATCAAATCCGGAGGGAAGAAGATTCTGACTACCTATGACTCGCTTGGGAAAATCATGGAAGTATTGGTTGGCTTAGGGGAGAATCTGAATGAGTGGATCGTCGTGGTTGATGAGTTCCAGGTTATCTTCTATGACTGCCATTTCAAACCTACGACAGAGTATGAATTGTCGGAAGTACTACAGAAGTTCACCCAAGTAATCTATCTTTCAGCCACTCCTTTTCTTGAATCTTATCTGGATATGACGATACAATTCAAGTCTCTACCCATCTATGAATTACTTTGGCCGGAGAGTATGACAAAGTTACCCGATGTAGAGGTAATAAAGTCCAGAAAACCAGTATTGGAACTATGTAAGGGATTGATAGAGAAATATCGTTCAGGAAATGGCAGGAGTACGATGGTAAACGGTGAAGAGTTTATAGCGAAGGAAGCCGTTTTCTATATCAATTCTGTTTCAGAGATTATAAAGATTATCAAGAGGTCTGGATTGAGACCGGAAGAGACCACTATCATCTGTTCTTCCAAGAGTGACAATATAAAGAAACTGGATGAATTATCAAGGCAGACCGGAATGAAGTTCAGGATAGAAGAGATCCCGGGTAAGGGAGAACCACATAAGATGTTTACCTTCTGCACCTCAACCGTTTATGTAGGAGCCGACTTCTATTCAACCAATGCCTATTCTTATATATTTGCCAATCCCAAAGTAAGCAGCATGACGATAGATGTCTCTGTGGATCTTCAACAAATCATAGGAAGGCAAAGACTGGAAGAGAATCCTTTCCGTAACTCAGCCACCTTATATTATAATACACGGGAAGCAAAGGTAACGAAAGAGGCTTTAGAGAAATCAATCAAGGAAAAGAACGACAGCACCAACCGACAAATAGAAAACTACGAAGCTGCTCCACATAAAAATGATCAGCTTCAAATTATGGAGAATACAATCAGACAGCAAGGGCATAAGGAGCATTATTGTTGCATCGTGAAGGATAAGAACAATAACGTAAGGATAGTTAAAAATGAAATCCTTGAAATAGCGGAACGGAGAGCCTGGGAAGTTTCAGACCAGATTTATCGGAGTGACTTTTCCATGTACAGGGCTTTAAGTTCCGGTGTAAATGTTACCAAATCTACAGACAGTGATAATCCTGAGATGCAGAAATTATTCAGCGAGTGGAACAAGGACGGTCAATTCTCCAGAAAAGCAAAGATGTATTGTGAACTCCATGATACTCTCCCCGGTTTGTTGGATGAATGTACCTTTATAGAGAAGAAATTCAAGACCTATTATGAAGCTCTCGGAAAAGAAGGTTTTAAAGCATTGCATTGGAGGGAGGACTATATCAGACAAGCCATTGAACCTGCTCCTTTTGATAAACTTCCTAAAGATAAAATAGCGAAGGAACTGATAAAAGTGCTGAGGGTTGGAAAGGACTATACGAAAGCGGAGGTCAAGGAATTACTTCAAAACATATATTCCAAACTCGATATTCCCGGTAATCCAAGTGCTTCTGATATTTCCGATTACTTGACTTGTGAGGATAGGACCAACCGAATGGAAGGTAAAAAGGTAGCTGTGTTTAGAATAGCCTCCCATATCCGAACAAAAATATCATTGTTCGGCAGGATTACAGACATCAATCACCCTGAAGAATATGAAATAGATAAGGTGCTGGATATTATCAAGACTAGTAGTTATTATCATGTAGCCGAAAAAGTAGATGCGGTAAGGAAAGCCAAGAAAGATGAAGACAAGGATAAGGCTAAAATGAAACTTCCGGCTGTAACATGGAACGGAACTTTCAAGACCAAGAACAGGAATGATTTGATTCACTATTCTTCTTTTACCGCTCTTGACTTCGACCATATTCAGCCGGAGAAAATGGATGAGTTTGGGAAATGGTTACAAAGTTTTCCATGTGTCTATGCCTATTACGTTACTCCAAGCGGTAAGGGTTATAAAGCGATTATTCTTCATGATAATTATGAGCCGCTTTACCATTATGACCTGTATAATCAGCTTTTGAAGTTGTTTGATTGCCCTGAGATAGATAAGAGTACAACGGATTTGGCCAGAGGTAATTTTTTAAGCTATGATCCGAACCTATGGAAAAATCCTGATCCTGAGCCTTTTCATTTTGTTCCTTCCACCTCTGAACCAATTATACCCGAAACTGTTACAGAAACCATAATAAAGGATGAAGCCGAAAATGAAATGATAACCGAAGATGATTCTTATGTAGCCAAATTCCTGAACACTCTGAGCAGACAAGTTGTTTCTGATGATAGTATAATTCGTATCCTTGGGAAAATCTGGACCGGAAAATCTTTAGCTAACGGAAGAAACAATACTGCGATGTCTTATGCTGGAGTTCTATGTAAGGCAGGAGTAGAGAAAAACAGAGCCAAATCATTCATCGAAAAGCTTATTCCGGATTTTGATATTACTGAAATAATTGAATACGCCTACTCTCATAATACTTTCGGATGTGAACGTAGAAGATACAAGTCAAGAAAGAAATAGCCAATAAAAAGAAAAGGAGACTGAACTTCAATGCTCGGTTTCCTTTTAATTCTTGATTGTTTACTTATCATGTCAAATAGCTAAAAATAATCTAACTATAAAAAATGTTTATATATCTATATTGATAAAGCACTTTCCTATTTAAAAAAAGAATTGCTCAATAACTTTTCTATATTTTTCTTAACACCTTGATATTCCTCTTCTTTTAATAAAGGTATATTACTCTCTATTTCAATTAGATGACAATTTGTCGCATCAAATTCATCATCTTTGTTAATACCCAATATAAGCTGAGAATCAACTGGTTTGTTCTTTATTATATAATTATTCATCTTCTTCATTGTTTCTGCATCAATAGAACTTTGACGTGGAGAATCTATGACAATTGGTGCAAATAGAGCCCTAGAATTCTCATTTATTATTTCTAGCATACTATAATTATAGGCTATAATACATCTAGGTGCAGCAGAACCAACACCCTTTACAACACCTGTAATTTTATTAGGCTTAGGATTAGAATTCGGTATAGAAAGTGCTATATATGCTTTATTGATAGAATTAGAAAATTTTTCCTCAATATTTTTTTGCTTTTCCTTATTATTTAATCGGCTTAATGATTCATTTAGACTATGTTCTAATAGTATTTTTTTATTCTTTTCCTCCATAAGTTTATTGCGTTGCATATCTATCACATCATGAAGTTTTTGATTTACTAAGGACTCGATTACGTCTTCAAACGAGTAATTTTCTCTTTTTATAGCCAGTAAATTTTGTATAGCTACTATTTTTTCTACAACAACTTGTGTTTTATTTTCCACTGCATCAATTTTTCTATTCAAATCATCCAAGTTGCTTTGGAGATTTAATCTTAAATCTTTAGATTGGTCTATATCTAGCAGCATTTCATATCTCCCCACTTCGCTATTTTCAACTTTTGATTGACAGATAGGACATATAAGAATATTTCGTTGTTGCAATGCAAACAAATAATCCTTTTCTATTTCCGATATATTATTATCTAATTGCTGTAATTGAAATTCGAGAGATATTTTTTGGTTATATAGCTCTGACAACTCGTTTAAGTGTTTTTTTTGAAGTTTTTTTAACTCTTCTGATTTTTCAACTAATTCTTTTTTTTCCGCATTAAATTTGTTTATATCGTAATTTATACTTCCTTTATCAAACTGTTTTTTTAATTGTCTGATAAATGTTTTTATCAGTTCAATAGAACGAGTACACTCTTTAATTTCTTTCTTTATCAGAATCAATCTATTTTTTGCATTGTTATAAGAGTCAGTATAAATGCCAGCATGATATAGTTGAGCTGTAGATTTTCCATTAGGTATACCAATTTTATAAAAAGAATTCCAAACAGAGTTCCATCCCCTATCTTGATCAATATAAAAAGGAGCAAATAAAAATCCTAATGGAATTACTCTCACATTATTCTCATTATCTAACATCTGGAATTCAATCCCCAATAATTCAGTTAATTTATCAGATACTTCCCATGAGTTTTTAGAACGAAATCTAAACGAACCATCACAATTATATAATATTATTTCATTACCAATGCGAAGTGATTGATATGTTATTCCATCTATTTTAAATTTTAATAAATATATAATATTAGCATCCAACCATCTTTGAGGCCAAACCTCAATTTCTGTACCTAATGAATAATATAATGATTTTATCAAGCTGGATTTACCTGATCCGTTTGCTCCTTTTATTATAACAACATGATAATCAAGATTTATTGTTAGTCCTCTCTTTTCTCTGTAAGAAAGAAATTGTATCTGAATAAACTTTATTTTTTTCATTACACTTTGTTCTTAGATATCGGATTAATAATTTAAGAGATGCACCTTTACTCATTATTGACTATATATAAAATTAATGCCTTTAAGTAATACTCACTATGTCTCATAAGATTAACATATTCCCTTGCAACCATATCATATATTTTACAACAATATTGATAAAGAGTTATATCATCTTCTATCTCAGTGGTTTTATAAACGCTTGATATATATTTAATCAGTTCCCTAATTTCATAATTTCTATAATCCATTAGATCGACCTGTATTTCTTTCCATGATCTTTGCAATTCCTTTATTGTTTTAAAACTAACCTTGTCGTTGTTAAGGATTCCAACAATACTTTCACAAGACTTTTTGAATGTTTCAAAATTATTTATCTCATTCAAATATATATCAAATCGTTTTTTAGTAAAACTTTTTTCACTAATTAAATCATCTGCGCTTGTTATATCCGTAGCATAACGAATTTTTCGTTCTATTTCATTATGTAGTGAATCATAAAATATTTTAGGCTTCAGATCTGGACTCAAATTACTTTCTTTTATAAAATCAGAGACTCGTCCAATCATGATTTCATTATGCCAATTATAGTGTAATTGATTTATAAAGAAGTGTAAATTATCGAGCTTGCTAATATTTACTTTCGGATCTTCTTTTTCTAATCTTTTCTTTATTGAGGCTTGAGTAGTACTTTTTAAATCATAAAAATGAATCAAATTTTGAGAAGTACTCCCTATTTTCAGCATACTGCTTGATAAATAATCATTGGTAACAAAATATATATTTCTGGTATAACTTATTATAGCGAAATGAGATAACAATTTCCATAAAATAGAATGTCCACCTTTTTCATACTTTGTCAATCGGTTAATAGTCCATTGATTATTATGGCTAGTTTTTATTTGATAAAAATCAACATTTTGCAAGTTTACCTCTCCATCTAAAACAACTATATCATCATGATAATCAAAAACAATAATATAGTCATTGCCAGATTTATGCAAGGTTAATAATTTGTCCATTCCCCAATCACATTGATAAGAGAAACCACCAGAAGCCCATGCCCCGCCTTTTTCTATAGGCTGATTCATTACTAGATTACTTAATGCATTCATTGATTACTTAACCTTATGATAAAACCTATGTTGCAAATATAGTCAAAATAAACAATTTACCTATCTTTAAGTAATACTTTCTATAATTAGTTTCTTTATGTACTAAAAAAGTTGTTATACTGAAAAGTATTACGACTTTAATAAAATATGAACTATATCCACCATTTCCAATTACTTATTCGTTCAGTTTATCCAATCCGATACAGTATCTCCCTTATAACCTTTTTCCCATACAAACCAGGCATAAGCAATAACATTCCCATTTGTCTGAGCTGCTGTAAAATCCCCACTTTTGGCTACAACAGCACGGGAAGAAAAAACGTGGATTTCCAGTGGGGATTGGTTGAAAGACTTCCAAGAATGTTAGTTGTAGCTATCACTTCCCCCTTGTTCCCTCATTGGACATTTCCAAAGTTTTCTCTATAAATAAATTCTCAAGTATTTTATAAAAATACATTGATAATAAAGCCAAGATGCTTTTCTGTCTGAACGAGCTGCCAAAGACCAATGACAAATCGAACGGATATTTCAGGAGGTTTCTTATCGTTCCCTTCAAAGTCCAGATACCCAAATCGGAAGTGGATCCGAAACTGGCTGAGAAGATTGTTTCTACAGAGTTACCCGGAATTATGAACTGGGTGCTTGAAGGTAGAAAACGGCTAATCACTCAATCCGGTTTTACTGAATCTTCATTATGCCAGATACAATTGGAGGAATACCGTTATGGCAGTGGAGTACGGAAAAAGGTGAATCTAATCCTGCCTGATGGATTTAAGTGATAAAATCTAAAAAGGGAGACTGAACTTTATTGCTCGGTCTCCTTATTTTTTTGCAATATAATTTCCAATGGAAAAGTGTCAGTCTATTAAATCAAGAAAGATATTTTTTGTATTCCTCCCTAAGCTGTTCTTGTATAGAAATAATTATATATTTCTGATTCTCAATTTCTTTTGAATAATCCTGTAAAACAAAAGCTTCTTCTTTCTGTAATAGTTCATACTCTGAAAGATTATTTTCCAGATCAAGTTTAGATACCTTTTCTTCTATTTTTAAGATTTCTGTAAGTTTGTCATTTATACGCTCCAATGATTCTGTAGCATGAAATTTTCTTTCAATCTCCTGAAAATCATAGTACAAATATAAAGGGTTAAGCCTACTTACTGATTCTTCAAATAGATTATTACATTTCATTATTAATTTTTGCAATGTAAGCCATGTAGTTTGATTGCTTGTGTCTATTCCCTTGATTGTGATTTGCATCATATTATATGTATCCAATGCTTCCTGATACCATGCTATCGCTTTTTCCACTACATCTGTTTTTCTTTTAAACACTTGCATTTTTAGTTCTCTTCTATACTGATTATGAGCATTTAGCATATCAATAACTGATTTAATAGTCAATGTAGTAACAGAGCCAATAAAACCAGCGGATATTAATTCGGAAATATTCATTCTTATTTAATTGGAAAAGTATTATTAGAAAGAAACAAATCAGAATAACAATAAGTTCAACAAAGATGCCATTTATTATCTATGTACAGAAAGCCCTAAACAAACTGATTATTTTGATAGTGGTATAATCCGTATCCTTGGAACTATTTGGACTGGAAAATCTTTAGCCAACGGGAGGAACAATACTGCGATGTCTTATGCTGGGGTTCTATGTAAGGCAGGAGTAGAGAAAGGCAGAACCAAATCATTCATCGAAGAGTTTATTCCAGATTATGATATTACTGAAATAATTGAATATGCCTACTCTCATAATACTTTCGGATGTGAACGTAGGAGATATAAATCCAAACAGAAATAGCCAATAAAAGAGAAAGAGACTGAAATATACAATGTTCGGTCTCCCTTATTTTTTTATATAGATAAAATTATACTCCCAATACAATATTTGCATCAATATTCAACTTCCGACTTATTTCTCTCGCAACTTTCAAGGTTGGTTCACACTTCCCGGAAATATAATCACTGAGACGTGAAGGGCTGACACCTACTAATTTTGCAAGTGATTTCTGATTCAACCCCATTTCATACATACGAAGCTTAAGAACATCAACAAGTGAAGGTTCTCCTAAAGAAAAATGTTCTTCGGAATAATCGGCAACTAAATTAGACAGAAGTTCTAATTCTATGCTGTTCGGGTCATTCAAAGGAGTATCATCTTTCACCAATGGAAGAAGTTCCTCTACTCTTTTCACCGCCCATTCATACTGGGTTTGATTTTCTATCTTTGTCATACTACTAAATATTAGAGCAATCTATTTTATTATATTCTTTATGAGTACCAATAAAGCGAATATACACAAACTGAATGGTGAATTTGATCACTACTACCAAACGATAGTTGTTGCCTTTGATGTTGAAAACATAGTGTTGATTGCCTACATTATCAACGCTATTAAACGTTTTCTTAATATCGGCAAAGCAAGTCCACTTACTTCTTTTCACAATAGTAGTCCATTCTTGCAAGGCAACCCTTGAATCAGGATGGTTCTCTGCATATTCTTTTAATGCTTGTTCGGTAAATATTCTCATTGGTAACTCAATTATCCAAGGACAAAGATATATAATATAATTCTATAATTCAAAATAAAATTCTAATATTTATAATTTGAAGCGCGAAAAAATAGCGGAAACTCCGAAAAATCACCGCTAATTATTCTATTTCTCTTGTTACAAAGTTATAAGCCTCATAATCTTTTTAGCTAAGAAGCTGATTACAAAAAAGGAGACAGAACTTCATTATCCAGCCTCCTTATTCTATTATTAATCGTAATACCTGAATCAACTCTTTTCTATTCTGACACTCACCAATTTCTGTATTCCTATTATGATCCATACAGATACGACAAAAGGGGCGGTCAGAGTAGTAATCTCCAAGTTCATCCCTATAATCTGCAAGAGAGTGGAAAGCAAGACTGAACATGAGTCCCATACAAGACTTTTCAGGGTTCTGTCCCCTAAAGTAATGGCACACAATACACCGTTATATCCCATCAATCCCATATTCAACGTTTCAGCATCTATCCCCAGCAAGATAGCCAAAGGAATAGGGAAAAGTGCTCCAATTACAGTATAGAAAGCAGCAGTTTGTGAATTTACAAGAATACCAACTAAAAACAATAAACCAGTCCAGATATTCCCTTGAAACATTACCTGACCGATACCAAAACTGAAGGTCTGAAAGTAATTGATTCCTTGTGTAGCATCAGTTACCGTATCAGAAACCAACAAAATATCAGGCATAATCCAGGAACAGAACCCTAATAACATCCATACGGAAAGGATGAAAGGTGCTGTAAATCCGGGAAGTGAACGTTGCAAATTGAAAAGTCGTGATATCCAGGTTGAAATACATGCAGCCACAACCATCAGCAATAAGGAACCTAAAGACAGCTTCATGAAGACTCCGACTGCTATTCCCACCAATGTACCGTTAAAACCATACAGACCATCCTTTATATCATCACGTCCATAACCTGAGAAATAAGCTGTCAATGTACTTATTATATTACCACTTACAGCCAATATTCCCATCTGCCATGAATTCAGGAATATTCCAATCAGCATCAACAGACCAGACAACGCATTGTTCTGGAACATCACTTGCCCTATTCCACGACCTAAGATCAGTAATGAGCTGTATAATGAAGCCATTTTATGAATTTATCGCATTTAATCTAATGTGAAATCTCTGGACGGTTTGAAATGGGGAATATCATGGGCCGGAACAATCATGGTAGTATTATTGATAATATTACGGGCCACCTTCTCAGCACGGTGTTTCAAGATAAAGCTGCCAAATCCTCTCAGATACACATTCTCACCGTCAGTCAATGCCTTTTTAACACTCTCCATGAATCCTTCCACGATCTGAAGTGCTTCTTTTCTGTCTGTTCCCGTTTTCAAGGAGATCTCATTTACAATTTCTGCTTTTGTCATAATCTTATCTGTTTTAGAGTTGCAAAGATATCCAAAGTTTATTAAAGAGAAGAGGACCGGAATAAAATTTGTTCAACGACACGTTTTGTCGCTTGCCTTCAATATCTTTGCCCATAATAAAATCAAATTCATAATTATATGGGGAAAAAGTTGGAAAGATTACAGCGTATGCTGGTTATCATCAATAAACTGAAAGGACTTCAACGGTATGTCCCCCGTGAAGAACTGGAAAATTATGTGACACATCGCATGGAAGAACGTGGTGGGATACCTGTAGACCTCAGAACATTGCAACGGGACTTTAATGCGATAGAAGAGATGTTCGGTATTCGCATCTGTTTCGACAAGAAACGGAATGGATATTATATCAATGAAGAGGATGACACAAAAAAAGAACAATATGAAAGGCTCCTTCTCAACTTTGATATACTAAATGCTTTGGATACCTCTTCAGGCCTTCATACTTATGTAGTTGCAGAACATCATCGTCCGGTAAACAACGAATATCTACCACTTCTAATCAAGGCTATTAAATTCTCACATCCCATAATCTTTAAATATATGTATGTCCGGGAGAATGGAAAGGTGCGTGAAAAAGAAGTGCTGCCACACTATTTGAAAGAAGACCAATACCGGTGGTATCTTCTTGCTTATGAAGAAAACGTATTGAAAACTTTCAGTGTGGACTGTATTATTGACCCTCAAATATTGTATGGAAAAACATTCAAGCGTAATATGGACATAGACATAAACAGCCTTTTTAAAGATTGTTATGGCATTTGGAACCAGACAAATATTCCTATAGAAGAGATCGAATTGAGTTATAGCCCTTTGGATGGCAATTTCCTAAAATCTGTTCCATTGCATCATTCCCAAGAGATCATTGTAGATGATGAGAAAGAATTCCGAATTAAACTACATCTCCGTATTACCAATGATTTTGTGATGGCCTTGCTTTCAAGAAGCCACTCGCTGACAGTCATCAAACCTCTACATCTGAGGGAGCAGGTGAAGGCAATCTATGAAGAGGCTCTGAAAAGAAACAGATAACAACAATTCGTTCCCTGAACACACCCCTCTAATAACCAAAAAATATGAACAATAACTCTTACTGGAACAAAAGTAATCTTCTGAAAGGCATAGGTACTCTTTGTATCTTTATCATCTTTGGATATTACGCTTATCAAGATGCCATAAACAGAAACATGCTGGAAAGAAGTCTGAATGAAAACGCTGCCCCACCGCAACGTGACTTTGCTCACAAATCTTCTCGATTACAACGTTCGTCTGCCATACATGGAAATACGATTTATAAGGATGTGGCTGGAAAAACTCAGAATGTAGAATCTAGGGAATTGAACGATTACGACACTTTCAACGAACATCTGGATGAATATCTTGAAGATCCGGAAGATGAAGCCGCTTATCTGCCTGAAATCTATGATGCACTGATAGACGACACAGAAGAGTTGATGACAGAATAAATTGATTAATACAAAATATAATATAATAATGAATCATTTCAGAACATCCCGTACAAAAGAAGCATTTTTATTTAAAGATGCGATCATTCTTACCTCATTTACTATTATTTGTCCTATATTGGGGATTCTTCTCTTATGGCTACTGCAAAGACGCAGCAATTGGTATTATCCATTCTTCCTGATTGGCATTCTATTGTTCATTTGTTGGGCTACTTTTATAGAACGGCATTTTGATATTGTATATATACCATAGTTTTACCAGAAGTGAATAACAATGTCCCCTTTGAGTTTGATAATCAATAAACTTTTTGTAGTTTTGCAAAGTCCCAACATGACTGGTTAGGACACATTACATAGTTTATTGATGAAAGTGTAGCTTTTATCCTTGTGTTGGAGATCTGGTAAATTTCACGAAATGCAATAGGAAAGCAATCACGCTCATCACTTGTTTGTATATACTTACTCAAGCTATATACATCACAAGTGTGGGGATATTGTTTATCTTGCATTTAGGTTTACCAGAACCTCCAACACGATAGATGATGTGACTCCACACTTTCTTTTATAATTATTAAACCGGAATACCCAAACCATTATGGCAATATTTGAAAAAGGATTAAGTTA
>ERZ856578.3963-NODE-3963-length-20870-cov-5.026884_pt1 | contig 20870 bp, 19 predicted proteins | sample MGYA00514384_ERZ856578 | MGnify/ENA primary metagenome ERZ856578 (study PRJEB29103, sample SAMN06111958) | human gut metagenome | biome: human gut; feature: ankylosing spondylitis patient; material: healthy_person | host: Homo sapiens | place: China:Hangzhou... | reverse complement strand
AGAAAGCTCATGCTTCCTCTTTTTGCTCATTCTCGGCATATTGCGTTTCCTCCCGTTTTAGTGTATAGTTTCGGGGCCATAAGTCATTATGTGGATCGTTCTATAAGGAAAATAGGAGATTTCCCGGGTTGACAAACCCGGGAAATCTTTTTATCATGGATAGATAATGGAGTTTATACTTGCATGAAAAACGGCTGCCGACGAGAAGGCGCGGCGGCTAAGGAAAAGGAGATTGCAAACAATGGCAAAAGACAAGAAGTTAGTAGAAGGCATCACTTCCATGGACGTGGATTTCGCCCAGTGGTACACCGATGTCGTGAAGAAAGCAGAGCTGTGTGATTATACCAGCGTAAAGGGATGCATGGTGATCAAACCGGCTGGCTATGCGATCTGGGAGAATATTCAGAAAGAGCTTGACCGCAGATTTAAGGAGACAGGAGTAGAGAATGTATATCTGCCGATGCTGATCCCGGAGAGCCTGCTTCAGAAAGAGAAAGATCATGTGGAAGGTTTTGCACCGGAGGTTGCATGGGTAACTCATGGTGGACTGGAGCCGCTGCAGGAGCGTATGTGTATCCGTCCGACTTCTGAGACTCTGTTCTGTGATTTTTATCAGAAAGAGGTTCATTCCTACAGAGATCTTCCGAAAGTATATAATCAGTGGTGTTCTGTACTTCGTTGGGAGAAGACGACCAGACCGTTCCTTCGTTCCAGAGAGTTCCTGTGGCAGGAAGGACATACGGTTCATGCAACGGAGGAAGATGCAGAGGCACGTACCCAGCAGATGCTGAATGTATATGCTGATTTTTGTGAGCAGGTGCTTGCAATGCCGGTGATCAAAGGCCGCAAGACGGATAAGGAAAAATTTGCAGGAGCAACTGCAACTTATACGATTGAGGCACTGATGCATGACGGAAAAGCACTGCAGTCAGGTACCAGCCATAACTTCGGTGATGGATTTGCACGTGCATTTGGCATTCAGTTTACGGATAAAGATAATCAGTTGAAGTATGTACATCAGACTTCCTGGGGTGTGACTACCCGTCTGATCGGTGCAATCATCATGGTTCATGGTGATGATTCCGGTCTGGTGCTGCCGCCGCGGATCGCTCCGGTACAGACTATGATCATTCCGGTTGCACAGCACAAGGAAGGTGTTCTTGACAAAGCATATGAGCTGAGAGATAAGCTGGCTCGTCAGTTTAAGGTAAAAGTTGATGATTCCGAGAAATCTCCGGGATGGAAATTCGCAGAGCAGGAGATCAAAGGAATTCCGACTCGTATTGAGATCGGTCCGAAGGATATTGAGGCAAATCAGGCCGTGATCGTTCGCCGTGATACCAGAGAAAAGATCGTGGTATCCTTAGATGAGATCGAGACCAAGCTGGGTGAGATTCTTGAGACTATGCAGCATGATATGCTGGAGAAGGCAAGAGCACACAGAGATTCTCATACGTATGATGCAACTACTTATGAAGAGTTCGTAGAGACTATCAATAACAAACCGGGATTTGTAAGAGCTATGTGGTGTGGAGATCAGGCTTGTGAGGATAAGATCAAGGAAGATACCACCGCTACCAGCCGCTGCATGCCGTTTGAGCAGCATCAGCTGTCTGATAAATGTGTCTGCTGTGGAAGACCGGCGAAAAAAATGGTATACTGGGGCAAAGCATACTAAGTCGATGCCTGTAAAACTGTAATTTACGTCCCGGCTTCTGAGAAGGAAGCCGGGATGTTTTGTTCACAGGGAAATACGCAGATGCGTGAAATTGTGAATACTGAAAATAAACGGAATATGATTACAAGGAGTCAGAATGTATAGAATTGACGTTCCGGAAAAAGTTGAACATATTATAGATACTTTGACTGCGGCAGGGCATGAAGCCTATGCAGTCGGCGGCTGTGTGCGCGATGCACTGCTGGGAAGAGAACCTGCAGACTGGGATATTACCACATCCGCATCTCCCTATGAGGTAAAGGCATTGTTTTCCAGAACCATCGATACCGGGATCCAGCATGGAACGGTGACGGTCATGCTGGGAAAAGAAGGATTTGAGGTGACCACTTACCGGGTGGATGGAGAGTATGAGGATTGCCGTCATCCCAAGGAAGTGCAGTTTACCAAGAGTCTGCTGGAGGATCTGAAGCGCCGGGATTTTACGATCAATGCCATGGCCTACAATCCTGCAGAAGGATTGATCGATGAGTTTGACGGAGCAGGAGATCTGAAACGCGGGATCATCCGCTGCGTGGGTGATGCGGAAGCACGTTTTGGAGAAGATGCGCTGCGTATGATGCGTGCGGTGCGGTTTGGTGCTCAGCTGGGATTTGAACTGGAAGAGCAGACCAGGGAAGCTGTAAAAAAACTGTGTGAAAATCTTCGAAAAGTCAGTGCTGAGCGGATCCAGACAGAGCTGGTGAAGATGCTGGTGTCCCCACATCCTGACCGGATCCTGGAAGCCTGGGAGCTGGGCATCACCGGTGTAATGCTGCCGGAGTTTGATGCATGTATGGCATGTATGCAGAACAATCCTCATCATATGGATACGGTGGGTGAGCATATTGCAAACGCTCTGCAATATGTGGAACCGGACAAGGTACTGCGCCTGAGCATATTGCTTCATGATATAGGGAAACCGCAGACGAAGACTACAGATGCCAATGGAATCGATCATTTTTATGGGCATGCTCAGATTGGTGAAGAATTGACAGCAAAGATTCTGCGCCGCCTGAAGTTTGATAATGATACCATCCGTAATGTGAGAAGACTGGTGCTTCATCACGATGACCGGCCAGCCACCACGTCATCCAGCGTGCGCCGCGCTGCCAATCGGATCGGAGCGGATCTGTTTCCGCTGTATCTGAACGTGTGCCGGGCAGATATCTTGGCACAGACAAAAGAGACACAGGAACCGAAGCTTCAGAACTTATCTGAGATCGAATCAATCTATGAGCAGATTCTGGAAAAGCAGCAGTGCTTTACGCTGAAGCAGCTTGCTGTGACCGGCCGTGACTTGATTGCTGAAGGAATCCCTGCAGGCCCCCGCCTGGGTAAGATCCTCGAAAAACTTCTGGAAGAAGTGCTGGAAGAACCCGAGAAAAATGAGCGTGAGTGGCTTATGAGCCGGGCGCTGGAGATTTATCAAGAGAATATAAATTTATAAAAATGAAGCTGACATGCTGTGAAGGTGTGTCAGCTTTTGTTCTGGAAAAATGTGTGTTGATTTTTTCGATGTTGATCCAGAACACGTTGCATTGCCTTCCTGCATTCGCCACAGATCAGCTTGTGAAGGGGACGTCCGCAGTCCCGGTACTTTTTGAAATCAAGCCGTCAGGCGCAGATTGAAAATTAGTACCGCTGGATCGAGGACTTAGCGCAAGCGGTCCCTCTGAACAAGCTGTCTGAGGCGGGTGACGGAGGTGTTGCATGCTTTTTTGGAAAAACCTGCATAACCCCATCCTTTCCTTCATAAGATAGAAGGTACGAAATGCCGATATATGGGGGGACTTCTATGAATGAGAGAGATCTGCAGGTTCTGGAGCAATATCCGTTTTCTGTAAATGCAAGCTGGCGGGTGCGCGGTGCATTTTTGCTGGATAGCAGCGAGGGGCGTCTGCTGATCCGGGAGTTCTCCGGCAGTGCCGCCAAAGTAGAGAAAGAGCAGCAGCTTCTGGCGCATCTGAAGGCATGCGGTCATCGGACAGATCAGATCATCGCCGATGCTGAAGGAAGGTTGGTGACGGTTTACCGGGAATATCTGAATTATCTTGTCAAAGAATCGCCGGAGGGACGGGAATGTGACACCCGCAGTGAGAGTGAGATCCTGGCGGCGGTGTCACTGCTGGCAGCACTCCATCGGGATATGAAACAGGTGCCGGGATTCGAGCGGAAGGATGTGGAGCGTCTTGCAGGAATTGATGCCAGAGAAGAGCTGGCGCGGCATAATCAGGAGCTTCGGAAGATCTATACGTTTGTCCGCAGGAAGAACCGCAAAAATGAATTTGAGGCAGCCTATATCCAGTGCTTTTCATCCATTCGTGAGGAAGCAGAGAGGGCAGAACGTCTGCTGAAAGAGACTTCTTATGAGGCTCTGCGCAGGCAGGCATTGGAAGAAGGGCAGATCTGCCATGGCGAATACATTCATCATAACCTGCTGGTGGCAGGCGGGCATATGACCGTGATCAATTTTGAAAAATTTTCTGTGGATGTGCAGATGAACGACCTCTACCTGTTCATGAGAAAGGTATTGGAAAAGCAGAACTATGATGCCAGACTTGGCCGGAAAATGCTGAAAACATATAGCGAGGTCCGGCCACTCAGAGAGGAAGAACGGGAATACCTGGGAATCCGTCTGCTGTATCCGGAAAAATTCTGGAAACTGGCAAATTACTACTATAATACCAACAAAGCATGGATTCCGGGCAAGCATATGGAGAAACTTGAGAAATTCCTTGCACAAAGGGAAAAAAGAGTTTCTTTTTCATATGAATTATTATATAATAATCCCAGAAATTACGAAAAATCAGGGAGGTAGTTGTGCAAAATGGACTATAAAGCAATCTATGAGGAATGGCTTTCCAATCCGTATTTTGACGAGGCCACAAAAGATGAACTGCGTGCGATCGCAGATGATGACAAAGAGATAAAGGAACGCTTCTACAAAGATCTGGAATTTGGAACGGCGGGTTTACGCGGAATTATCGGCGCAGGTATTAACCGTATGAATATCTATGTAGTACGCAGAGCGACCCAGGGACTTGCAAATTATATTATCAAGCAGGGAGGACAGGGCAAAGGCGTAGCAATTGCTTACGATTCCCGTCATATGTCCCCGGAATTTGCTGAGGAAGCGGCTCTGACACTGGCAGCAAATGGAATTAAAGCATACAAATTCGAGTCTTTAAGACCAACACCGGAGCTGTCATTTGCAGTGCGTGAGCTTGGCTGTATTGCAGGTCTTAATATCACTGCCAGCCACAATCCGCCAGAGTACAATGGATACAAAGTATACTGGGAGGATGGAGCACAGTTTACTCCGCCTCATGATAAAGGCGTTACCGCAGAGGTACTGGCGATTACTGATCTGTCTACGGTGAAGACTATGAGCCGTGAGGCTGCAATTGCAGCAGGCAAATATGAGATCATCGGACAGGCAATCGATGATAAATTCATTGCACATGCAAAAGCGCAGGTAGTCAATCAGGATGCGATTGATAAAATGCAGAAAGACATCCGCATCGTTTATACCCCTCTTCATGGTACCGGAAATATCCCGGCAAGACGTGCGCTTAAAGAGCTTGGATTTGAAAATGTATATGTTGTAAAAGAACAGGAGCTTCCTGACGGGGATTTCCCGACTGTCAGCTATCCGAACCCGGAGGCGGCAGAAGCATTTACGTTGGGACTGAAGCTTGCAAAGGAAGTGGATGCAGATCTGGTGCTGGCAACTGACCCGGATGCAGACCGTCTTGGAGTCTATGTGAAAGATACAAAATCAGGAGAATATATTCCGCTGACCGGTAATATGTCAGGTTCTCTGCTCTGCGACTATGTGCTGAGCCAGAAGAAGGCTGCAGGTAAGATCCCTGCAGATGGACAGGTTGTTAAATCCATCGTAACCACCAATCTGGTAGATGCGATCGCAGCATCCTATGACTGTGAACTGATAGAGGTTCTGACGGGATTCAAATACATCGGACAGCAGATCCTGAAAGATGAGCAGACCGGAAAAGGAACGTATCTGTTCGGAATGGAAGAGTCCTACGGCTGTCTGATCGGTACATACGCAAGAGACAAGGATGCCATCTCCGCAACGGTTGCTCTCTGCGAGGCAGCGGCTTACTACAAGACTAAAAATATGACGCTGTGGGATGCTATGGTTGCTCTCTATGAGAAATACGGCTACTACAAAGACGCAGTGAAATCTATCGAACTCAAAGGGATTGAAGGACTTGCAAAGATTCAGGAGATCCTTGAGACTCTGAGAAATAATACGCCGGTCAGAATTGGTGACTATCATGTAGTATCTGCAAGAGACTACAAGCTGGATACGATCAAAGATATGAAGACTGGTGAAGTAAAACCGACCGGCCTTCCGGCATCCAATGTACTTTACTATGATCTGAACGATGGCGCATGGCTGTGCGTAAGACCGTCAGGTACAGAGCCGAAGGTAAAATTCTACTATGGTGTCAAAGGTACTTCTCTGGAGGATGCAGACAAGAAGAGTGCTGCAATGGGAGAAGAAGTACTGGCGATGATCCAGAAGATGCTGTAAGAAGATGTACAGTTACGAAGAACTGGTGGGGATCATCGCTGAACTGCGCAGTGACCATGGCTGTCCATGGGACAAGGCTCAGACCCATGAGAGCATGATCTCCTGTCTTAGAAATGAATGTGAAGAAGTTGTGGAGGCTATTGAGCAGAAGGATCCGGAGAATCTCTGCGAAGAGCTGGGGGACGTATTGCTGCAGGTACTGCTTCATGCACAGATCGCCAAAGAGGAAGGTCTCTTTACGATGGATGATGTGATAAATGGTCTGGCGGAGAAGATGATCCGCCGTCATCCACATGTATTTGGCGACGAAGAATATGGTTCCGACGAGCAGAATCAGGCTCGCTGGGAGGAAATCAAGCGGCAGGAAAAGGAGGCAAAGCGGAATCGAAAAACCGCGGAACTTCAAGGGAAACCGCTTGACAAACAGTAGGAAAACCGGTATAACTATGATACGTGTTGTACACAATAAATGAAAATATTCCAGGAGGAAAATAAAATCATGAACAAAGCAGAACTGATCGCAGCAGTTGCAGAGAACGCTGAGCTTACAAAGAAAGATGCAGAGAAAGCTGTAAAAGCATTTATCGAGGTTGTTACTGATGAATTAAAGAAAGGTGAGAAAGTTCAGGTTGTTGGATTCGGTACCTTCGAGGTAGCTGAGAGAGCAGCAAGAGAGGGAAGAAACCCGCATACTGGTGAGCCGATGCCGATCGCAGCTTCCAAAGCTCCGAAGTTCAAAGCTGGTAAAGCACTGAAAGATGCCCTGAACTAATACGACAGAGCATGAGATTAGATAAGTTTCTGAAAGTTTCCAGACTGATCAAGCGTCGGACAGTTGCCAATGAGGCCTGTGATGCAGGACGTGTTCTGGTAAACGATAAGACGGCGAAAGCTTCCCTGAACGTGAAGGAAGGGGATGTGATCGAGATCCAGTTCGGTACAAGAGCTGTAAAGGTGGAAGTGCTGGACGTGCAGGAGACCGTCAAAAAGGATGAAGCAAAAGAGCTTTACAGATATTTATAAGGTATAAATCTTAGGACCTCCTAATATATTTTAAGAGAATATATGGGAGGTCTTTTTGTATGGTAAAGATGGGAACTGTGGAAGATCACACACAGGCAAAAGGAGCGCACAAGCTGACGCTTTCGAATCGGCGGACAGCTGGTATCACTGGTGTGTCGGACGTGATCTCTTTTGATATATCGGAAGTGCTGCTGGAGACAGATATGGGCATGCTCAAGATCCAGGGAGCAGACCTTCATGTGAATCGGCTGACGCTGGAAAAAGGAGAGATCGATCTGGAGGGAAGGATCGACAGCATCCAGTATTCGGAAGTGTCAGACTTCAAAAAAGGCGGAGAGACATTATTGAACCGTCTGTTCCGGTAAGCCTATGGGGAGTGACGGAATTGTCAGAGAGCTGCAGTTTTTTGGACTGGCTATGCTGCGAGGTGCGTTGATCCTGGTATTGTACGACCTGATCAGGATCACTCGAAGGCTGATTCCCCATGGCGTCTGGCTGATAGCAGTTCAGGATCTTCTGTACTGGATCTGCACTGCATTTTTAATTTTCGCACTATTGTATCAGGAAAATGACGGAGCAGTCCGCGGGTATGCATTATTTGCGGTGGCGGTGGGCATGATCATCTATTACTATCTAATAGGAAGATGGATCGTGGAACCCATATCAGGCATTTTGAAGACGGTGTTGGGATTTTTCCTGAAGCCTGCTGGAACGGTGGCTCGTAAAGTAGTACAAGTCGGGAAAATCACAGGACATTTCTATAAAAACAAATTGAAAAATAAACTCAGAGAGTTTATAATTATTTTATTCTCATAGGAGGAAAGACGGATGACAGCGAAGACAAGAAGCAGACGTATTCGAGATCAGAGAAAGCACCTGAGAGCCATGGGTATTTTATTGATTGTCATGGCTGTTTTTTGTGTGACTGCAATTGGAAGTCTTCAGCTGAAACAGAAGAATCAGACTTATCAGAACAGAGAGGCGGCACTGGAAAAGCAGATCGCCGATGAGACGGAACGAAGCAAAGAGATCGAAGATCTTGAGACCTATACAAAGACAAAGAAATATGTGGAAGATGTAGCCAAAGAAAAGCTCGGACTGGTTTATGAGGATGAGATCCTTTTCAAGGCATCAGGTAAATAAGACATGAAGCTCCTGCTCAGACAGGAGCTTTTTTATGTCGAAAAATTATTTTTTCGAGCCGATTCCAAATGACAAAGCTCGCAAAGACAGATTCTTATAGTATCTACACAAACCGCAGCGTTTGTTCTGCATGCGGCGGAATAAGGATATGGAGGAGAGTTGTCATGGAATGGACAAAGTATGTGTTGGCGTGTACGCTGGGAGTGTGTATGCTGATCCTGTTTGGCAGGAGAGACGAAGGAAGAGACAAGTGGATCTTTGGACTGGCGGTGGGTGGAAGTCTGGCAGCCATGGAGCTGACGGTGGAATATATGTACCACAAGGAACTGTGGGTCATGGCTTCCAGTGTGATGAAGAGTCTGGCACTGTTTTCGTTGATCGTGCTGGCAGGTTATGGGTGGGAATGGATCCGCAGCCATAAAAGAGAAGACAATGAGCAGGAACCGGTGCATCCGGTCCGACAATGGATCGAAGAGTATCAGGAGAGTTTTGCTCAGCTTTCCCGCAGCTTTTGCATGACACCCCAGATGACGCCGGTGACAGACAGAGGAGAGTTATTGTTTCAGCGGAGGCTGGCAGAAAACCGGATCGCAGCAGCCGGGCAAATCCGGGAAATGGGTTCCATACTGGAAGGAGCCATGGAACGGATCTATGGGACAAAAGAAGATGTGCCGCTGGAGCAGGAGATTGGAAAGCGGCTTCGCTTTATGGGAATAACATTGATCCAGGTATTTTTTTACAGTCCTGGCGGACGAAAGCGACAAGTCTATGTGACCATGCATACGAAGCGTAAGATCTGCGTGCCGGTAAAGAAAGTGGCGGCGGTATTGTCAGAACTGACGGACTGTGAGATGATGCCTGCCAGAGACAGCCGGACATTTGTCAGTCAGGAGAAAGTGACGGTATTGTTTGTGGAGGCCACTGCTTATCAGGTGTTGTACGGAATCAAGAAAGTGACGAAACCGGGAGAGGCAGTCTCCGGGGATAATTTCTCCGTATTCTGGTTGCCGGAAGGACGGTTTGTGGCAGGACTCTCTGATGGGATGGGGTCAGGACTTCAGGCCTGCGGGCAGAGTGAGACCGTGCTGGATCTGATGGAACAGTTTCTGGAGGCGGGATTTTCCAGAGAGACAGCAGTGCGGATGATCAATTCGTCCATTGTGCTGCAGCCGGAACCACATATATTTTCCACAGTGGATCTGGCTTCCATTGATCTTTATACAGGAATCTGCGAATTTCTGAAGATTGGATCTGCCGCCAGCTTTATCCGGCGGGAACGGAATGTGGAATGTATCCGTGGGACAGGTCTGCCGGCAGGGATCAGCAGTGAACTGCCCTTAGATCCTTATCGGGTACGGATCTATGATGGAAATCTGTTGTTTCTCATGACGGACGGGGTGCTGGGCGCATTGCCTGAAGGGCAGGAAGAGGCGGTCATGAAGGATCTGATCTGGAATCTTCCGCCGGGAACCCCTTCTGAGATGGCGGCACGGCTCATGGAACAGGTACAGACATATGGAAAGGCAGCGGATGATATGACCATTCTGGTGGTCGGAATCTGGAAGCGGTAGTGCGGCTTGCTTTTTTGCGTGGAATTTGTGATAATATTCAGAGCCATGCACATGCCCGCAAAGCAATGAGCATAGAAAATACAGGAGTTTAGTCACATGCAGGAGAAAGTATTTGCCTATCTGAGACAATGGAATATGGTTAAGCCCGGGGACACTGTTCTGGTGGGATTTTCCGGCGGTGCGGACTCAACAGCACTTTTGCAATTATTGTGGAACTATGGGAAGCAGGTTCCGCTTCAACTGGAAGCAGTTCATGTAAATCATGGGATCCGTGGGGCAGAGGCACTGCGGGATCAACAGTTTTGTGAGCAGTTCTGTCAGGAAAGAAATATTTCGTTTACTGTGGTGCAGGAGGATGTGCCTGCCCAGGCAGCCAGAGAAGGCTTAAGTCTTGAGGAAGCCGGGCGAAATGCAAGACGGCGGGTGTTTGAGCATCTCGCTGAGAAATGCCAGGCATCGGTGATCGCGCTGGCGCATCATCAGCGAGATCAGGCAGAGACCATGCTGTTCCGTCTTATGCGTGGGACAGGACTTCGGGGATTGTGCGGTATGCGTCCGGTCAATGGAAACTATATCCGGCCGCTTCTGTGCGTGGATCGGCCGCAGATTGAGCAGTACCTGTTGGAAGAGGGGATCCGCTGGGTGGAGGACGGCACCAATCAGGAGCTGGATTATACGAGAAATCAGATCCGGCATGGATTACTTGCGCCTATGGAACGGGTCATGCCCGGCTGTGTGGCCCGCATGGCAGGAACAGCAGCAAGATTGTCGGAAGTGGAATCGTATCTGGAACAGGAACTTCACAAAGCAGAAGAACAGTATCTGCAGATGGAGAAGGACTGTATCCGAATTCGGCTGGAGGCATTTGACGAGCTGCATCCGGCCATGCAGAAGATGCTGGTGCGGCGCGCACTGGAACATCTGCCTGGAGGCCTTCGGGATGTGGAGGCATTTCATGTGGAGCAGATCTGCCTGCTGGCATATGGAAAACGGGGGAGCAGGATATTGCTGCCATGGAAGAACACAGCAGTGCTGGAATATGACGGTATTGTACTGAAGCAAGGATACGGCATCAACCGGGATGACGGTATTATTTTCTGCGGAAGGACAGGAACTTATGAATTCCAGGGAGCACGATATGAAGTGACCGTGGAAAACAGGGACAAAAATCAGGAAATTCCTGTAAATTGCTATACGAAGTGGTTTGATTATGATAAAATCAGACAAGAAGTTGTTCTGCGGACAAGACGCCCTGGAGACTATCTGTCAACCGGACCTGGGGCGCATAAGAAGCTGAAGGATTATCTGATCGACAATAAAGTTCCAAGAGAGAGCAGAGACGGGCTGACCGTTCTGGCAGACGGAAATCATATTTTGTGGGTCGTCGGTATGAGAATCAGTGAAGAATATAAGATCACAGAACAGACCAAAATAGTATTGAAAATACAACAGATAAGAGATGGAGGAATAAAGGATGGAGAAACATCATATTGAAGTAATGCTTCCGGAAGAGAAAGTTGACGCAAGAATCCGTGAGATTGGTGAGCAGATCAGCAGAGAATATGCTGGAAAGAGTGTACATCTGATCTGCATTTTAAAGGGAAGTGTATATTTTACCTGCGAACTGGCAAAAAGAATTACTGTACCGGTAACCATGGATTTCATGCAGTGTTCCAGCTATAGCGGAGACACCAAGTCCAGTGGGATCGTTCGTATTGTCAAAGATCTGGATGAGAACATTGAAGGAAAAGAAGTGATCATTATCGAGGATATCATTGATTCCGGCCGTACTCTGAGTCATCTGAAGAAGCTTCTCGGTCAGAGGAATCCGGCAAGTCTTAAGATCTGTACGCTTCTTGACAAACCGGAGCGCAGAGTCGTAGATGTGGATGTGGAGTATGTAGGATTTCAGATCGAAGATAAATTTGTAGTCGGCTACGGACTGGATTATGACCAGCAGTACCGCAATCTGCCATACATTGGTGTGGTGGAATTTGACTGACAGGAGGATAAGGAGACTTGAACAGACAGTGGAGAGGAATCGGTACTTATCTGATGGTTTTGGCACTGGTCTGCATGCTGTTGGCTTTTTTTGACGAGCAGAGACAGAACAGTGCATCATACACCTATCCGCAGTTTACCAAAGCGGTGGAGGAAGACCAGATTCAAAGTGCCAGTATTCAGCCCAACCAGGAGACACCGACAGGTACGGTAACTTACCAGTTAAAGGACGGTACCCAGAAGGTGACTCAGATCCTGGATACAGAGAAGACCAGCGAGCTTCTGGATGACGCTGGTGTTGCTTATGATATTGCGGAAGTAAAGCAGCCGGGATTTTTTGAGACTTATGGAACAACATTGCTTTTAGGCGGTATCATGCTGTTCTATATTGTCATGACCATGAGCAGAAACAGCGGTGGCGGGAATGCCAGAATGCTGGATTTTGGAAAGAGCCGTGCACAGATGACTGCCGGTGATGATGTGAAGAAAGGCTTTCAGGATGTGGCAGGTCTGGAAGAAGAGAAAGGTGAACTGGAGGAGATCGTGGACTTCCTTCGGAACCCGGGACGCTATACGAAGGTAGGGGCGCGTATTCCAAAAGGAGTACTGTTAGTAGGCCCTCCGGGAACTGGTAAGACCCTGATCGCAAAGGCTGTTGCCGGTGAAGCAGGCGTGCCGTTCTTCAGCATTTCCGGATCTGACTTTGTGGAAATGTTTGTCGGCGTGGGAGCATCCCGTGTAAGAGATCTGTTTACTACAGCCAAGAAAAATGCGCCCTGTATCGTATTTATTGATGAGATCGATGCAGTAGCGAGACGTCGCGGTACTGGTATGGGCGGCGGGCATGATGAACGTGAGCAGACGTTGAACCAGCTCCTTGTGGAAATGGACGGATTTGGTGTTAACGAAGGCATTATCGTTATGGCAGCAACCAACCGTGTGGATATTCTGGATCCGGCGATCCTAAGACCGGGACGTTTTGACCGGAAGATTCCGGTAAGTCGTCCGGATGTGAAAGGCCGCGAAGAGATTCTGAAGGTTCATGCAAAGAATAAGCCGCTTGGAGATGATGTGGATCTGCATCAGATTGCTCAGACCACAGCCGGATTCACCGGAGCGGATCTGGAAAATCTGTTAAACGAGGCTGCCATTGTTGCAGCAAAGGACACCAGAGCGTATATCAAGCAGGAGGATATCCGTAAGGCATTTATTAAAGTGGGTATCGGCGCAGAGAAGAAGAGCCGTGTGATCTCTGAAAAAGAAAAGAAGATCACAGCATATCATGAGGCAGGACATGCGATCCTGTTCCATGTGCTGCCGGATGTGGGACCGGTCTACACGGTATCCATTATTCCGACGGGTATGGGAGCTGCCGGATATACCATGCCGCTTCCGGAGCGGGATGATATGTTCAGCACCAAAGGGAAGATGCTGCAGGATATTACGGTAGATCTTGGTGGACGTGTGGCAGAGGAACTGATCTTTGGAGATATTACGACAGGTGCATCTCAGGATATCAAGCAGGCGACTGCGCTTGCAAGAGCCATGGTGACTCAGTATGGTATGTCCGAGAAGTTGGGTCTGATCAATTATGGAAATGATGAGGATGAAGTATTTATCGGACGTGACCTGGCACACACCAGATCCTACGGCGAGACCGTGGCCGGTGAGATCGACAGCGAAGTGAAACGGATCGTGGATGAGTGTTATGCAAATGCCAGAAAGATCATCAGCGAATATCGCCCGGTACTGGATTCTTGTGCCGCACTTTTACTGGAAAAGGAAAAGATCACTCGAGAAGAATTCGAAGCACTTTTTGTGCAAGATGAATAAAAAACAACCATCATTTTTGTGAACTTTGTGCAGACTTCGGCGGGGAATTGTGATATTATAATTACTGTAAAAACCCCCAATACATTATATAGTTTTGCTACACCCCATAAGAAACAAGAAATACCTTCTCCTAAAAAAGACAGCACACCCCCGCTGTCTTTTTTGCTGTCCTTTTTTGGAAAATGGTTGTTTTAAGTGGGTAGTGGGTATATCATAAGTAATAAGAGAACATGGGAAAGGGACCATCAACTATGGAAATGACACAGCAGACATTGAACAGGGAGGCACTGTTCAGTGATCAGAGCAAATATTATCAGAGCCCCTTTGAACCGCATTGCGGAGACCGGGTGACCGTAACACTCCGTACAGCAAAAGATAATGTGGATGAAGTCTATTTTATCAGCGGAAGCAGCCGTAATGTGATGAAGAAGACAGCATCCCGGGGATTATTTGATTACTACACCTATCGGACCGCACCTTTGATGAGTACAGTCCGTTATTATTTTGAAATTGATAAAGACAATGAAAGATGTTTTTATAATACATTGGGAGTGACTACAGATCTTCAGAATGTGTATTCCTTCAAGCTGATTCCGGGATTTTCCACTCCGGAATGGGCGAAGGGTGCAGTCATGTACCAGATCTATACCGATCGTTTCTGCAACGGTGATCTGACCAATGACGTAGAGGATCGGGAATATATATATCTGAATGAGCCGGTTCATCAGGTGAAGGACTGGGAAACTCTGCCGGAATCTATGGATGTATGGCGCTTCTATGGCGGTGATCTTCAGGGAATCTGGAATAAGCTTGACTACTTGCAGAATCTGGGCGTGGAAGTTCTCTATCTGAATCCGATCTTTGTATCTCCTTCCAACCATAAATACGACAGCCAGGACTACGATTATGTAGATCCGCATCTTGGTGTGATCGTGGAAGATGGTGGGGAGTGTCTGGCAGAAGGTGACAAGGATAACACCCATGCGACCAAGTATCAGCAGCGGGTGGTAAATAAGAAAAATCTGGAAGCCAGCAATGAATTTTTTGCAAAATTTGTCCAGGAAGTACACAACAGGGGAATGAAGATCATTCTGGATGGCGTGTTCAATCATTGTGGCTCTTTCAATAAGTGGCTGGATAAAGAACGGATCTATGAACAGTCTGAGGATTATGAAAAAGGTGCGTATGTCTCCGCAGACAGTCCGTATCGCAGTTTTTTCCGGTTCAATAATGAGCATGAATGGCCCTATAATGAGTTCTATGAAGGCTGGTGGGGGCACAACACTCTGCCGAAGCTCAATTATGAGCAGTCCCCGGAACTGAAGGAATACATTCTTAATATCGGACGAAAATGGGTCAGAGAGCCTTACAATGTAGATGGATGGCGTCTTGACGTGGCAGCTGATCTTGGTTTTACAGAAGAATACAATCACAAATTCTGGAAGGAATTCCGGGCAGCTGTGAAAGCAGAACGGCCAGATGCGCTGATCCTTGCAGAGCATTACGGAGATACCAGCCGTTGGCTGGGTGGAGATGAATGGGATACAGTTATGAATTATGATGCGTTCATGGAGCCGATTACCTGGTTTTTGACTGGCATGGAGAAGCACAGCGATTCCCGCAGAGATGACCTCTATGGAAATGCAGAAGCATTCAAGAACTCCATGATCTACAATATGGCTCATATGCCGGGACCGTCCCTGCAGACAGCCATGAATGAGTTGTCCAACCACGATCATTCCCGGTTCCTGACCAGAACCAACCGCCGGGTGGGAAGAATGAATACATTGGGTTCTGATGCGGCATCTCAGGGGATTGATAAAGGTGTCATGAGAGAGGCTGTTGTCATGCAGATGACATGGGTGGGAGCACCGACTGTTTATTATGGAGATGAGGCTGGCGTGTGCGGATTCACAGACCCGGATAACCGTCGGACCTATCCATGGGGAAAAGAGGATCAGGAGCTGCTGTCCTTCCACAAGGAAGCAATCTGTATCCATAAAGACAATCCAGTACTGACGTATGGTTCCACTTGTTTCTTGTCACTGGAGCATCAGCTCTTAAGCTATGGCCGGTTTGATGAGGAAAATCAGATCGTAGTGGTAGTCAACAATTCCAGAGAAGAGCGGGAAGTGAACATTCCGGTGTGGAAAGCATCCGTTCCGCCGTTTTGTACCATGGAACGTCTGATGCTGACTCTGGAAAATGGATTCAGCACCAACGATGCGGTCTATGGAGTGCGGAATGGGATTCTGTATCTGAAGCTTCCGCCAGTCTGTTCAATGATATTGAAAACATTGTAAAGTAAGCTCCCTGTAACATTCAAAGTGGAGAGAAGGTGAAACGATGGAGAAAAAATGGTGGCATGGCAAGATTGCCTGTCAGATCTATCCGAAAAGTTATTATGATTCCAATGGAGATGGAATTGGAGATCTCCAGGGAATTATCTCTAAACTTGATTATCTGAAAGCATTGGGCATTGATATTGTCTGGCTGTCACCGGTCTATCGTTCACCGTTTGTAGATCAGGGATATGACATCTCTGATTATTATGAGATCGCGCCGGAGTTTGGAACCATGGAGGATTTTGACACGCTGCTTGCAGAGATGAAGAAGCGTGGCATGTATCTGGTTATGGATCTGGTGGTGAATCACTGTTCTAGCGAACATAAGTGGTTTCAGGAAGCCATCCGTGATCCGGAAGGTCCTTATGGGAAATATTTTTATTTCCGAAAAGGGAAGGATGGTCATGCGCCATCCAATTATCGCTCCTATTTTGGCGGAAGTATGTGGGAACCGGTGCTTGGGAGAGAAGACCTGTACTATTACCATGCATTTGCCAAAGAACAGCCGGATCTGAACTGGTACTGCCCGGAACTGCGGGATAAGATCTATGAGATGATCAACTGGTGGCTGGAAAAAGGAGTTGCCGGATTTCGTATTGATGCCATCATCAATATTCAGAAGGATACCACATTTCCTGATTATCCGGCGGATGGGCCGGATGGCTTATGTTCTGCGGATACCGTGGTTTCCCGTGCGTCTGGCATCGGTGAGATGCTGGAGGAGCTAAAGGTGCATACCTTCCAGAAATATGATGCGTTCACCGTAGGTGAAGTATTTAACATGAAGGAAGAAGAACTTCAGGAATTTATCGGAGAACATGGGCATTTCTCTACGATGTTTGATTTTTCCCAGCACCTGCTGACTGCAGGAGAACATGGCTGGTATGAGCAGAGACCGTTCTGCTTTGAAGCCTGGAGGGATGCATTATTTACGGCCCAGGAAAAGGTTGCATCTGTGGGATTCCTTTCAAATATTATTGAAAATCATGACGAACCGAGAGGTGCCAGCACATTCCTGCCAGACTATGCACAGAATGACGATGGAGTGAAAATGCTGGCAACAGCCAGTCTTCTGCTTCGGGGCGTGCCATTTATCTATCAGGGACAGGAGATCGGCATGCGAAACTTTAAGGCTCGGTCCATTGAGGAGTTTGACGATCTGAACACAAAGGATCAGTATGAACTGGCACTTCGGATGGGCTGCACAGAGCAGGAGGCGCTTGCCTGCTGTAATCGTATGAGCCGTGACAATGCCAGAAGACCTATGCAGTGGAATGCAGAAGACAATGCGGGATTTACCACAGGAACGCCCTGGCTGAAGGTTAATCCTGATTATACGAAGATCAATGTACAGGGACAGGAGAGCGATCCTGACTCTGTGCTCAATTATTATAGAAAGCTGACTGCCCTTCGCAAAGATCCAAGATATGTGCAGACATTTACCTATGGACGGTTTGTGCCAGTACGGGAACGGATTCCGGAGCAGGTGCTGGCTTATCTTCGGGAGGATGAGCAGCAGAAGATTCTGGTGCTTGGGAACTGGAGCGAGCAGACCGTGAAGGTTTCACTGGAGAATGCTGTAAAAGAGGTACTGCTCAATAATCAGAAAGCATTCCGGATCGATGAAAAGGGCCAGGTAGAACTTCAGAGCTGTCAGGCGCTTGTGCTTTTGCTATAACTGTGTAAAAGCAGTTTGCAAAATTTTTTTTAAAAAACTTAAAAAAAGCGCTTGAAAAATCAATGATTTAGTGCTTGACATTATAGGAAGGTATTCTTCCCTAGTCATGTAGTGACCGATCTGGTTTGAAAGGAGGAAGCGGATATCGTCACGGGAGAGCTTTCGATCCTGACGGGGTCTCCCACTGAAATCCGGGAGGCAGTCCTCACGAATTCCTACGGAACCCTGCGCTTAAGCTACGATGGCGAGACCTGGACCAGTCCAGACGATCCGTCCGTGGAGCTGAACCAGGACGCTCTGACGACGCTTTGGGACCGTTTAAATCCTCTGTCTGCCGTCCGGGATCTGGGAGAAGCACCGGAAGATCTGAGCGCTTACAACCTTTCCAATCCGACCATCTCCATCGAGATCACCCGGGAGGACAGCAGCGAAATTACGGTTTCCATTGGCGGTACCGCCTTCGACGGAAATGTATACGTGATGACCTCTGAGAGTGATCATATCTATACCTGCGACAGCTATCTGGCGACGGCATTTACGTTCCGACTTATCGATTTTGAGGCGGTTGTAGAGGAAGAGATAGAAGACACAGAAACCGAGTAGGTTGATTAGAAAAACAGACGAGCCGGGACTTTGTATATCTGATAACTACAAAGTCCCGGCCCTAGTTTTCAAAGGCATATCTGTTATGATCCTAGAAATGGATTTCAATAGCGGTTTGCCTTATTTTTATGCGTTAATCATAGTAACAAGCTCCTGAGCTTTAGCAGCCACATTATCCACAGCCTTCAGGGAAAGAGAAATTACGTCATGGGCATTGTGGTTAGCCTCATAAGCCTCGCCGAAGGTAGTGATAAATGCCTTACGCAGGTCAGCACCGAAATTGCATTTCAGAAGACCGTGCTTTCTTGCCTCTTGTAATACCGGATAAGGAATACCGGAACCACCGTGCATAACCAACGGAACAGGGCAAACCTTGTTGATTTTGTCCAGCAGAGCGATGTCAATATGAGGCTCCATAACCAGACCGTGAACATTACCGACGGATACAGCCAGTAAATCGCAACCGGTTTTTTCGACAAACTCAGCTACCATGCCAGGATCCGTCTTGCCTTCGCCCTCCTTGCCCTGAATATCATCCTCTTTGCCGCCGAGCGCACCAAGTTCAACCTCTACTGGGATACCATAGAAGTGGCAGTATTCAACAGTTCTTCTGGATTCCTTGATATTTTCTTCAAAAGGAAGGGCAGAAGCGTCAACCATAATAGAAGTGAAGCCGGCGTCTACGCAGGCCTTTACATCAGCAAAAGAGCGGCCATGATCCAGATGCAGACCGATGGGAGTTTCGTATTTATCAGCGGCATCTTTCGCCACAGCAGCGATTACATAAGGATTGGAGAGGCGAAGATTGTTTGATGAAATCTGAATGTAGCCGGGAAGCTTGGCTGCGTCAAGACCCTTGGCAATGGCATAAGTCATCTCCATGTTCGTAGTGTTGAAGGCCGGAAGAATAAGACCCCGTTCCTTCGCATAGTTCATTAAGTCAAAACCATTGATTAATTTCATAGTGCGTTTCTCCTTTATTTGTTTTGTTACGGATTAGCTGTTTTAGAATGTTAGTTATTGTTCGAAAATGATCAACTGGACATCCTTTTGTTCATTATACTTCATATCAGAAAATATTCAATATCTTTCTCGCAAAAAATCCAGTTTATCGCGATATTCGGAAATCATCACAAATATTCTGGGCAATCTTTGTAGAAAATTATAGAGACAGAAATGGGAAGAAGAGTTGATTAAATGTTCGAATAGTGTTAGAATAAACATTAAATAGACGATAATGAGTGGAGATATTAAGTTGCGAACATAAAACAAACACGATGCAGGAAGATTTCCAAGCGGTACGAAGTAAGTAAGAGTGGAAGAGGTTGGAATACAATGTCATATTATATTGGGCTGGATTTGGGAACATCATCTGTGAAGCTGTGTCTGACGAATGAAGATGGTGTTTTGCTGAAGGAAGCGAGCAGATCCTATGAATTGCAGCAGCCTGCACTGGGCTGGAAGGAAATTGAACCAGAGATCTGGTGGAGGCAGACTTGTGGAGCTATGAGGGAGCTGCTAGAAGGCGTGGATGCATACACTGATTCTGATGGATCGGAACGGCGAAGTGGTGAGACCGGCGCTGATGTGGAATGATACAAGAACGGCAGACCTTGTTCCGGAACTTCTGGAAGCGGTGGAAGGAACGGAGATTAGTTATCTGAAGCGAATTATTTCCACCGGAAGTCCGGCTGCCAATATGCTCTGGGTCAGACGCAACGAGCCGGATAATTTCAAGAAAATGGAGAAATTTCTGATAGGACCGGACTATTTGGTGTATCGTCTGACCGGTGTATATGGAACGGATTATTGCGAGGCTTCCACGTCCTCTATGTATGATACCGTTCGGAAATGCTGGTCGCCTGTCATGCGGAAGGTTCTGAAACTTCCAGAGCGCGTATACCCAGAGGTAAAGGGAAGTGCGGAAATTGCGGGTACCCTTCTCCCACAGGTGGCGGAGCAGTTTGGAATCAGTCCAAAGACTATCGTGATTGTGGGAACAGGAGACAATCCGGCAGCATCGATTCCGACAGGATGTCTGGGAAAAAATGAGCCGGTATTTTCTATGGGAACTTCCGGCGTTCTGATGTTCCGAAGGGATAAGCTGGATTATAGGGCAAAGGGAAAAAATATATTGTTTGGATTCGACAGGGAGCATTGCAATATTCTGGTGCAGGGTGTGATTCAGTCTTGCGGAAGCAGCTTTAGCTGGTGGAATCTGGATATTATAGAGAGAAAAGACTTTAGGGATATAGATTTTCGATTTGATCCGGAGAAGCTGGGAAACAGCCATGTCTTATTTTATCCGCATCTGGTGGGTGATAAGACCATCTATGGGGATTCGACTCTCCGCGGGGCCTTCCTGGGAGTCGGAACCGACACGACATCAGATGAC
>ERZ856578.3961-NODE-3961-length-20873-cov-26.115647_pt1 | contig 20873 bp, 24 predicted proteins | sample MGYA00514384_ERZ856578 | MGnify/ENA primary metagenome ERZ856578 (study PRJEB29103, sample SAMN06111958) | human gut metagenome | biome: human gut; feature: ankylosing spondylitis patient; material: healthy_person | host: Homo sapiens | place: China:Hangzhou... | reverse complement strand
GGAACGGTGCATATTTACATTTTACCGTAGTGCTCAACGCCGGCGGCGGGGGTGCTCAATCCCGCCGGAACGGATGCTCAATTTGAGCGGTCGAGGTGCGTAATCTGGGGCGGAATACTCCCCCCAAACTGCCGTTTTTTATTGCAGTGCCGGGGGTATTCAAAAAGCAATTATTTGAGATTTATAAGAATAAACTGGGTTCGCTGATTATGGCTACCTTTCAAGAACATCGCTTCGGCTTATACTATGTTTTTCTAAAAAGTCAGCAATCATTTTAGGATCTTCCAAGCCGTGTGGATGATGGTCGGCATTCTTTTTTAAGTGCACTTCAAGTATTTCACCTTGCTTACGATAATACTCTTCAAGTATTTCCCCGTTTTCTTTGTATGGCACCACATGATCATCATCTCCGGCAACAAGAATAATTGGTATATGATGTTCAGCTAACACATGCATCAGATCAACAGGATTCTGCCTATAGTTAAGCATTTGTGAAACGCTTCGTCCGGTACACTGGTGATACTCGACAAAAAAATTTGCTCCATCACCAAGTCCGCATGGACAGCTGAGCAGATTCATAACCGGCGCATCCAAATACAGGCAATTGAACAAATCCGGACACATCGCAGCCGTTTTTACAGCAAACAGTCCACCGCAGCTCATTCCAATTCCAGCGCATTTTGTCTCGAGCCTATATTTTTCTGATACAAAGCGTATGAAATCACACTTACGATGCAAATCTTTTTCTTCTGCCCACCGATTATCATTCTGAATGAATGCAACATGCCATCCTCTTTTCAGAAGTTCAATTTCCAGTTCCGGAAACGCACCAAAATACTCTGTTTTGATTGCCCATTTTCCATTTGCTTTTTCTGCCGGAATGAGGACTTTTGCACATTGTCCTTGGAACATAAAGTGTTCTTGTTGGAACTCAGAGAACTCGTCATACTCAATAATTGGCATTGTTCTTCCTCCTATCTCTTTTTTCAGAATATGCGTATACGCAGATATATTCACTTATCCTATCTTTTTTCAGCATCCGCTAGGGTCGGCTGCATCTTTTTCTCCAAAACATTCGCAATGAGCCGATGACCCGCAGCCGTGGGGTGAACACCGTCCTGCGTCCAGTGCTCCGGAGGAAGCATTTCACACGCTTCATCAAAGAGCTTCTGGAGATCTAAAAACTCCACGCCGAATTCCGCGGCAAGGCGGCGCGTGATGGCATTGCGAAGCGCGACCTCCTTATAGAATCCATCCCATTGTGTACCATCTGTCGCTGTTCCATGCGTCAGAAATGCGCCAAGCAGAATGAGTTTCGCTTCGGGGAGCGTCCTTTGGGTATATCGCAGCAGCACCCGATAGGTCTCCTCGAACAACTCCGCATCCACGCCCTCCTGCTGAGACAGCTCGTGCCAGACATCGTTAACGCCGATCAGGATCGAAATAACGTCTGGATGCAGATTGATGCAGTCCTTTTTCCAGCGGGCAAGCAGATTCGTCACGCGGTTTCCGCTGATGCCGCAGTTCAGCACTTCAATATCCGTGCGATTCAGGCACAGATCTGCCTGGATCAGGCAAGGATAGCCGCTTCCCACAAATGTGCCGCTGTCATAGCTGCTGCGCAGGCAATCCGTAATGGAGTCGCCTTGAAATAGAATTCTCATATTTCCTCCTACTATTTAATTTGTATTAGTGTTTTTTCAGGAACTGGTCCATAACCAATCCCGTACAACGTATAGCCGTACATGGTGTGTATTCGTCCGTTCGTCAAATATTAAATATTAAGTGTTTCCATTTCAGCAATCATTCTGGTAGAACTTTTCTTTCTCGCTTCTACCCACATTTTACCACAAATTCCCTTAATGTGATCCACTTTCCGTTTTTGTCATAAGCGTCAGCGTGCCATCTTTCTCAACGCCCGTCTTTTCGCTCGCGGATATCGCTTTCTGTGTTTACCTTTTTTGCCATGGCTATGTTTTCTTCAGTCTGACCGCCCAAACAGTTACCACGGGCGGGAAGAACAAAGTCTATTAATTTGGATGGAAGCGCTAATATTTTTCAGTCGATTTCAAATTTATGAGTCGTACATCCGATGGCAATATTCCACACATTCTCTTGAATGAATTACAAAAAGCACTTTGAGAAGAATAGTTTAACCGCTCCGAAACTGCGTGTACAGATAACCCCTCTTTTAAAAGGACAGCAGCATATTCTGTCCGCAAATATCGGTAGTAGTGCATAATACCAACTCTGGAGTATAGTTCGTTACAAGGCCATTATCAAAATTGCGCTTTGCTTCTTGCTCAATCAGTGTCTTCAGAACTGCAACCGTCAACTCGGGATCTTCCGTAGACGCGCTTACGCTCCAACCGTTGAGGAAGGAACCCCAGCAGGTATATGCTGCGCCGGACGGATACGCTTCATTTGCAGAAGGCAGGAAGAACTGTCCAACCTCAAAGTCTGTCTGCCCAGCGATTGCGCCAGAGTTCCAGCTCATCGTAGACATGATTGGTGCCTTTCCCTCGACGAACTCCGAAATAGATGCCGTTGCATCCTTCTCAACTGTTCCGATTCCAAGCGCGCCCATATCAACCAGTTGCTGAATGTTTGCGATTGCTGCACGGATACGGGGATCGTTGAAGTCCGTCTTGTTAGCCATCAGATCAGCATATGCTTCCGGATCGTAGCACACAATAGCCTGCTCAAGCCAATACACACTGGTTGTCCAGCCGGAATGTGACAGAGGAATGTCATATCCGTTATCCAGAAGTATCTGGCAGATGTTCAGAAGATCATCGAAATTCTTCGGCGCCTCCAGTCCGCAGGCAGCAAAGACGTCTTTGTTATAGTAGTAGACACTGGTGTAGAAGGTATCTGTGCCGGAACCTACCGCCCAGACTCTGCCCTTACTGTCATTATAGAAATTCGGATTGTTAAAGTTCTCTGTGAACCAGTCAGAAAGGTACGGCTTCAGATCCAAGCAGATACCGGCTTCAATCTGCGCGGTCGAAACCGTACCAAACCAGATATCCGGGAGTTCACCGACCGTTGCCAATGTTTCGACCGGAACGTCCTGAAGCGGAACAAATTCCACATTCAATCCCGGGAACGCCTCCGCAATCGCTGCTTTGGCATAGTTGTCAATGACATCATTCCATGTATCATCAGAGTTGAACATGATCTGGATCGATTTCCCTTCGTACTCTGCACCGGGTGCAACATCATTGGGAACATCCGTCTCAGTTGTGTTTTCCTGTGCTGCGGGAGCAGTTGTCTCACTGTTGGTTTCCTTCGCTGGTGCAGCTGCGCAAGCCGCAAGCGAGAGGATCATCATCAGGGTAAGAAGCAGCGCAATAACCCTTTTCATTTTTTCCTCCTTAAGATTTGTTTTTTATTGCTTGTTGCAATCCGGTTTGCAATCTCACTATGTACATTCTAGCATCTATATGCAAAGTATCAATGCGCATATTCGGAAAAAATATGTATATTTCGGTAAAATAACAAGTTGTTCTGTCAAAACAGCAGCGTTCATTCGGCGAATTGTACACTATTTTTTACATTTTCAAATTAACCCATGCTGTTTCCATATTAAAAATTACCACATTTAAATCACGATTTGTCCATGCAGAAGAAGGAATATGGATAAATTGCATCTTGGCGTTCGCAGAAGCGCTTTCCGGATATAACTTGACATATTCCGCATCCATGTTGTACTTTATATTTGCCGGAACGACATCAGAAAGGTGATCTGCTATGTATATAGAAAAGAACGACACAATCAAACTGCTCGATCAAACGGCTGTGCGCATCTCTGACTCCGGATATGCCATCGTAGATTGCGAGTGGATTATGGATCAGCTTCCATCAAATTTCTCCAGACTATATTTCATTTGCAGTGGTGAAGGTGAAATTTCCTACGCTGGCCAAACTGTTATCCTGCGTCCCTGTCATATGTATCTCATCCCGCCCGGTCTGCAATTTGAGTACGGCTGTGAAAATAGCATGGAAAAGATTTTTTTCCATATCTCTGTTATTCTACAAAACAACTTTGATTTGTTCGATAATCTTTCAAAATGCTATGAGCTCCCGCTTGAACCGGGCTATACCGAGAAACTGATAGAGGCATACCGCACAAAGGACATTTTCCGTGTTCAAGCGGCAATTCACACTGCACTTGCCCGCTTTTCCGAATGCATAGACCTTTATCAGCGGCTGCATCAAACATATTCTCAGTTGATTCTTGATGCGTTCCGATACATAGAGGCCAATCTTTCTGCCAGTCTGACCGTAAAGGAAATCTCGTCCCACCTGATGGTTTCTGTCAGCAGTCTCTCGAAGCGCTTTCATACTGAAGTCGGCTGCTCTACAAGTCAGTACATCGATATGCTGATTATGCAAAAAGCGAAATACTTGTTGCAGTCGAGCGATCTGTCCATCGGGCAAATTGCAGATCAACTGCATTTTTGTGACCGCTTCTACTTTGCGCGTTTCTTCCGTAAGCACGCAGAGGAAACGCCGAGTCTTTTCCGGCGGAGATATGCCGGAAAAAGGTAAGCTCCGTTTTCACCGAATGCGGCAATCTTCTGCCTGAATGTCTTGGTGAAACGAAGACAGAAGCTGCTCTCCTTTTGGAACGTATCCACGATGGAATCCACCATATCCTTGAGCGGCTTTTTGAGATATCCGTACTTGCTATTTGCCGCCGACCATGCGCAATTCCAGCGCAAGCCCAGCAGCTTTTGCTGAGTTGTTTCTGGTGGATTTTCAACAGACTCCAGATGGTCAACAATTTTGTGCATGGTCTCCCGTGCCGCCTCGGTCAAGTCTTTATAGACAATATTCTTCAGCTCATCGGCACAGATCATATTCCTCAACGCAGATTGCAAGTACAGTAGATTGTCTTTGCACAGAAAGCCATACTTCAGGTCAGCCGACCAGCGCATCATGTGGATATGCGGATAATCGCCTTCGTCGTGAAAGGCTGCGACGGCGAAATCTGCATGGCTTCCGCGAAATCCGCCTGCTTAGAGCGCAGGAGCACCAGCCAGCTTACAGCATTGTCGTAACCAAGGCACAAGACATCTTCTCCGTGGCGCGAGTTAATTATCGGTTAGTAAAACGTAGTTTTTTAGAAGGCAACTTGTAAGTTTTTAGGATTTATCTGAAAACAGCAATTATATGTGTAAAATGCTGAAAGCGACACACGAAGTGGCAACACGCGCCTCACGGCGCGGTACAAGCGCTCAGCATCCCCGCCGGGTCGATAGGGACGGTCTTTTTCACGGGTGAAAGATCGGCACCTTTGAGGGAAATCCACCGTTTGCCGTTGCTGCGGTAGGTATCCGCCAGAATTTCGTTTTTCCTTAGAGCCGCAATGCGTTCCCGCACCAGGCAGGTGACCTTCTTCGGCGTGATACCGAGCCTGCCGTCAGTGTCGATCTTTGCGGACAGTGCCGATAGGGAACCGAGATATGCAGAATCGGCACAGAGCAATTCAGAGAGAAATTTTGTGAGTTGAAGCGTTGAAATCTTAGGGCAACACCGCACAAATGCTACAATACGCATTGCCGGGCAGCCATTTTGTAAGAATCAATAGGTCGTCCCGTGCGTTTGCTCGCAGGAGCGCACAGATTCAAGCTGCCAGACAGGGTCTGTCAGCCAGAATCAGATTTGCTAACGAGAACATGATATTGAATTTGGCTCTCTGCTTTTCGAGCCCTCGGTATCGTGTTTTTCGGAAACACAGCTGTTTTTTCCTGACGACACCGAATACGTGCTCCACTTTCACGCGGACAGCCGCTCCTGCAATCCGTTCTTGATCAGCAGATTGCGAAAACGGCCAAGGGTATCGCCGTCCGGAACCTGATTGCTGGAATCGATGCCGCAGAAATCCGAAAACGAACGGCTGGATCAGGCATAGCCATTCCTTCCACGGGACGATCCGTTCGAGCTGAGTCAGAAACTCTTTTTTCTTTGTCTGGGCTTCGTTTTGCTCTTTCTGTGCGGTATTGCCCTATATTTTTTTTGCAAATCGCTTGCTGCATCTTCAGCCTACGCCGCATTAAAGTAAGGCGCTAGCCGTCCGGGTCGGTTGCCTGCGTCGTAAAATCAATCAGCAGCTCACCGAGCGCAACAACATCATACATACTCATTCCTCCGTGATCGCAATGCTCCATGTGTTTTCGTACTCCGCCCCCGGTGCAAGGTGAATCAGATCGCTCTTGCAGCTCAGTTCCTCCACCACGTCCTGCCGCGATGGAAGCGACGACCACGGCTCAATGCAGACATACGGCGCATCTGTGTGCGGCATATGCCAAATTCCAAGATACGGCATCTGCGGATAGGCCACGGTGACGGCGCGCGGTCGCGCCAGTATTTCCCGTCTCCGTTCCAGAGAAACTGCGTTTCCTGTCTGGAGCGCAGTTCCATCATCTGTGCGCCGAGCGGATCAACACACAGAGTCAGATTTTCGTTTTGCAGCTCGATCATGGCTTAGTCCTTCACTGCCGGATACTCGTTGCAGAGCAGGCGGTACGGCGCTTCATCCTCCTCGATTTTTGGGAAGCGACCCACGGGTGGATTGAAGCAGTTGTCGGTATTATCGTCGTTGCACTGGCTACCCTCGCCGAGCAGGACAGCACCCGTACCAGGTTCGACCTCGAAATCGTGATACATATACTGCTGGATATGGATGCTTTCACCCGGCGTGAGCTTTACCTGCGTCCCGGCAGGAACAGTGTAGGTTCTGCCGTCGCAGTGGACAGTCACGTCGGATTCTTTGCCAATGGACTCGTCGGGCAGGCTGTTGTAGACGCGGATGAGGATATTGCCTCCGCGGTTGATGATGTCCTCGGTCTTGTACCAATGGAAATGATTTGGGGAATATTGTCCCTCTTTCATGTACAGCAGCTTCTCGGCGTAGACCTTCGGATATTTGTCAGACATTTTACGGTTGCCGTTGCGGATCGTGATGAGCGACATAGGCTTTGTTGATTCCAGATCTTTTTAAAACAGTTCCTCCGATATTTGATCAATGTTCCTGTCCTATGGCGCTGTATGAAACTGCAGCAATACCATTTGCAATGATTGTTTGCCCAAGTCATATCTGCATCAAAATATGGATGTTGGCTTCATATTTCCTTTTTTGTCAATACAGTATGTACAAAACTGGTATGCTCCAAGTTCGATTTCACATTTCGTATCCCACACCGGCAAAGAAATAGTGGCCTTGACCGGAACGCCTTGTGTATTCCACAGCCGTGCTACATAGCCGTCCTTCTGTGCATCGTAATACAACGCTGCAAGCTGTACACTCAATTCCGAGAGCAGAAGCATCGGCTTGGGCTGGACGCCGTCTCCGGACGGAAATGCTGGGATCATAAACGGTTCCTCATTCATGATCTGTGCTTCAAAATCCACTCGTTTGCGGCGCTCCTCGGTGTTGCCGCCACAGACAGTAAAACGCAGATGATGTTCGCCCTGATCCATGCGCGGAATGAAACGTTCTTCATGCACCAGCTTGCGTTCTCCGATTGGATGTGCGGCATATGCGGAAGCACGTAAGAGTGACAAAAACACTGTGTTTCCAACGCAATGCGAACCGTATGTGCCGGTGTTGCAAATTGTCAGCGCATGCTCTGCGTCAAAACGCCCGCACCATTTCTGGCTGACGCATTCCGTCCCATCCTGCGGTAATTCTCCGCTCCCGAATATCCCTTGTCCAAGATATTGTCCGCTGATCGTAGTGGGGATTTCCAGCTTCAGCATCGTATCCGCTTCATTCCATGATATATCCTGCGTAATTTCAAACGAGGATCCCGTTTTGGGAATGCAGTATGTCTGCACGAGTCTGGACTTCCCCCAAACAAACTCGGCTTCAACCAGCATACGAACCTCGCCGTCTTCCACAATGCGGACAGCCGGAACGATGATTTGCTCTCCGTCGGAATAGCGATGTACATATTCAGGTTTAACGAGAGTAAATGCACCGATCCTTTGCGGGAAATTATTTTTCTCCATGTACCACGGGTCCGGGCTGTCCTGATATAATGCCAGTGCAAATGCACCATGGGAAATATATTCGACACCTGCAACAGCATACCGATCAACAAGTCCGGTATGCACATTGATCGTCAGCTGCATTTCTCCGTTGTCGAAACAGATATTTTCCTTTGGAAAGAGGATCTGTTCTTGTGCTTCACATGGCAACAGTGCAAATACGCAATCGAGGCGCGTCAGCGCTGACGGTTTCAGCGTCGTATGCACCGTGATTCGTTTGCGCCAATCCAGGTTCATATTGACGGACGGCTTTTCTTCCTGACTTGGAACATGTTCCCCCGATTGCGTTACAGTCACAACATTCCGGACTTCCTGCGACCAATTCTGGTCAGCAGGCATCACCTCAAATGTAAAATCACCTGTAATAGGATACGGATGCGGATTATACAGGAACACCGGCGTTTGTTTCGGCTTGGCTTTTGGCTGGCCAGACAGCAATGCCATTACGCCCTTCATTTGCAGATCGGACACAATGGCCAAACCATGGTGCAGTGTGCAGATAGAATCAGACTCGCCTTTTTTAATTGTCGTGCCCGGCAAGATATCATGAAATTCCGCAAAAAGCAGATCCCGTTCAGCTTCCTGTAACTGCATGGACGGATATGCGATCAATCCTTGCGCTGACGCTGCGGTAAGCAGCTTTTCTGCTGCAAACAAACGGTTTTCCAGTTCCCGATGCAGCTGCTTGAGCCGGGCCTGAGATGTATAGCAGCCGACAAACACCGGCCGCAGATCATGCGCAAAAACAGGCGCAGCTGCATGTTCCTTCGCCAACGCTTGAAAAAAAGCCTCCGGGGTTGCGTGTCTTGCCTGTATCTGCGGTTGTTCCTGTATCCATGTATTCAGTTCCGCAAGGTCTCTGCGTGATGGGCCGCCGCCATGATTGCCGATTCCCCATGTAAAGAGACTGATATCTTCGTCTGCCTCAGTTTCGCACCAGTCTGTAACGTCCTGTACAGCCTTGCCCAAAAAGCTGCGGTAGGATCGATCCAATCGGTGTGCCAAAATCTCCGACCCGTCAAACCCTTTCCAACGGATGTTTCGAGCCGGAAGTTCCATCCGCTCCTTTTCAGGCCGCATAAACAGATATCCAGTATAACCGCACTGCTTCAGGATCTGGACAAGACCACGGCTGTGGCCAAATGTGTCAAAATTTACTGCGATACTGGGCACCGCATGAAATTTCTCCATAAAATATCGGCGTCCAACGATGATCTGCCGCAAGATACTTTCGCCGGAGGGAAGGTTACAGTCCGGCTGCAGGTACCAGCCGCCCATAATGTGCCATTTCCCCGCTTTAACCAGCGCTTGTATTCGACGAAATAAAGTCGGATCGTATTGCTCCACCCAACTGTAAATCATAGCTTCGTTGTGGCAAAAAACAAAATCGTCCGCTGCTTCGCAGATATCTGCTGCCGCGCGGAATGTGGCGATCGCCGCAGCCACTCCTTCCTGCCAATCCCAAAGCCAGACCGGGTCAAGATGTGCATTACAAACCAAAAAAAGCTTTTTCATAGGTGGGTTCCTTTCTCGCTTTGGATACATACTGTTCTAGTCATCTTTCCAAAACTCCATAAACTCAGAATTCTTCAATGTACATATACTCAGATTGCGTTTTCATCAACGCAATATAGCGATATGACGTACTGCCTGTGACATTTAAAGTCCATATATCACCGTACGGGTAACCGCTGTTTCCAAGTGTCCCCAAAGCGACGCAGCTTTGATTTACATCGCTATTGTTTGACACCCATATTCCAAAGTCCTGTGTAGGCGTCAAATAGTCCTGAGCCAATGGCAAACGGTCGTACCGAACGCTCTGCGCGGTTGTTGGACAGTTCCAGCCGTCCGTCGCAGAAAACGTGCATCAGCCAGCTCTGCTGCCGCAAGGCATAGCCAAGCGCTGCGCCATAGAGACTCTTTGGCACAGGATTTTTCTCGTATTCCGTTTGCGCCCACCGAAAAAATTCCTCGGCAATTGGCTCGAACTTCTGCTGTCGCTGCGCATATCGCTGTTCCGCCGAAAGCGCTTGCTGCGAAAACTCTGTCTCCAGCGCAAACAGTCTGCTGCAGAAATCCAGTCCGGTTCCCGCAGCACCATGAGCGTCGTTTCATCTGCATGCAGGATCTTATTTGCAAGAAGCTCTTTGTGCAGTGCGTGATATACCGGCAGGAGCCAGCGCTCTCCGGTATTAAGAACCCAGTTGGACATGGTTTGCCGGGAAACGGGCAGACCGAGCCTGCGCAGCTCCTGCTCCTGCCTGTAAAGCGGGAGCGCAAGCACATATTTGCTATGCATGATCTGCGCCAGCAGACTGGCCGATACGATCCCACTGCCCGGCAGAAGCGCGGGCGGAACGGTGCTTTTCTTCATGGGAACACCGGCTTCCTCTTTTTCGCATTGACGGCAGCTATACGCTGTCTGGATATGCTCTGTGAGCTTGTACTGTGCGGGGATATACGTCAATTCCCGCCGCAGAACGCTGTGTCCGCAGGCGTGCAGCGCTCCGCCGCACTGTGGACAGCGGCGCTGCTCCTGCGGCTCCACGGTCTTCTCGCTGGAGCATCCGTAGACGCGGCCGTTCAACCGCCGAAGCTGCTGCGTCAGCCAGTCGATCTGCCGGTGCGGCGCTTCGATCTCCAGATCTTTTTTATGCAGTAATTCCCGCCATTGTTCGGCTTCATTCATTTCTCTTTTCGTATCCTTATATCACAAAACCGCAGAAAGCGCAATGTTTTCTGCGGTTCTTCGGCTAGTGCACCCAGTGAGCGCACGTTCTAACAGGTGAAAATTCCGAATCTGCCCGGCAGTAGGAAGAATATAGCCCAAGTCAAAGGGGTCCGTCGTGAGGCGAAGTCTAAAGAAAGACGGCGGCAAAACTCTGGCCTAACGGACAAAACCATATATATGGCCTCAGATGAGGATAAGGCTCCTACGGAAAAGCGCGTCACTCCCTACTGCCGATGTACAAGAGCATATCAATGGGAGGCTCAAACACATAAAGGCTTTCATCTATGCTGGTGTGATGAAAACTGTAACGCGGGTCGCTGGATTCGACGTTCAGGCGAAATGGCTTGCCAATGCTGTTCGTGCTGCACTAGATGCGCGTGACGCGGACTGCCGCTCTTGTCAGTTCCGATGAACACGGCATTATGATGCGCCGCGTCCTCATAGAGCATCTTTTTCCGCGCAAAATACGAAACTACATCCGCATCCAACCCGCGCGTTTTAAGAAGATACGCAAATACGCGATGCATATTTACATTCGGAACGTGCGGTGCGAAGGGCTTCTGCTCGGCCGACCTCGTTCGGGGCATGGTCGAACCACTCGCAGCCGCGCACCGTGACGCTGTGGTCGCTGGCAATCCGCTTTTCGCGGCCGGACTTGATGAGCTTTTCGCCCTGCCGAAGAAGAAATTCTTCGAGGTCAACGGTTGCGGCGCGTTCCTTTTGGTCTGGAGTAAATTCAATAAATTTGTTGATTTTAAGTCACCACTTTCTGCTGTTGCAAAGAATTTTGTTTTAGGGTATACTGTGAGTAGATTCAAGGAAAGCGAGGTGTCGATATGTGTACGAAGAACGAAGCGTTTGAAATTCTTGCGTCTGTGTATGATTCCTGCAATCAGTTATCAGGCGGCAAGATCCACGACGCGATCCTCTATGGTTCCTATGCCCGCGGCGAACAGACCGCCGAGTCCGATATTGACATTCTCCTGACCGCTGATCTGACGCAGGAGCAGATCTCGGAAAAGCGCCGCGCCATTGCAGCGCTGTCCAGCGATCTCAGTCTTGCCCACGACGTTACGGTTTCCATTCAGATCGTTCCGCTGGCGCAGTTCCACCGCTATGCGGACTTCCTTCCGTTCTACCAAAATGTTCTGAGGGAGGGTATCCGCTATGCTTCCTGAACAGAAAATCGAGATCTCAAAGGCGCGATTCGATCACGCCAAAGAATGCTTGCAGGATGCAAAGCTGCTGCTTGCCGGTGAGAGCTATCGGAGTGCCGCCAACCGCGCTTACTACGCAATATTTCACGCGATGCGCGCAGTTCTGGCGCTGGACGGCGTGGACATGAAGCACCACAGCGGCATCATCTCCGAGTTCCGCAAGCGGTATATTAAGACTGGTGTTTTTGATGCAAGCCTTTCCGGAATCATCTCGGAACTGTCATCTGTCCGCGAGGGCAGCGACTACAATGACTTTTTCATCGTTTCCAAGGCAGAAACCATCCAGCAGGTGCAGGCGGCGGAGGAATTTCTGATAGAAATTCAAGCCTATTTAAGTACGCGATATTGACCAAGCAGGCTCCGGTTGTCGGGGCCTGTTTTTTAATACAGCGTCTGCCCGCAGCCCCGTTCCTGCTCATGGTCATCCTGCTTATGTCCCATTGCCAGCCGCTTCTGCATGAGCTTTTTACGGCGCTTGGAGTCGATGCGGATGCCCATTGGATTGCTGGGTGGTGCAGTATCCTCGCGTCACAGAGAATAAATAATCGTCCAGTAAAGCATAGATTTTTTAGAAGGCAACTTGCAAGTTTCCAATCTCGCAAGCTTTTTTTCTCTGCAAACTCAGAGTCGGCTTTGCTGCCTGTTTGAGAAGCAGCTTGCCGATGCGGTCACCAAACATACTGAGGATGGCTTCGAGCGTTTCTCCGAGGATCTTCGGCAGGAAGTCTCCGGCATATTCGCTTTGCAAATAACCGCAGTAAAACATGATTGCTTTTGCAATGAATTCGTTCTGCGTGCTGCATCCATCGCTTTTGTAGTGTTCCTGCACCCGCTGCCATAGCCGCAGTCAGATCCGTATTTTCCTGCCGCCCGAACAGGCCGTGCGCGCCATGCTTTTCCGCGCCGGGGCGCATGGCGATGTACCTGAGATAGCCGTTTTCGGATTGAAGATTCTGCATATGTGAATCCAATGCCGCAGAAATGAGCGCCGACGCAGTGTGCAGCGTCGGCGCTTGCTTGTAGTCCTCATACTCGAAGGAATCCCGCACATCTGGGAAGTCCTTGAGCAGCTTTGCGACCATCTCTTTCTGCTTTTCGGTCGTGGGACCCTTGCCATTCAGAACTTCAACGCCCTCGCGCGTGGCGATATACTTCATGTATCCGCCTGCGCTTTTACGGCTGATGAAGCCGGTTTTTTGAATCAGCCGCGCCATCTGTTACAGTCGGCTATGCTGCCGAAGCACCTCCGGGAACGAGATCTGACCGTTCGTCCGCAGCACCTCCTGATAGCTTTTCCCACGCATCTGCTGGTACGTCTGCGCGTCGATATCCGTGTCCGAAGCAAGAATATGATTGCAGACGTTTTGCTCGACGGCCTGCTTGAGAAGCAGCTTGCCGATGCGGTCCCCGAACATACTGAGGATTGCCTCCAGCGTTTCACCGAGGATCTTCGGCAGGAAATCTCCGGCATATTCACTTTGCAGATAACCGCAGTAAAAGAGAATGGCTTTGTCAATGAAGTCATTTTGCGTCGTGCAGCCGTCCAGCTTGTAGTGGTACTGCACCTTGCTCCACGTCGCGTCGTCCAACCAAACGGAATGACGGCGTTTTTCCTCTGCTTTTATGGCGTTCACCCCCTCCAAAAACAAAAAGCGCCAAAATAGTGCCTGCAACAACGGCACGATCTTGGCTTTTTCCGAAAATCAGCGCTAATCCACTTCTCACCCTCGCAGAAAAGCGCCGTTTTTACCGCCCAAAACTGCCCGCACTGCGGGCAGAAGTGGACGGGCTGGCGCAGAAAAGCGCCAGTCCTTTCTCCTGCTTGCCCGCCGCTTTCTCGCCGCGGCGTCCAAAATCCCTCGATTTTGACCGTTTTCAGCGTTTTCCTGCATTTGCCGCAAGCGGCTTTCCCCACTGCCCTTCTTGCCAATACGAGCATTTTTCGCCAACGCTCCCGCACGTCGGCGCAACGTCTGGTTTTCTGCTGCTGGATGGGTACGCGCTCGGCTGGGCTGCGAAAGCCGCACAAACCGCCGACACGGGCGCGACGGGCTGTGACTGGCGTTTTGTCTGTGCGATCAACCTGTGTTCTCAATAAAATCAGCATATTTCCTCTTTGCCATGTCCTCATCCAGCTTCTGCATCTGCCGGTAATAGTCCTGCTGGAGCGCCGCTTGAATCGGTCGGATTGTGAACAGCAGGTTGCCATTGCGTTTGCAGCCATCCTTCGTCGTAACCATCGTCGGTTCTGTGACGAGCAGACCGCGTTCTTCGAGCGACCGGATGTGTTTGCAAATCGTGTTCGGACTCAACCCAACCGCTTTACTGATTTTTCGATAGCTCGGCCAGCATTTGAACGTCTGGCGATCCTCGCAGAACAGCAGGTAGGCGTAGATCGCGATCTCTGCCGCGCTCAGACCCAACGAGAAAACTTCTTTCGGCAGAGGGAAGTAGTCCTTGACCGAATTGCGTGTCGGCCAGAGATTTCGCTTCACTCAGTTCCTCCCGTGTGCTGCTCCACCCATTGGATGAACGCTTCCTTCGGCACAACAATTCGGTTGCCGATTCGCAGCGCGGGGAAATCTTTTTCGTGCATCAGTTCGTAGCTGCTGGACGGCGCAATGCCCAGCACTTTCGCTACTGTCGCCGCGTTCAGGAACAGCGGCAGTTCGTCATAGTTCTTGTAGATAGATTCTTTCATAGTTGTCCTCCTTTGTTCGTGTTTGTCTTTTCGATTGATTTTGTCTTTCTGAAAAACACCTCCTACCCTTTATCCGTATTCAGAGGGCTTTTGTACCAAACTTTTTTCAAAAGATTTTCTCCGCACCTTTAATTGCACAACTTTTGCGACGTTTGTACGAGAAAATTTTGGTTGTCGCAAAAAATCCTCTCATTACTAGTAGGGATAAAAATCGCAGTTTTGACAGCCTGTTTTCAAAAAATTCGGAAATTTTTTCGCCGGTCAAAGCATCTCCCTATTTAATCCGACACTAAAAGCCGTTTTTGTTACCCTCCTTCGCAAATTTTCTTATTCAGAGGGGAAGATATTTTACGTCCAGCAATAACGCCCTCTATTTGATCCGACAGATTTTTGCGTTTTGAGCGGTGTCTCGCCGAAAAAAATCCCCTCACTGCATAGGCCACGGGAACGCGATTTTTAGAAGCCTTTTCGAGAAAATTCACAGATCATTTACATTTCCGAACCTACGCTGCCTGTTTGCGTCCCTCCGAAAAAGTTCTTCTATTTAATCCGACAGAAAACCGCGTTTTGAACAGCCTGTTTTGAAAATTTTTTAGGCAGCATAAAAAATAACCGCCGCCTTGATCGGCAGCGGCGTGTTCGGTATGGGTTTCCTTTTGACAAATGTGCGTTTCTATAACTTGTAACCATCAGTAATTTGGTGTATACTCTAACCATAGAGATTCTGCTATTTGTGGAGGGAGGTTCTTGTTTATGCGGGATCAGATTTATTCTGTCGGTGATCTGCGCGCGATCATTGCACCGATTGCCGCGCGGCACGGCGTGGAGCGTATTTATCTGTTTGGCTCTTACGCAAGAGGCGAGGCCACAAAAAACAGTGATGTCGATCTGCGCGTCGACAAGGGAAACCTTCGCGGTATGTTCGCTTTGGGCGCGCTCTACAGCGATCTCGAAGACAGCCTTGGAAAAGATTTGGATTTGCTGACAACAGGCAGTCTGGATCAACGGTTTCTGGATCAAATTTCCGGGGAGGAAATTGTTTTATATGACCGCACAAAGTCGTGACACGCAGATCCTTGAGAAAATTCAGGGTTATTGTAATGACATCATGTTTACGCATACTGAGTATGCGCATGATTATCACACCTTCTGCACAAATCCGACCTATCGCAACGCGATTGCGCTCTGCTTGATGCAGATTGGCGAGCTTGTAAAGCATCTGTCTCCGGAATTTATCAGCTTACCTACCAGTATCCACTGGCGCGCCATCCGGGGTATGCGAAATGTCGTTGCGCATGAATATGGCAACATTGACCTTGAAACCGTTTGGGAGACCTCCGAGGCGGGAATCATGGAACTGCGCGATTTCTGTGACGAACACATTGCCGCAAATGATTTTGAGATAACCTTGCTTTAAATTTTCTGTAATCTTTGATTACTGCGGCGCAGTTTTTGCGCGTGGTTGGCTTTCAATAAGCCAACGTCCAGCGTAGGCAAGGAATATGTTTTCCGATTCGACGAGCTTTGAAGGCGTCTTTACACGGTGGACTTGCAAAAACGGCTGACCCACACCGTGACCCACACGCGGAAACGAGCGGACGGAAGCAGTGGAAGCATGGGTGCGAAAGAGTATTTTAATTCTAGCGGAAACGATCAAAAACGTCCGGAAAACGATATTTTTAGAATTTTTCTACTCTTTGTAATCAGCAGGTCGGGGGTTCGAGTCCGTCTACCAGCTCCATTTTACCGCAACACAGCATCCTGAATATGGGGGAATTCCCGAGTGGCCAAAGGGGACAGACTGTAAATCTGCTGTCAATGACTTCGGTGGTTCGAATCCACCTTCCCCCACCAAAATCCGCACTGAAAAGTGCGGATTTTTGCTTTATCCGAACTTTTTGAAGAAGAACCGAGGCTGCCGACGCGGCGTGTTTTTGCGCAGGCAGGCTTGATTTTTCTTCGTTTCACGCGGCTGTCGTCCGCACCGTAAGGTCAAGGCAACTTGGGCTGATGTCCTCCACTCAGCGACATTGACGCCAACCCTGACGCCAACGGTGATGGGACGAAACGTGCCTGGTTGGACAAAATGAGATGAAAACGAGAATCCCGGCTGCTTTTTTCAGGCAGCCGGGAGTTTATTATTGCGGTTTTCAACGCTCGAGCATCTTTGGCATGACCTTTCCGACGGTTCTAGCCGCTTCCTGCTGCATTCGGCTGGTCGAGTGCGTGTAGACGTTCAGCGTAAAGCCCGCGCTGCTGTGGCCGAGCATCGTAGAGACTGTTTTCACATCCACGCCGCATTGCAGCGCGGTCGTGGCGAAGCTGTGTCTCAAGTCATGAAATCTGACGTGCTCCAATCCAATGTCCTTGCAGATCTTCCGGTGAATCTTCACGATGGCGTCCGGGTGATACATTTCACCGGTTACTGGGGAAGGAAACATGTAGGGATTTTTCGGGTGCTTTTCATGCTCCTGCTCCAGCAGCTTTGCAGCTTCCTCCGGGATGGAAACGTAGCGGACAGAGGTGCTTGATTTGGGCGGGGACACAGTGCCCTGACCATTGTAGAAAAGGTACTGTTTTGTTACATGAATGGTCTGCGTCTGCGCGTCGTAGTCTGACCAGAGCAGCGCCGCAATTTCACCTTTCCGAAGTCCAGTGGACAGCTCTAAGTAGAACATTGGCAGCACACCGCGCTGCTCTGCCGCGTGCAGGTAGGACTGATATCGCTCTGACGGAATCACCTGCAACTCCGGCTTTGTGATCTTGGGTGGGATACAGAATTCCGCCGGATTGAATGGAATCAGCCGCTCCTGTACCGCGCGCTTCAGCGCGGATTTCAGCATGACGTGGATGCCATGTACGGTCGTGCTGCTGAGGCCGGGCTTTTTGTCTTTAGTGTCTTCCCGAATCCTGCCGTTTTCCAGCAGGTCTTTATAGAACTGCTGAATCTCCAATGAGGTCAGCTTATTCAGCTGGATGTCGCCCAGGTGCGGGGTTACATGATGATCGATGTAGCGCTTATAATACCGCGCTGTCGTCTCGCGCACGTTTGGCTGTGCATACAACGAATACCACGTCTGCATCCAACCGGATACGCTGTACCCGCTCGACTTGACCACATCGATCTCCGCTGCTTCCGCAAGTGCATCTTTCAGCCTGGCCCGAACCTCTGCCTGTGTTTTGCCGAGGATGCTCTTTCGGATCTGCTTTCCCGTCTCTGGATCACGACCTGCAATGTAGCGCGCTTCCCAGCGACCATCTTTTCGCTTACCAATTTACGCCTTGGCTTTCGTCATATTCGGTTTTCACAGGATCGCCGCGCGGTCGATCCTGTCTAATGGGCAAAACAAAAGCCCTCAACTTTTTCACGGTTGAGAGCTTTTGCTTTGCTCTTTAATAATCAGACATCGATAACGTCATCATCTTCGTCTGAATCAGCAAGCTGATTTCCGCCATTCGAGAAATGAGTGTTGGATCCCAGCAACGCAGCTGCGCCTCCTAAGATTGCTACAAAGAATACGGCAACGCCGCCGAGGGTCTTAAGGATCATCCCTTTATTCTCTCTGTCCTTTTCACCAATCATCGAAGCAACTTTTATCATCTTATTTTCAATGCGATCTCGCTCCTCTGAATCGATGTGGTCATCTCGAAGTTCTTCTTGTAACGATTGTATAATGGAATTGCAGGCATCGTAAAAAGCTTGCTGACTAATCCTGTTTTCTTCAAAGGCCTTATCAACGATAGTTTTATACTGAGTTACCATATCGCCCGCTAAATCCTTGAATGATGGGAACTGCTCTAGCGCCTTTTTGGCCACTTCAGGATCCATATAAGGAAGCATAGTTGCAAAGCTCATGACTTTATCCTTTGTCATGTGCCTGAAATCAGGTATGCCGAGTTTCTTTAATACCTTTTTCTCGCTTAACGTATACTTCATATGACCATCCTTCCTTCGGTTAACGGCTTAGGCTGTGATAGGAAATAACAACCGCCGCATCCTTTGGATATTTCTTTCCACCAGATGTCACTTCACGTCCATTTATAGTGATGGAGTCAACCATCCCTGGCTTCTTTAATACCCCCATTGTTAAATCATTAAGGGCAACACATCTTACGTTTGTAAATCCTGCGCTTACAAACATTGCTTCAATCGCACTATAGTTCTTTTTTTCATAATCGGAAATCGATGAAGGAACCTTCGCTTTATCACCAAAGTCCATATCATCGTCGTCATCATTCTTTCTTGAAAACAACCAGATATATCCAGCTCCCATAAGAGGGAAGAATCCGACCATCGAGAGCATATATAAACCTGAATCAGGATCGCCAGATGCATATCCTCCCATGTATCCGATTACCATCATCAGTATGCCAACTGTTGCCATGATAAGAGATATTTTGATTTTTAAGGCTTTTGTCTTTTCGGCATCTGCCCTCTTTTTTTTGGCAAGCTCCATCTGTTTCATCCGCACTATTCGATCTGTTTCAGCCTGTTTAACACCTGCCTCATCGATGTGCCTATAGATATACTCATTCTCATTATGGAGCAAGACTTTAGTTCCACAATAAGTGCAAAAAGCTTGCTCACGACCTTCCTCAATGTTAAGAGTTGCTCCACACTCAGGGCACTTCACAGAAATAAGTTTCACTGCCAATGCTTTATCCCCTTATAGACACGTACTCGTTCTTGCCGAGCTTCGCAAGAACATTCGAACTGATGCCGGCTTCTGTTTTCAGATCAGTTTTTTTCATCCCCTTGTCAAGCAGGAGTTTCCATAAACGAACATAATCTACAGCCATATTATCCCCAGCATTTCACATACATGATTAAGCTCTTGTAAGTTGCGATTTTTGTATAAAAGACACCGAAATTACTATATCATCAAAGTCCTGTTTTGTAAACGAGATATCACGACTTCATGACTTTTTCTTTCCGGCCAAATTGTCCTTTCTTCGCTTTGCTCTTTCCCTTGCGGCATTACGTCTTTCTTCACTATACGGCGCAGTTAACCTGACCGACAGCCTCGCCTTGTCAATCACATAGCTCTGACAACCGATCTTTTTATCTTCGGATTCCAGATGACAGAGATCCGGATACTTCTTCGCGAAGTCGGCCAGTCGCCTCTTAAGTGCGGCATTGAAGGTATAGACACTGTAGGTATCATCACCCTCACTTGTCAGGATAATTGTCTCCTTCTCATATTTCGTGAGTCTCATTCATTACCTATCCTTTTATTTTCGGCAAACGAAAGCCACCCCTGTGATATAAGGACGGCTCCGGCATAAAAGTATCGGCGATACTTTTTCGTGTTCAGTTTTGCGGTTCAAGACCTGATAAAATTACGCATTCCCATGTTCAGTGCAGTGATGGCTGTCACGATCCATTCTCCGGCGATCTGAATCATGAAAACAATGAATCCGGCAACAATCATCTTTACTGCCTCAGCTCTGACGGACAGTCCCATCAAATACGACAAGACAGCCACCAGAAGGAAAAGTCCGGCAAGGACATTAAAGACTAGCCGGACTCCATATCAAGAGCATTGATATGATTGGGCGAAGTCGCGGAGATCTCAATGACCTCGCCGCCCAAGCCTTCGACTAGCGGGCGGTACTCGGTTTCGGGGTCGATGATAATAATGTCGTCGTTCGTGGAAAGCGCGATCTCCGTGATCTCGCGTTTGGCGGCAAAGGACTTGCCGGAGCCGGAGACGCCGAGGATGAAGCCATTGCCGTTGAGCAGTTCTTTCCGGTCTGCAAGAATGAGATTTTTGGAGATCGCGTTCTGCCCGTAGTAAATGCCGTGCCGGTGCCGAATTTCCTGCGCCTTGAACGGCATGAGCACGGCAAGGGCTTCCGTGGTCAGCGTCCGCAGTGCGTCAATGCGCCGCAAACCGAGCGGCAGCGCGGTAATTAACCCGTCCTGCTGCTGGAAGCTCAGTTTGGCAAGCTGGCACAGGTGCTTGCGCGCAATGGATTGGAGCGTTTCGGTGTCGCTGTCCAGTTCTTCCTTGCTGTCCGCCAGATGCACGAGCGTAACCACGGCAAACAGCATCCGCTGGTCGCGGGTCGTGAGGTCGTCCAGCATTTCGCGGGTTTCCTTGCGCTGCTGTTCCAGATCGTAAGGAACGACAGCGGAGAAGTTCTGGTTGCTGTTCTGCCGCCG
>ERZ856578.3953-NODE-3953-length-20898-cov-3.464339_pt1 | contig 20898 bp, 18 predicted proteins | sample MGYA00514384_ERZ856578 | MGnify/ENA primary metagenome ERZ856578 (study PRJEB29103, sample SAMN06111958) | human gut metagenome | biome: human gut; feature: ankylosing spondylitis patient; material: healthy_person | host: Homo sapiens | place: China:Hangzhou... | reverse complement strand
GATGTCGTTTTGTGCGATGTGCCCTGCAGCGGCTTAGGGATTATTCGGAAAAAACCGGATATCCGCCTTAAGCGGGAGGAAGAGCTGAAGCAGCTTCCGCAGGTGCAGTTTTCGATTCTTGCAAACGCTGCCCGCTATGTCAAGCCCGGTGGCACACTGGTCTATTCTACCTGTACGGTGCTGCCGGAGGAAAATGAGCGAGTTGTGGATCGTTTCCTGCGCACAGAACCGGCTTTTGACCGGAAACCGTTTGTTTTGCCTGCTCCCATCGGTGCAGCGGCGGACGGACAGATCACACTGTGGCCCCAGCGCCAGGGAACAGACGGTTTTTATATCTGTACACTGCGCAGAAAATGACCCATAGAGCGGCCATACTGAAAGGAGAGCGTCGTGAAAATCGATATCAAGTCTCTGAACATGCAGGAACTTGCCCTGCAGTTTAAAGCGCTGGGTGAGCCGTCCTTCCGGGCAAAACAGGTTTTTATCTGGCTGCACAAGGGCGCGGCATCTTTCCATGAAATGACCAACCTGTCCAAGCCGCTGCGCGAAACGCTTTCCGCGCGCTATTTCATTACAGTGCCGACCGTGGAACGCAAACTGGTCTCCAAATTGGACGGCACCATAAAATACCTGTGGCGTCTGGAGGATGGAAATTGCATCGAAACCGTTCTGATGAAATACAGGCATGGAAATTCGATCTGTATTTCCACGGAAGTGGGGTGCAAAATGGGTTGCGTGTTTTGTGCGTCCACCCAAGCTGGCTTTGTCCGCCGGCTGACCCCTTCGGAAATTCTGGACCAAGTGCTTTTCACGCAGCTCGATTCTGGGGAGCCGATTTCCAACATCGTTTTGATGGGCATCGGCGAACCGCTGGACAACTATGAAAGCGTGCTTCGCTTTCTGGAACTGGTGAATCATCCGGATGGACTGAACATCGGCATGCGCCACATTTCGCTTTCGACCTGCGGTCTGGTGGAGCAAATCGAACGTCTCGCGCAGCAGGATCTGCAGCTGACGCTCTCTGTTTCGCTCCATGCGCCGGACGATGAAACCCGCAGCAAACTGCTGCCTATCAATCGCGCCGCCGGTGTGGAGAAATTGATGTCGACCTGCCGGGCTTATTTTGAAAAAACAGGGCGGCGGATCTCTTTTGAGTACGCGTTGATTGACGGCGTTAACGATGCGCCCTGGCAGGCGGATCTTATGGTCAGGCGCCTGCGCGGGATGCCTGGGCATGTCAATTTGATTGCGCTCAACGATATTGCGGAAAGTCCGCTCAAACCCAGCCGCCGCATGGCCGCGTTTCAGCAGCAGCTGGAGGAGCGCGGCGTCACCGCTACGGTGCGGCGCAGGTTGGGTTTGGATATCGCGGCAGCCTGCGGACAGTTGCGCCGCAGCACGCTTTTTGGTGGAAACGATAGAGAAACACAGGTGAAACACAATGAAAATTTGGCAAAAAACTGATCAGGGCGCAGTCCGTAAAGAGAATCAGGATATATGCGCTGCAGAACAGCTGGATCAATACACTCTGGCTGTGGTGTGCGACGGTATGGGCGGTGCCCGGGCCGGTGCGCTGGCTTCCTCTTTGGCTGCCGGAGCTTTTCTGGAAGCACTCCGCGGCACGCTGCGGCCGGGACAGGATATCACCGCTGTGGCGCAGGCCGGCGAAGCTGCCGTAGCAAAAGCGAACCATATTGTCTATGAACGTTCACGGGAGGACAAGGAGTGCCGCGGCATGGGAACGACTCTTGTGGCGGCAGTGTGTGCCGGGCCGCAGGCCACGATATTCAATGTGGGAGACAGCCGTGCTTACCGGATCAACGAATCCGGCATCTGTGCAGTTACACGGGATCACTCTGTCGTGCAGGATATGCTGGAAAACGGCGATATTACAGAGGAAGAGGCGCGCCGTCATCCCAACCGCAATTTGATTACCCGGGCACTGGGTACAGAGCGGGAGGTTCTTTGTGATGTGTTTCAGCTGTCGCTCAGCAAGGACGATTCTTTGCTGCTGTGCTCCGACGGTCTGGTTAATACGGTGAGCGATCAGGAAATGCTGTATGAAGTGATCCACGGAGAACCGCGGAACACCTGTCTGGATCGGTTGATGGAGATCGCCATCGACCGGGGCGCGCCGGATAACGTCACAATGATTCTGATGCAATACGAAGAGGAGGCGGATGGCTGATATGGATGCTTATATCGGGAAAATGCTGGATGGCCGCTATGAGATCCTGGAAGTGATCGGCACCGGCGGCATGGCTATCGTTTATAAGGCTATGGACCATCGGCTGAATCGGCAGGTGGCTGTTAAAGTGCTCAAAAATGATTTGGCACAGAATGCGGATTTCCGTCGCCGGTTCCATGACGAAGCACAGGCTGTGGCCATGCTGTCGCACCCCAATATCGTATCGGTTTACGATGTATCTCACGACGGTGACGCCGAGTACATTGTGATGGAGCTGATCGACGGCATCACGCTCAAGCAGTATATGGAACGCCGGGGACAGCTGAACTGGCGCGAAGCACTGCACTTTATCACCCAGATTATGAAGGGGCTGGGCCATGCCCATAGCCGCGGTATCATCCATCGGGATATTAAACCCCATAATATCATGATCCTGCGGGACGGCAGCGTCAAAGTAGCAGATTTTGGAATTGCCTGCCTGGTAGCCTCGGCAGAAAATACGCTGACCCAGGAAGCCCTTGGTTCGGTGCATTATATTTCGCCCGAGCAGGCCAAAGGCGGTCATACAGATGCGCGCACGGATATTTATTCCGCTGGTGTGGTGCTCTACGAAATGCTGACGGATCGGCTTCCGTTTGAAGGTGACAGCGCCGTTTCCATTGCGATTCAGCACATCAGTTCCGTGCCGCTTTCTCCCCGGGAAATCAACCCCGATATTCCGGAAGCGTTGGAGCTGATCACCATGAAGGCGATGGCACCGGATATGGAAAAGCGCTATCCAAGCGCAGAGGCCATGCTGCGTGACCTGGATGAGTTCCGCAAGAATCCAAGTATCAATTTTGATTATGTTCTCTCTGACTTTGCTGTGGAGGAAACCAGTGAACCGACGCAGCATCTGAACGCCTCAGAGATGAACGAGGTACATCCGCACTATGCAAGGCCTCAGCGCAGAGAGCCCAGAGACAACAGATACGATCCGCGCGGCGATTACGAAGATGAGTACGACGAATATGACGAGCGGGAGCACAGACGCCGCCGGAACAAGCGCTCCAAAGGGCCGATGATTGCAACGATCGCTGCGGCAGTGGTGGTGATCGTCATTCTCTTCAGCATGATCCTCTCCAGCTTTGCCGGAGGCGGCCAGGCAGAATTCGTCATTCCCAAAGTAGTTGGAATGACGGTAGAAGAGGCCATGGCAGATGAGGAGATCAGCGAAAAATACACCATTGAAACCATAGGCAGTGAGTTCAGCGACGAATATGACAAAGATGTGATCATCGAACAATCTCCGGAGGACGGCCGCACAAAGAAAGGTCCAAAGGGAGAAAAGTATGTCATTCAAGTTACGGTCAGCCTTGGCGAACAGACAGACGAAATGCCGGATCTGACGGATTATAACCAGACCAGCGCCATCAGCACGCTGAAAAATATGAGTCTCGACCTGAATATTGTTCAAGAAGAAGCCTATGACGATGAGATTCCTGCAGGCACCGTAATTTCCACTGATCCGGTGAAGGGCACAACACTGAAAAAGGGTGATACAGTAACCATCGTGTTCAGTAAAGGTAAAGAAGTGAAACCGGTTACCGTAATCAATTATGTTGGCATGACACTGGCGAAAGCCCAGGAGCAATCCGGTGGGCTGATCATTCAGATTAAAGAGGTAGAAAGCGACTCTGAAGCAGGTACGGTAATCGATCAGGATATTGCTAGCGGTTCTCAGGTGGAGGAAGGAACAACAATCACCCTCACTGTGTCCAAAGGTCCTGCCCAACCCGTGGAAAAAACGATCACAAAATCGATTGCCCTGCCGGAAGGCGAGGGTACCGTTAAGGTTCGTGTTGTGGTAGGCGGCAGCGATGTTCAGTTTGACAGCGATGTGGATCGTGCTCTGATGGAAATCAGCATTCCGTTGACCGGTTCCGGTACGCAGATCGTGTCTGTATATTTTGACGGTACTTTGAGCTATAACGAGGAGGTTACTTTCTCGTGAGCCGCGGGATCATTGAAAAAGCACTCAGCGGATTTTACTACGTGAATACCGGCACGCGTATGGTCGCGTGCCGGGCACGCGGTAGATTTCGCAAGGAGAAAATCTCACCTCTGGTGGGAGATTGGGTGCAAGTGCAGGAGTTGAGCGACGGAAGCGGTTCTGTGGAGGCAATCGAGCCGCGTAAGTGCGCATTCCTGCGTCCGGCCGTGGCCAATATCGATCAGCTTGTAGTGATCGTTTCGCAAGCTGTTCCGGTCAGCGATCCCTACCTGATCGACCGCGTCTGTGCTATTGCCGAACTGAAGGGCTGCGGTGTGGTGATCTGCATCAACAAATGTGATCTGGAAAGCGGCGAAAGTTTGGAAGAACTATATTGCAGAGTGGGCTATCCTACGGTGCAGGTCAGCGCGGAAACTGGCGAAGGAATGGAGAAACTATACGAGCTTATATCTGGAAAGCTATCTGCCTTTACAGGGAACTCTGGCGTAGGGAAATCCAGTATTTTGAACCGGCTGCATCCGTCGCTGGGAATTGAAACCAGAGCCGTTAGTGAAAAATTAGGGCGTGGCCGGCATACGACGCGCCATGTGGAATTGTTTCGCCTGAATGAGCGTACGCTGGTGGTGGATACCCCCGGTTTTTCTTCTTTCGATACCGCGGAGCTGAACTTGGAGCTGAAAAAAGCGTTGCCGGAAACTTTTCGTGATTTTGCGCCGTATCGGGATGCGTGCCAGTTCGTTGGCTGCAGTCACACCAAGGAAAAGGGGTGCGCCGTGCTGCGCGCTCTGGAGGAAGGAAAGATCGCGCGTTCCCGCCATGAAAGCTACATGCGTCTCTATGAGGAGCTGAAAGGACTGAAAGAGTGGGAAGCCAAAGGAAAAGAAAAATCGTAAACTGTGTAAGCAGCATCGCCGGAGCGGCCGTAGAAGGCCGCTCCGGCGATCTTGTTTTATCACTGCATCCAACCTCCGCCGCCTCATAGCCGATGCACCATAGCCGTTTGCGCTGTATATAATGAAACAGAAAGCAGTTGTGCAGGAGGGGAATTGCAATGTGCAATCATCATAAATTCTGGTTTATTGGGTTGTGCGCCCTGGCCTTGGGGTTGGGGATCTTGATCACGGCGATCTTTCCCATTGGCGCGCTGCTGTTTCTCATTGCTTTTTTGCTGATCGCGTGCGGCATCGGCTGCCTGCGCCGGTAGGGATGAAAGGAGATGTGCCATGATATGAAGATCGTCGTTGTAAAATCGCCGAAGTTTTTGTGCGGCGTACTGAAAAGAATTTTCCATATCGCGTGAATAAAGCTCCCCTGTGGGACATAGGTTTGAATGAAACAGATGCCGCTGCTCCGTGCAGGCGCTGCGCCTTGCCGGGCTTGGCCCGCTGCGCGCGGGAAAGGGCTGCGGCCTTCTGCACGGATTCTGACATGGATCGCAGGGGAGGACAACTATGGAATTAGAATTGAAAAAGGAAACGCTGTGCTTTTATGAGTTCAGCACTGCGGCAACAGCCGTTCATGAAGAAGCGACGGAAACGATCGTGCCGGATTACTGCCCGGATATTGCCCGGATTATCGATTCGGATGGCAAGGTATTTCTGCGCGGAAAGGACATCCAGGGGGATAAAGCCATTGTCACAGGCAGTGTGAAGGTTACGGTGCTTTTTACACCGGAGGGTGAGAATGGGATTCGCAATCTTGAATTTTCGCTCCCATTCAATACATCCCTTTCCAATAAGGATTTTGAGCACTGTCAAAGTCTTTTTGCCCGGGTACACATCCAGAGCATTGAGACCAAAAGCCTGAATCCGCGCAAGATATTCACTCGTGTCCTGCTGACGGTGCGTCTGCAGGGCCTCAAAAGCACAAAGGCGGATTTCTGCACGGATATCAGCGCACAAAGTGCCCTAGGCATTGCCCAGATGGCCCGACAGGAAACTTTAAATTTAATTACTGCATACACTGAAAAGGATTTTACCTTTACAGATGAAATTGCCATTCCGGCCGGAAAGGAAGCCGTTCTGGAAATCCTGTCCTGTACCATTACCCCCAGCGTACAGGAAACGAAAATTTTCGGTGCGAAACTGATTGTGAAAGGGATTTTGCTTGCTGAACTTCTTTACCGGAGCGAGCAGCAGGGGATTGCCTCGGCAACGGCAGAACTGCCCTTTTCTCAGATCATGGAGATTGAGGAGTCGCCGGAGGATGCTGCGGCGGCGATTACGTTACAGCTGTCTGGTATGGACTACCATATCGGCAGCGATGAAAACCCCGACGACCGCCGGCGTGTGACGCTGGCTGTATATCTCAGTGCGCAGGCCTGTATCCGCCGCAGTGTTCAGTTCCGTTGTATCAGTGATGTTTACAGCACCGTTTATGAAGTGACGCCAACGATGTCCAATCTGCAGTGTACCGGGGAAATCAATGCCTTTACCCGTCGACAGAGCGTTCGGCAAACCATTGAGGTGGGCGTGGTGCCCTCAGCCGTATTGTCCACCGCTATTTCCTTCGATGAGGTCAACGTCAGCCGAGAGGACAATACTGCTGTCCTTCAGACGATGGCCCATGTAAAGCTCCTGTTTCTGGACGAAGGCGGCGTACCTCTAGTGGCGGAACGGCAGCTGGAATGCACCTGCCGGGTAGAGGTGTCTCCTGAGTGCAGCTGCACGGCCTCCGTGCGTTACGGCGGCGATCTTTCTGTTGCCATTTCCTCCAATGGCATTGAAATCCGTATATCGGCAGACTTTTCTGTGGAAGCTGCGGACCGCCGACAGTTGCTGGGGTTGACAGATATGACGGTGGACACGGAGCATCCAAAAGATACAAGCCAGCTCCCATCCATCGTATTAAAAGTGTTCGACGAGGATGAAAGTCTGTGGGATATCGCCAAGCGCTATTCCACAACGGCAGAGGTCATCCGCGCCGCAAACGATATGGAGGAGGACTGCGCCTGCAGCGCCGGCCAGCTTCTGCTGATTCCGCGCAAACGGTAAAGAGGGGGAAAGACAATGGATACGGAAAAAATTTACGAAGACATCGCTCTGCGCACCGACGGTGACATATACATAGGTGTCGTGGGTCCGGTGCGGGCCGGAAAATCCACGTTTATCAAGCGCTTTATGGAAACTCAGGTACTCCCGAACATCGACAATGTATACCGCAGGGAGCGCGCCAAAGATGAGCTGCCGCAAAGCGGCTCAGGCCGTATGATTATGACTACCGAACCGAAATTTGTACCGGAAGAGGCCGCGGAGATCAAACTGGAAGGCGGCGCAGCATGTTCGGTGCGGCTGATCGATTGTGTGGGATATCTCGTGGACGGCGCAGTAGGCCAGACGGATGAGGATAAACCGCGCTTGGTCACAACGCCTTGGTTTGACCACGAAATTCCCATGACAGAGGCAGCTGAAGTGGGAACGCGCAAGGTGATCGCTGAGCATTCAACGATCGGCATTGTAGTGACCACAGACGGCAGTATCACGGATATTCCGCGCTCCAGCTATGTGCCGGCAGAAGAGCGTGTTATTTCGGAACTGCAGGAGATCGGTAAACCGTTTCTGGTGCTGCTCAACTCCGCCAGCCCTGACTCGGAAACTGCCAGAGCCATGGCAGAAGATATCCAGGAGACCTACGGTGTACGCTGCCTGCCGGTCAACTGTCAGACCCTTTCTGACACCGACGTAGCAGATATTCTGAAGGCAGTTCTCTATGAATTCCCCATGCGGGAGCTGGATCTGTTTCTTCCCGCCTGGATCGATGCGCTGGAATACACCCATCCGATTAAAAATGATATTTTCACCGCAATCAAGCAGGGCACGCAGAACATCCGCAAGATCCGGGATACCGAAGAAGCGGTGCTGGCTCTGGCAGGCAGTGAGCATATCAGTACGGCGGCCATCACAGGAATCTCTCTGGGGACCGGAGTCGTCAAAGCGTCCATCGAATTGCCGAAGGAACTGTTCTATCAAACGCTGAGCGAACGTTCCGGTTTCGCTGTGGAGGACGACGGCGACCTGATGACGCTGCTGACAGATCTTGCCGGCATCAAAACAGAGTATGACAAAGTACGCGAGGCCCTGCAGGATGTCCGCGAGACCGGTTATGGCATTGTTTCGCCCAGTATTGACGAACTGAAGCTGGAAGAGCCGGAAATCGTCAAACAGGGAGGACGCTACGGCGTACGGCTTAAAGCCAGCGCCCCTTCGATTCACATGATTCGTGCCGATATTGAGACATCGGTTTCTCCGGTTATCGGAAATGAAAAGCAGAGCGAAGAAATGATGAGTTACCTTCTTGAGGAATTCGAAGGTGACACCAGCAAAATCTGGCAGAGCAATATTTTCGGCCGCTCTTTCCATGAGCTGGTCAGTGAGGATCTGCAGGGCAAACTCAAACGCATGCCAGAGGATGCCCGCAAAAAGCTGCAGGAAACGCTGCAGCGCATTATCAACGAGGGCAGCGGCGGCCTGATCTGCATTATCCTGTAAAAAGCATACAGGCGTTGCCGTGTTTTATAGCGCGGGCGGTTCCGTTCTTGGAAACCGCCCGCGCTTTCTTACATGTTGTCCAGTTTTTGGCGAAAGGCTTTTCGAAGCCGAAACCAAAAGCTGCGGCAGTGCGCTTCATTTTCTGCCAGCAAGGCGTAGGATTCCATCCGGTTGACAGACTGCACCAGCGCATAAAAGGTGACGGCGATTCCCAGAAAGGCCAGCGAATGGTAAAAAGAAAGCGATTGCGTCCGCTCCAAAGCGATCCAGATGGACAGAATGCAGGCCGCCAAAATGCAGGCGCAGGGAATGGCCAGCAGACGGCATTGTTTCCGAATCGTTTGATACTGTGTATGCAGTTCCTTCCAGTATGCATGGTCAAACAGAAGCGGCTCCTTTTCCAGCCGCTCATATTCCTGATTTTCTGAAAAAACGGTCAGGACAAATGCGCCGATGCCTATGCACAAGCACAACGCCATGCCGAGAAGCCGCAAGCCGGTTTGATCCGGGAGCAGCGTATAGGGAATGCCGCCCAAAATCCAGAAACAGAACCCCAATCCGATCGAACGGCCCACTTGCCGGCTGTACAGAAGATAGCCTGCTGCCAGCTCCCGGCTGACATACAATCCTTGTCCATCCGATGAAATGTCGGACGGGCTCTCCTTGAGCAGATAATCCACACTGACCTCAAACAAATTAGCCAGCATCAGCAGTTTTTCGGTTTCGGGATATCCCTGATTGTTTTCCCACTTACTGACGGCCTGGCGCGACGTGTTCAGTTGTTCCGCCAAGGCTTCCTGTGACAGTCCTTTTTCTTTTCGCAGCGAAAATAATTTTTCTCCAAAGTTCATATGGAATCGCCTCCTGTAGTATGAATGGGTTCACTGTAGCAAATCCTTTCTTCTGTGGCCATTGCTTTTGAGATGCGTTTTGTCAACTTCAGGTTGCACTGTGGTTTTCCTGCGCTGCAGGGGAGTATTTCAGCTGTTTTCCATAAGATCTGCGATCAGATTCTCTAATTTTTTTCGATTCAGAAGCTGGATGTTTCGGTATCCTAAAACAATCATTCCCTGTTTGGCAAGGCTACTCAAAATACGGCTGACGGTCACGCGACTCAGACCCAGGGCATAGGCCAGCTCTTCATGGGTGCAGGTAACAGTATGGTTGCCGCCGCTGTCCATGTTGAGCAGCAATCGGACGATCCGTTTCTCTGCAGGCAGAAAAGAAGTGGCGTCCAGATGAGTCGAAAGCATACGCACCGTGGCGGATAAATAGCGCAGCAGGGAAAACGCCAGGGCAGGAAACTGCTGCATACAGCGCTCCAGTGCGGGCCGGTCGATAGACACTACCTTCGTGTCCGCCATCATCTGGGCGGAAGAAACTCGGGGCCGTTCGTCAAAAAATGCCGCTTCGCCCAAAATATCGCCCCGCCGGTAAATTGTCAGCAGTCGTTCATTTCCCTCTGCAGAACTGATAAAGGTTTTAATGCGGCCGGAAACGATGTAATAAAAGCAAAAAGCTGTGTCGCCCTGATTGTACAGGAGTTTGTTTTTGGGGTAGGAGAGAACAGGGCCGGCATTGTGAAAAGGCTTCCATGCATCCTTTGGCAATGCCAGTGCATCCGACATGAAATATTCGTATTGGTATTCCATCAAATACCCTCCGTATTGGTGATTTTTCAAGATTGTAACATAGTTTACATTCTATTGCAATGGAATGTGGCATAATACAGATATACTTTCCGCAACGAATGGAAGAAAGGGACGATTTCATGGGAATGACAATGAGCCAGAAGATCCTGGCCCATCACGCTGGGCTGGATCATGTGGAAGCCGGGCAGCTGATCGAGTGCAAACTGGATCTGGTACTGGGCAACGATATTACCGCGCCGGTGGCCATCGGCGTATTTGAGGACGCAGGACTCACCGAAGTGTTTGACAAAAACAAAATTGCCATTGTGCTGGATCACTATACTCCCTGTAAGGATATCAAAGCGGCACAGCTCTGCGCTACCGCGCGCACGTTTGCCCGCAAGCACGAAATCAAAAATTTCTTTGATGTAGGCACTGTGGGCGTAGAGCACGCTCTGATCCCTGAAAAGGGATTGGCGATCCCCGGCGACTGCATTATCGGCGCCGATTCCCACACTTGTACATATGGCGCGCTGGGCGCTTTTTCCACCGGCATTGGCTCCACTGATATGGCAGCTGGTATGGCCACCGGTACCGCCTGGTTCAAAGTGCCCCAGGCAATCCGTGTGATTTTGACTGGCAAAAAGCAGAAGTATGTCAGCGGTAAAGACGTAATTTTGCATCTGATCGGCATGATCGGTGTGGACGGTGCGCTGTATCAAAGTTTGGAGTTTACCGGGGACGGTGTGGCAGACCTGACCATGGACGACCGCTTTACCATTGCCAATATGGCCATTGAATGCGGAGCCAAAAACGGCATCTTCCCGGTGGATGACAGAACGATTGCTTACCTTTCCGGCCGCACGGACCGAAAGTATACCAAATTTGAAGCCGATCCCGATGCGGTATATGCCCGCACCATCACCATTGACCTGAATACCCTCAAGCCCACAGTATCCATGCCGCACTTGCCTTCCAACACCAAAACGGTGGACGAAGTGGCCGGCAGGCATCTGGATCAGGTCGTAATCGGTTCGTGCACCAATGGCCGCATCCAGGATCTGCGCGAGGCTGCCGAGATCATGAAAGGGAAAACCGTAGCGCCCAATATCCGCTGTATTGTAATCCCTGCCACGCAGGAGGGTTATTTGCAGGCAGTGCGCGAAGGCCTGATGGAAGTTTTCATCAACGCCGGCTGCGCCGTGTCCACACCCACCTGTGGTCCCTGTCTGGGCGGTCACATGGGTGTGCTGGCGGACGGCGAGTGGGCTATTTCCACAACCAACCGCAATTTTGTCGGCCGCATGGGTCCCACATCCTCAATGATTATCCTGGCAAGCCCTGCCGTGGCGGCAGCTTCCGCTATCAAGGGCTGTGTGGCTTCGCCGGAAGACGTGGAATAAGGAGAGGAAGGTATATCACTATGGCGAAAGTTTATAAATACGGCGACAACGTGGATACAGATGTAATCATCCCTGCGCGTTATCTGAACGCGCCTGAGAAAAGCGAACTGGCTAAACACTGCATGGAGGACATTGATCTGGAGTTTGCCAAGACAGTGCAGCCCGGCGACTTCATTGTGGCCGGCGCGAACTTTGGCTGCGGTTCTTCTCGGGAGCACGCTCCCATTGCCATCCAAGCCTGCGGCGTTAAATGTGTTATTGCGAAAAGTTTTGCCCGCATTTTTTACCGCAACGCAATCAACATTGGATTCCCCATTATGGAGTGCCCCGAGGCGGCAGAGGACATCGATGCCGGCGACACAGTTCAGGTGGATTTCAGCACCGGTATCATCACCAATGAGACGAAAGGGAAGACCTATCAGAGCGTGCCGTTCCCGGATTTTGTCAACGGCATCATCGAGGCGGGCGGCCTGATGAACTCGTTGAAGAAACGCGGCCTGGCAAAATAAAGGCTGCAACAGAAAACAATACGAAAGGAAGCCGTTTTATGGATTATAAAATTGCGCTGATCCGCGGCGACGGCATCGGCCCGGAAATTGTGAACGAAGCTGTGGGGGTCATTGATGCTGTGGGCGAGCGGTTCGGCCACACATTTTCTTACACAGACGTGGACTTGGGCGGCTGCGCCACAGACAAATACGGTGTCTCTTATCCAGAAGGGACTGCGGAGAAGTGCCGCGCCTGCGACGCTGTGCTGTTGGGTGCCGTCGGAGGTCCCAAGTGGGGACCGGACCGGCCTGCCGCGGAGCGGCCCGAAACCGCTCTGCTGGCGATCCGAAAGGATCTCGGCCTGTATGCCAATCTGCGTCATGCCACACTGCGTCCGGCACTGGTGGACGCCTCGCCGCTGAAAAAGGAAACGGCAGAGAAAGGCATCGACATTATGATGGTGCGCGAGTTGATCGGCGGAATCTATTTTGGCAAGCGCGGCCGCTACGAAACAGAAGACCGCGGTGTGGAATGTACCGACCTGATGGCCTACAGTGAAATGGAGATCGAGCGCATCGGCCGCCGGGCCTTTGAACTGGCGCAAAAGCGCAAAAAAAAGGTCACCTCCGTGGACAAGGCCAACGTATTGGAAACTTCCCGGCTGTGGCGCGCCACTATGCACCGCATCGCAGCGGATTACCCGGATGTGGAACTGGAGGATGTGCTGGTAGACAACTGTGCCATGCAGCTGGTGCGTGATCCCTCTCAGTTCGACGTAATCGTGACTGAAAATATGTTTGGAGATATTCTCTCTGATGAAGCCAGTATGGTCACCGGCTCTCTGGGGCTGCTGCCCTCGGCTTCCATCGGCAGCGGAAAGCCCGCGCTGTATGAGCCGATTCATGGCAGCGCGCCCGATATTGCAGGCCAGGACAAAGCAAACCCCATTGCCACCGTTTTGTCGGTTGCGATGATGTTCAAATATTCTTTTGATCTGAGCGAAGAATCAAAGGCGATTGAGCAGGCGGTGGATGCGGTTCTGTCTGCCGGGTGGCACACTGCCGACACGATGGGAGAAGCAGACAAACTGGTGGGTTGCAAGGAAATGGGCCGCTTGATCCGGGAAGCGCTGAAGGCATGAGCGATCAGAGCCGCAACGGCGGAAAGAATAGGAGAAAAGCCATGCTGCTGGCTTTGGACGTAGGCAATATGACAACATCGGTGGGGCTGTTTGACGAGATGGGGGAGCTTTGTTTCCTTTCCACGCTGGATACGGACAAGCGAAAGACCGCTGATCAAATTGCCGTGGATTTGATGAACCTCTCCCAACTCTACCACTATGACCTGAGCGAGGTTGAAGGGAGCATTTTCTGCAGCGTAGTGCCCAGTATGGATTTCCACCTGCAAAAGGCGCTGAGCCGTTTGGTAGGGCGTCCGCCGCTGCAGGTTGGCCCTGGTGTTAAAACCGGACTCAATATCCGTACCGAAATCCATACTCAGCTGGGGGTGGATCTGGTCAGCGGCTCTGTGGCAGCCATCGAAAAATTTCCGCCTCCCATCATTATGATCGTCATGGGTACAGCTACGGCTTTTTGTTACATCACCGAAAAAAAGAGCTTTGAAGGCGGATTATTGTTTCCGGGTATCAATATTTCGCTGGAAGCCCTTTCCGGCCGGACGGCGCAGCTGCCAGACGTTTCTTTCGCGAAACCGGTATCGCTGATCGGTAAAAACACGCGGGACTGCATGCAGTCCGGTATCGTCTACGGCACTGCCAGTATGCTTGATGGGGTGATCGACCGGATTCAGGCGCTGACCGAAAAGAAAGCGTCTCTGGTGGCCACCGGCCCCAATGCTCCGGTTATTGTGCGCTATTGCAACAACCACATTATTTATGATAAAAATCTGGTTATGGATGGGCTGTATCAGATCTATCGAAAAAACACAATCTAATAAAAACCTCCCATGTACATTTAAGTACATGGGAGGTTTTTTATCGGCGCATACCGTTCGATTGTTATTCCAATACAAAAGAGGGGCGCAGCGATTATGATTTTGATTCGCCGATATCCTTTACCGACGTGAGTGCCATAATCAAACCGACCACCAGGACCGAAACAAACGTTGTGGAAACGCTATCCATAAAATAGTCCACAATGGCCATGGAAAAGATGGTAGAAAGTAGGTCCAGCAAAACAAACAGGATTCGTGCATCCTGCAATGAAAGTCTGCCAAGAGATAACATGGCTTCCGGAAATGCCTTTGCAAAAAGTTCTAAAGGAAATCCTACCACAGCAACGATCACAAAAAACAGAATCAGCTGCCCGATGGAACGGTATTCAAATCCAAATAAGTGCATAATGGAACCGCCAATGATTGCTATAACTGCAACGATTCCAATAATAATTCCTATTGTTATAAAAAAGCCGCATGCTGAAGCGAAAATCTGTTTTATTTTTTCCATTTTGCCTGAATCACCATAATTCCAAAATTTAATGATTAAGTATAACATATATAGGATCTGATGACAACAGAGTGGCTACAGTCTTAGGAAACACCAGGGATACGTCTTGCATGGTCAGATGGAACATAGTATAATGACTGCAGATTTCCATGGCTATTGTACTATGCCAATGAAAAGGGAGTGCCAAAAAGATGAAAGAATTATCCAGAATTGCGTCGGCCATTGCGCCTTCAAGTACGCTGGCGATTAACAATTTGTATAAACAAATGAAGGCAGAAGGAAAGGACGCGCTGGGTTTTGGCGTAGGCGAGCCGGATTTCAACACGCCCGATACCATTAAGCTGGCTGGAATCCGCGCCATTATTGACAATCAAACCCGCTATACCGCGGCTTCCGGGACGCAAGAATTGAAAGAAAGCATCTGCCTGCGGCTCAGGGAAGACTGCGGCGTGGAGTATGCTCCCGCGGAAATTGCCGCAGCCAGCGGTGCAAAGCACAGCCTGTATATTGCCCTGCAGTGTCTGCTCAATCCCGGCGACGAAGTGATCCTGCCTGTGCCTTATTGGGTCAGCTACATTGAGATGATCCGTATGAGCGGCGGTATTCCTGTAATGGTAGAAGCCGGCCACGAGCAAGATTTCAAAATCACACCGGAACAGCTGGATGCTGCAATCACAGACAAAACCAAGGCGATCATTCTGAACAATCCGTCCAATCCCACTGGTATGGTGTATACCAAAGAAGAGCTTCAGGCTTTGGCAGACGTATGTGTCGCCCGCGACATCTATATCATCGCCGATGAAATCTACTATTGCCTGGTTTATGACAACAAGCCCTTTACCAGCATTGCTTCGCTGGGAGACGACGTCAAAGCGCATACGATCTTGGTCAATGGTGTTTCCAAAGCTTATGCCATGACTGGCTGGCGCATCGGTTACACGGCCGCGCCTGCCCCGGTCACAAAACTGATCAGCAATTATCTGAGCCATTCCACCGCTGCGCCCAGTACGATCTCCCAGGCTGCGGCAGCGGAAGCTTTCCGTGGAAGCCAGGAAAGCGTCAAGCGGATGCACGCGGCTTTCGAGGCCCGCCGCAATTACATGGTGGAACGCATGAATGCGATCGATTCCATCAGCTGTCTCAAACCACAGGGCGCATTTTACGTTATGATGAATCTCGACGGCGTTATGGGCCGTACGATCCGCGGCCATGCCATTGGCAGTTCAGCAGACTTCGCCAGTGCCTTTGTGCAGGAAGAAATGGTTGCTACTGTTCCTGGCTCAGCTTTCGGTGCAGACCGCTACGTCCGTTGGTCCTATGCAACCGATATGGATACCATCCGTAAAGGCATGGATCGTTTAGAAACCTTTATCAAAGGTCTGAAATAAAAATTCTTTCGCAGCGGGAAGGGGGGGATGCTGCCCCTTTCCCGTTGTGTTTGCGTTCGGCAATTGTTGACGGAGCGCGCGGGGCTATGATAAAATATTAAAATCGTCATGTATTTTGTTTGTTATTAAAAATACAAAAAATGAGGTTGAAAGCACATGAAAAATATCTATGAAAATCCGCTGGCATCCCGCTATGCCAGTGACGAAATGCTGCATCTCTTTTCTCCGGATAAGAAATTCTCCACCTGGCGCCGGCTCTGGATCGCGCTGGCGCGGGCGGAAAAGGAGTTGGGACTGACCCAGATCACCGACGAGATGATCGCTGAGATGGAATCTCACGTCAACGATATCAATTATGACGTGGCAGCAGCGGAAGAGAAAAAGCTGCGTCATGACGTGATGGCCCATGTGCATGCTTATGGCGCACAATGTCCCAAAGCAAAAGGCATTATTCATTTAGGTGCTACCAGCTGTTATGTGGGCGATAATACCGATGTGATTCTGATGCGCGAAGGACTGCAGCTGGTGCGCGGAAAACTGGTGCAGGTTCTTGCGGCACTTGGGAAATTTGCCGATGAATACAAAGCCATGCCGACGCTGGGCTTCACCCATTTTCAGGCTGCGCAGATGGTCACTGTGGGCAAGCGTGCAACGCTTTGGATGAATGAGCTGCTGATGGACCTGGAAGAGGTCAATTTCCGCATTTCCACGCTCAAACTCCTCGGTTCCAAAGGAACCACCGGTACACAGGCCAGTTTTATGGAGCTGTTTGCTGGCGATACGGAGAAAGTAAAACTTTTGGAGCAGAAAATTGCCGCTGAAATGGGATTTGACGCTGTGGTTCCTGTCTCCGGCCAGACCTATTCCCGCAAAATGGACAGCGCCGTGGTGAACACGTTGGCTGGTATTGCCGAGAGCGCTTCCAAGTTTGCCACGGACGTGCGGCTGCTGTGCCACTTGAAAGAAGTGGAAGAGCCTTTTGAAAAAGATCAGATCGGTTCTTCTGCTATGCCTTATAAGCGCAATCCTATGCGCTGCGAGCGTATCTGTTCTTTGGCGCGTTATGTCATTTCCGATGCAGCGAACCCTGCCATCACTGCCGCCACACAGTGGTTTGAACGGACACTGGACGATTCGGCCAACAAACGGATTTCTGTGCCGGAGGCGTTTTTGGCAGTGGATGCCATTTTAAACATTTATCTCAACGTGGCATCCGGTTTGATTGTTCATCCGAAAGTGATCGAGAAGCACATCATGGAAGAACTGCCGTTCATGGCCTCAGAAAACATCCTGATGGATGCCGTACTCCGCGGCGGGGATCGGCAGGAACTGCATGAGGAGATCCGCCGGATGTCCCTGGAAGCCGGCCGGAATGTAAAGGAGCTGGGCTTGGCCAACAACCTGATCGACTTGATTGCAGCCAATCCGAAATTCGGTATGAGCCGGGAAGAATTAATGGCGCATATGCAGCCGGATGCCTACATCGGCCGCTGTCCGCAGCAGGTAGAAGAATTCCTGAACAACGATGTAGCCGCAGCCTTGGCGCCTTTTGCACAGGACTTGAACAGAGAAGCCACAGCGTTGAAAGTCTGAAAATCAAAAGGGGATAAATCCCGCGGAACTGACAAGCTTCGCGGGATTTATATTGACTTTATGTTATATTTCCTATATAATAATTAGATGTACTTGTGCGATAGTACAAGTGCGGCAAGACCCCAAGGAAAACATAAGTGATGGGAGATTCGAAAATGAAAAAGAAGTACAGTCCGGCTGGCTTGATCGTGATCTTGCTGGTCATTGTGCTGAGCACATGGACGATCTTCAACGGCTTGAATCTCGGCATTGCCAAGATCCCGAACGTAAAGGACGGCGTTGTCCTCGGTCTGGATCTGGTCGGCGGTGCTGAGATTACATACGAAGCCGATCTGGAGGGCGCCGATGTTTCAGCCGAGGAATTGAGTGAGGGAATGAAGGCTGCGCAGACGATGCTGCGCGAACGCTTGACGACCTTCGGATACACTGAGGCGGATGTATATCTGTCCGGCGACGATCGTGTCGTCGTCGCGATTCCCAATATTGACGATCCGGAAGAAGCAGTCCAAATGCTGGGTTCCACGGCAAAAGTGACTTTTGTCGATGCCGACGGCAATGTGATCCTGACTGGCGACGATTTGACCGGCGCCAGCATGGCTTACGGCGATGTGGACAACACGGGCTTTAGTGTCTATTATGTCAATGTTGATTTGAGCACCGAGGGCCAGAAAAAATTTACGGAGGCTACAAAGCAGGTGGCCAGCCGTACTGATGGCAGCAACTATATCTCCATTATGATGGACGACGAAGTTATCAGTGCCCCCTATGTAGATGCTAAATATGCCTCTACCGGAATTAACAGCGAACACGTGTCCATTACCTTGGGCAGCAATGCAACGCAGGAAAGCGCTTCCCGCTTGGCGGGGCTGATCGCCTCTGGTCAGTTGCCCTTCTCCCTGCAAAATATCCAGATGGAATCCGTTTCTGCCACATTGGGCCTGCAGTCTTTGAATACCAGTATTCAGGCTGCCATTATCGGCTTGATTCTGATCATTCTGTTTATGGTTTTCTATTATCGCGTGCTGGGCGTGGCTTCGGCCATTTCCCTGATTTTCTTCGCTGTGGTTTTCGTGGACATTATTTCCTGGAGCCATCTGAAGCTGACGCTTTCGGGAATTGCCGGTATCATCCTGACATTGGGTATGGCGGTGGACGCTAATATCGTGATTTTCGAGCGTATCAAGGAAGAATTGCGCGCGGGCCGCACGCTTCGCGTGGCGATGGACGCCGGCTTCAAAAATGCGTTTTCCGCAATTCTGGACTCCAACGTCACAACTTGTATCGCAGCATGCTGCCTGTGGTGGCAGGGTACCGGTACCATCGTCGGGTTTGCAAAAACATTGCTAATCGGCGTGCTCCTGTCCATGTTTACGATGATCGTGATCACCCGTGTGATTCTTAAAACCTTTGCTAACCATCAGCCTAAGAGCCTGGCGGCATACGGTGTGAAGATGGGAGGTGCCGACTAATTATGAAAGATTTTACGAAGTCTACGTTCAGCTTTGTGCAGAAATTCAAGATTTTCGCTATCATCTCCCTGATTCTGGCCGGTATCGGTTTGGCCTGTTTCCTTGCTACTGTTTTCGGCGCAAGTCCGTTCAATTTTGATACGGAGTTCGTCGGCGGCGTCAGCACGACGTATGATCTGGGGGTCACCGTGGATTCTGGCGTGACGGACAACATCCGTCAGATCACCAGCCAGACTACAGGATTCCAGGCTGCATCCGTTCAGGTTCAGGCTACAGGTTCCAGCGGCACCGGCGTCTTGGTCAAAACACTGGAAATGGACAGCGAAACCCGCGACGCAGTGTTCAATGCAGTTAAGGAAGCCTACCCCAATGCGCAGGCTGGCGAAACCACTTATATTTCTGCTTCGGTTGGTGACGACTTGAAGGCCGCAGCTGTCAAGGCATCCCTGTTGGCAATTGTACTGATCCTGATTTATATCACGATCCGCTTTGAATTCCGTTCCGGCTTAGCTGCGGTTCTGACGTTGTGCCATGATATTTGCGTTATGATGGCATTTTTTGCAATTTTCCAGCTGCCGGTCAATATGAACTTTATTGCAGCAGCGTTGACGATTCTCGGCTATTCGATCAATGCCACCATCGTTGTGTTTGATCGCGTCCGTGAAAACACCAAAGGAATTGCTGATATTAAGATATTCGGCGATGTAACTGACCGCAGCATTAAACAAACGCTGGCCAGAAGTATTAATACGTCTGTAACGACACTGATCCCCATTGTGTTGATTCTGATTCTGGGTGTACCTTCTATTCAGAATTTCGCCATTGCATTGATTGTCGGTATCGTTAGCGGCACATATTCTTCGGTATGCATTGCAGGACCGCTGTGGGTGAATTTGAGAAAAATTGGCAGCGGAAAGAAGCCAGCCAAAGCGTAAATTTCCTGATTTCAATTATAAAGTCCCGGAGCAAAATTGCTCCGGGACTTTTTGGTACTTTCTAAAAAATGCGAAACAAAGAAAAAATCTCCTGATGCTGCTGCATCAGGAGATTTCAAGAGCCGTTTCTTATTCTTTGACCAATACTTTTTTCAGCCGGGCAAAACGGGGAAGGGAATCTGCCATTGGACGATTCGGCTCACCTTGGATCAGAGGAAGGACATAGTCGATATACGCCTGCGTCATACCGTTGCCATCTTTGTTAATCCACTCTAAAGGCACCTTTTTCTCGGTATTGGCAACTTCAGTCAGCCCCAGCAGCTTCGTCTTGCAGGTGTATGCACCGTCTTCATACGCGCGCTCAAAAGCGACCATCTTATCTGTCACGCCGGAAATGGCAGCTTCCACAGCTGTTTTGCCGGCAAGATACGATTCCTCAATATCCGTTTCGGAAGCCAGATGCGCGGCGCAGCGCTGCAGCAAACTCAATTCAATGCCGCGCACTTTAGCACCAGTGCGGGTCTTGGCCAAATCGGCCAGAGTGGGAGCTAGGCCGCCCAGCTGAGCATGGCCGAAACCATCTGTAGCGGAAGTGCTTGCCTCAGAAACGAAGCTGCCGTCAGGGTAATGAATCCCTTCTGACACGGCCACCAGGCAGTTTCCTTTTTCTTTGTAAACGCGATCCACATCCGTCAGAAATTGATCCATATCAAAATCCGTTTCCGGGAGATAAATCAAATCGGGCCCACAACCGTAAGCCGAAGCTAAAGCAGCTGAGGCTGCCAGCCCACCAGCATGGCGACCCATAATCTCAATAATAACGAACATACCCATATCATCTACGCGGGCATCGTGAAA
>ERZ856578.3951-NODE-3951-length-20903-cov-9.165322_pt1 | contig 20903 bp, 20 predicted proteins | sample MGYA00514384_ERZ856578 | MGnify/ENA primary metagenome ERZ856578 (study PRJEB29103, sample SAMN06111958) | human gut metagenome | biome: human gut; feature: ankylosing spondylitis patient; material: healthy_person | host: Homo sapiens | place: China:Hangzhou... | reverse complement strand
TATAAAACGGTCATCAATATGCTGAAAAAAGAGAGTTTTGGGAATCTGCGAATTGATAAGGTGCGTTTGTCAGACGCAAAGGCATGGTTGATTAAGCTCCAACAAATTGATGGACGAGGATACAGTTCCATTCATTCGATCCGGGGAGTTCTCAGACCAGCATTTCAGATGGCAGTAGATGATGACCTGCTTCGCAAAAATCCATTTGAATTTGAGCTGGCATCCGTCATTGTTAATGATTCTGTTACCAGAGAAGCGATTACCCGAAAGCAGCAGAGAGATTTGCTGAAGTTTATTCAGGAGGATAAGCATTTCAGCAGATACTATGATGCAATCTATATTCTTTTTCACACGGGGCTTCGTATTTCAGAGTTCTGTGGGCTGACGATTTCGGAGATTGAGTTTGGAGAAATGCGTATTAAGGTAGACCATCAGTTACAGCGTACTGCACAGATGCAGTATGTAATTGAAGAACCAAAAACTGACAAAGGTATTCGCTATGTGCCGATGACGGAAGCTGTCGCAGCGTGTTTTCGCAGAATTATTGCCAACCGAAAGACACCAAAAGTTGAACCGATGGTGGAAGGATACGCTGGATTTTTATTTTTGGATAAAAACGATATGCCGATGGTTGCCCTTCACTGGGAGAAGTACATGGAGCATATCATTCAGAAATACAACAGGATTTACCGTATCCAGATGCCGAAAGTTACCCCTCATGTATGCAGGCACACCTTTTGCTCTAATATGGCAAAATCCGGGATGAATCCGAAAACCTTGCAGTATATCATGGGTCACGCAGACATCAGTGTAACCTTGAACACTTACACCCATGTGAATTTTGATGATGCAAAGGAAGAAGTATATCGGATAGCGAATAGTTAAAAAAGCCCGTTGGTAAGGACGCTTGCTTTACCAACGGATTTACCAAGATTGCAGGGAAAAACACAAGAAAATACGAGAAGATTTGAGAAGATACCTTGAAAAGAAAGGAAAACTCAAAAGTCGGAAAACCCTGAAATATCAAGCGTTTGAGAAGAAATACAAGATTTAAATGGAGATATAAAAAGATGATTAAAGTATTATTTGTTTGCCATGGCAACATCTGCCGCAGTCCTATGGCGGAGTTTGTGATGAAGGACCTGGTGGAGAAGGCGGGGCTGGGGGAGCGGCTCCATATCGAGTCCGCCGCCACCAGCCGGGAGGAGATCGGCAACCCGGTCTATCCCCCCGCCCGGCGGAAGCTGGCCGAGCACGGCATCGGCTGTGGGGGCCACGCCGCCCGGCAGATCACCGCCCGGGACTATCAGGACTTTGACCTGCTCATCGCCATGGACAGCGCCAATCTGCGGAACATGCGGCGATTTTACGGCGGGGACCCGGCGGGCAAGATCCACATGCTGCTGGACTACGCGGGCCGCCCGGGGGAGGAGGTGGCCGACCCCTGGTACACCGGGGACTTTCAGGCCACCTGGCAGGACGTGTCCGCCGGATGCGCCGGGCTGCTGAAGCAGTTGACGGAGAACTAAACAGAAAAATACCCGGCCCGGGGACCTGACAGAACAGGCCCCGGGCCGGGTATTTTTAAACTTTTTCTGCAAGAAAGGGGTGGGCGAACAGCTCGTCCACGGCGCTCTCATAGGCGGGGGAGGCGTCCGCCTTGCGGATGTGCTTGAGGGGCTTTTCCGGCTGGTCGAACAGGCCGGAGAGATAATTCCACAGCTCCTTCATGTGGAACACGGTGTTCCGCTGGCTTTTGAACACATCCAGATAGGTGTGGTAGAGCTCGTCGTGAAAGGCCCGCAGCTCCTGCCGGGTGAGGGCTGGCCCACCCTGGCAGCGGCGGATCAGGGCCGGGTCGGCCAGCAGTCCCTGCCCCAGCATCCAGTGCCGGACCTGAGGGAAGCGCCCCTGCATGGCGGCGCAGTCTTCCGGGGTGCGCAGGCCGCCATTATAGCACATGGGGCCGGGATAGACCTCCAGCGCCCGGGCGAAGTAGTCCGGCCGCACCGGCTCCTTGTAAAAATCCTGGCGCACCCGGGGGTGCAGGATGAGCAGGGAGATGGGGTAGCGGGCAAAGCGCTCCAGCAGGGGGAAGATCTCCTCCGGGTCCCGCAGCCCCAGGCGGGTCTTCACGGAGATCTTGCCCCGGGCGGCGGAGAAAATGCCGTCCAGAAAGCGGTCCAGCCCCTCTAAGTCGGCCAGCATCCCCGCCCCTTTGCCCTTGGCCGTCACCGTGCCCGAGGGGCAGCCCAGGTTCAGATTCACCTCGTCATAGCCCATGGCCCACAGCTCCCCGGCGGCCCAGTTGAAGTCGCCGGCGTTTTTGGTCAGCAGCTGGGGCACGGCGCAGTAGCCCACGTTGCGCTCCGGCGCGATGTTCCGCAGCTCCCGGGGGGTGAACACCCGGTCCTGGGTGGGGGTGATAAAGGGCATGTAATAGCGGTCCACCCCGGGGAAGTGCCGGTGGTGGACGGCGCGGTACTCCGCGCCTGTGACCCCCTCCATGGGGGCAAAGTAATACTCCACAGACGATGTTCCTTTCGCAGTCAGCTTTTCCCCATTATACCCGCTGCCGCGCCACCGGGCAAGGTGTTACTGCCCCTTATATTTCCGCCGGGTGGCGATGCCCCCCCGAATGTGCCGCTCGGCCTTGTTCTCGTCCAGCACCTGCTTGACCTGTAAATAAAGCGGACGGTCAAACCGGGGTAAACGCTCGGAGATATCCTTGTGGACCGTAGACTTAGAGATCCCGAACCGTCCCGCCGCCGCCCGGACGGTGGTCTGGTTTTCGATGATGTACAGGGCCAGGCGCTGGGCCCGCTCCTCCATGTTTCCCTTCACAGCATAACACTCCCCACGCCCTGCTGCCAGTTTGGCAGAGCCAGATGTGGTTCATGTATATGTGCTGAGGGGCTGCATCATAACCGCAGGAGAGCCATTATAAATCGTTTTACGATTTATAACCGCAAAATGATGTTGCAAATAAGATTTTACGGGCAACAGGATATGTCATCCAACGCAAGATTGACTTTCTATCACTTTGGTGATACTTTAGAAGAAAGGAGGCGGAAGCAGATGGAGCAGCACATTACGATTTTTCACGGTTCGGAAAAAATTGTAGAGCAGCCGGTGTTCGGCGCGGGGAAGAGGAACAATGATTTTGGCCTGGGGTTCTATTGCACCGCCAGCGAGGCCCTGGCGAAGGAGTGGGCCGTTTCTTCTCTGCGGGACGGCTTTGTCAACCGCTATACCCTGGACACAGAATATCTAAATATCTTGAATTTGAACAGCCCGGACTATACCATCCTCAACTGGATCGCGGTCCTGGTGGAACACCGCCTCTTTGCCATTAAAACGCCGGTGGCGCGGCGGGCGAAGCGATATCTGATCGACCACTTCGGCGTGAATGTAAACTCCTATGACCTGATCACCGGCTATCGGGCGGACGATTCCTATTTCGACTATGCGGAGTCCTTTTTGAACAACGGCATTTCCGTGGAGCAGTTGGCACAGGCCATGCGGCTGGGGAAACTGGGGGAGCAGATCGTGGTCAAATCGAAGTTTGCCTTTTCCAGACTGAAGTTTGAAGGGGCTGCCGCCGCAGAAAAAGAGCGATATTATGCCCTGCGCAAGGCCCGGGATGACGAAGCGAACCGGTGCTATCTGGACATGCTGGAAGAGGAGAGCGACGGCCTGTACATCCAGGACATCATGAGGGGAGGCATTGGGAACGATGATCCGCGCATACCAAGAAATCTATCTGAGTAACGCGCAGGCAGCCCTGGGCGACGCCTTTGACTATGCGGTGAATGTCTGCCAGATCCCGGGGGAGGACTTTGTGACGCTCTTCCTGGTCGGCTCGGTGAGCAAGCGCATGGAGAACGGGGAACCGGCCTGCCTGGCGGGGAAGAGCGGGATCGAGCTGGCCATGCAGGTCCTGGAGGAGACAAAAGGCCAGACCGACCTGCCGGAGCCTGCGGAGCGCTATGGCCGTTCCCGGGAATATTGGGTCGGCTGGGCCGTGGCCTATTACCAGTGGTATTCCGGGCGGAAATACAGCGAGATCTTCCAGGTGTTTTCCTTTGGGGACTTTCAGAAAATGTATGACGTCCTCCACGAAGCCGACGTCAGCAAATTCGTGGATATCGTGGACGCCAGGGTGCGGGAGCATTTTTCGGAGACGAATCTGAAGCGCATCCGAACGACCTATGGCTGTACCCAGGCGGAGCTTGCAGAGCGCTCCGGCGTCAGTCTCCGGTCCATCCAGATGTATGAGCAGCGCAACAAGAACATCAACAGAGCCAGCGGGGAGAGCCTGTATCGGCTTTCGAAAGTCCTGGGCTGCACAGTGGAGGATCTGATCGAAAAATAGCCCTTTTGAACCGCCGCTTCAATGTCCTCCCGCCCTTTCGGTGCTATACTATAGCAAAGATATATCCCACGGGAGGGCTGTGAATGGGAACTTTTTCGTATTTTTTGGGTGAGATCGACATCCCGGAGGAGGACCGGGCGGAATACGGGCGGCAGGCCCTGGCCATGCTGCGGGCCGGGGGGATGATGTCGCTGGACTGGGTCCATTTGCACGGGAAAAAATTCTGTCTCCTCTTTCCCCCGGAGCTGAACGACAAGGGCGAGGCGTCGTTCCACTATAACTACCTGGATAACGAGAGCGGGGAGACCTGGGGTCTGAGTGCGGCGGCAGGGGGCTTCGGCGGCGGAAAGATCGGCGGGAGCTGCTTTTATGACACGGTCCTGGCGGTGGAGGTCCTCACCTGTCTGTTCTCCAAGACCTACAGCGCGGTCACGGTGGACGGGCGGCTGATCCGGGAGGAGCCATACATCCGGTGGCTCAACGGCGTGCTGGGCACAAGCTATACCAACTGGCGGGCCACCCAGGTTTGGACGCTGGAAAAGCTGCTGCACGAAGAGGAGCGGGACAACAGATATAACCGGAACCTGTTTGCGCTGGGGGGCCATGTCCCTGCGGAATGCGTGGACATCGAACAGGCGGAGGCCTATCTATCGGCCTGCCATTTGGACGAATTTATGCAAAACCTGATGGCCGTGCGGGGGGAGGACGGCCAGCAGACGGGGGAGGAAGCGCCAGAGGCATTGTTTTTTCAGCTCTTACAGGAGAACCTGAAGGAGTATCATCGGCGAGGGGGAGACTTAGAGGAGGCAAAAAAGTGTCTGGTGATGACGGCGGAGGAGCGCGGCGCCGCAGCGAAGGAGCAGGACAGGATCCGGCTTCTGTTTCTGGCCAGATTTGTCCCGCCGACGGCCGCCGTCACCATGACGGCAAGGGAATTTGGCGTAGACTTCTGGTCTATCTGGGACGAGATCGGAGAAAATATCCCCGATGAGCGGGGGACCCAGCCCCGGCCTGCAAAGCCCTGCCCGCCTGTGACCCCCATGGCCGACACCCGCAGAATGCTGGAACTGGACGGGGACGACATGGCCTATTACTGGACCCCGGACGCCCTGTTCCGGTTTTCTGAGAAGATGACCGCCTGGATGAAAGGCCTGCGGGCGGAGCTGGACGGCGTCGGCGAGACCATCCCTGCCGGGGCCTTTCTGTCCACCCTGGCCGCCGGCATCGCCGGGGGCGACGGGACCTTCTTCCGGGACGCCTTTTACGAGTTCATCCACCGCCAGGACGAGGAGGCCGTGCAGAAGGCGGTGCTCCTCCTGGGCCGCATGGGACAGCGGAAGGACGAACACATCCGAACATACATCGCCATCCTGGGCAACCCCATCCTGCGGGAGCGGGTGCTGGGGTTCTGAAAATTGCCAAGTCCCCGGAACAGGCAGCTGACGTGCGCCTGTCCCGGGGACTTGGCTGTTTCATTTGTGTAAATTTTCAGGGAACAGCTTGCAAAGTGGGGATATCATGTTAAAATAATCATGATGGAATTTTCGATTCCTGTCCCTGGGCAGAGAACACCGTGTCCATGACCATGCCCAGCAGAATGATGCACAGCCCGGCCATCACCATGAAATTGGGGTACTCCTTCAGGAAGAGAGCCACCCACAGGGGCCCAAGGATCATCTCCCACAGGGCGATAACAGAGGCCTTTTGGGCAGAGACCTGCTGTACCCCGATATTATAGCAGCCATAGCCCAGACCCACCTGGATTACGCCCAGCACCAGCATCATCGCCCACTCCACCGCCGTCATTTCGGCCAGACCGGACAGGGCACTGGGGAAGAGGAGAAATACCAGCATCCCGGTGAACGCATTGGCCAGGGCGGTAAGGCCCAGGGGGTTGGTCCCCGCCGCCCGCTTAGAGCTGACTGTCAAGCAGGCGAAGAACACGCCCTCTGCCAGGGCGATCAGGTTGCCCGCCTGGCTGGCCCCATCGGTGCCGGAGCACATAAAGCACACCACCCCCAACGAGATGACCAGCACCGGGAAAAAGGCCCGCAGAGTGAAGGGCTTCTTTTGCACCAGTCCCAGCAGAAACAGCCAGATGGTCGCCGTGTACTGCATTCCGACGGCCACCGGGGCAGAGGTGAGGGACAGGGCCAGAATGACGCTGACACACAGCCCGGCATAGGAGCAGACGTACATCAGCATCCACCCGTTCCACCGCAGCTGCTTGGGCCGGATGGTGGGCAGCAGGGCGACGGCCGCGATGACCGAGCGCAGCCCGCAGATAAGCAGGGCATTCAGCGTCAAAAATTTGACCAGCGGCGAGTTCAGGCTCCAAAACAGCGCGCCCAGAAAGACCATGATCCCGCCAGAGCAACGAAAACGACCCATGTGAGATGACCTCCAATATGACCTAGATTATTTTGTAATCACGATTATAAAATGACCTGGGTGATTTGTCAATCATTTTGGAAGAGGAGATTTTTGAATATGCAGCAACCAGACAAGGCATTGGACAACAAGTTGACCATAAAGCGCAAGCGCATCATGTCCTATTTTATCGAGGCCGCGGAGAAACTCATCCGCACCGAGGGGCTGGATGGCCTGTCCATCCGCAAGATCTCCGGAGAGGCGGGCTATAACAGCGCCACCATCTATAATTACTTCAATGACCTGGAGCAGCTGGCCCTGTTTGGCTCGGTGTGCTATCTGCGGGAGTATGTGGCGATGCTGGAACAGGAGTGGAAGCCGGACATGCGGGCCATCGACCAATACCGCACCATATACCGCTGTTTTAACCGCTGTGCCTTCCGTTCGCCGGAAATCTATTACAATATGTTCTTCGGTAAATACAGCCACCGGCTGGGCTCTGTACTGAAGATGTACTTTTTAGAGCTGTTCCCCGGCGAGCTGGACCACCTGAGCCCCCAGATGCAGCAGATCATGGTGGGCGGGAACATGCTGGAACGCGACCGCATTACCATGGAGAAGATGGTGCAGGAGGGAGACGTGGCCCCGGAGAAGGCGGAGGACACCATGGAACTGATCATCGCCCTGCATCAGAGTTTCATCTATGAGGCGGTGCTGGACAAGGAGCATTTTGACATCCAAGCCCGCAGCAGACGATTTGACCAGCTGTTCGAGTATCTGCTCGCTGCGGCAAAATAAACAAAAATCTAAGGGCCGACGGGGACATTTCCCCGCATAAGGGGTCGTTCTGTTGAGAACGGCCCCTATTTTTACGGTTTTTTCCGGTATTAGGCTGTCAAAACTGTGTATCCTGCCTGAAAGCGAACTTTACAAAACGCTATTGACAAACGACTTCTGTTAAAATATAATCCTGATTATAAAATAATCTTGTTAACATTTTAAACCGGAGCAACGTGACGTTAGGAGGAGTTTATTATGTCAGCAGCCACAGAGGCCCTTTGCAACCATCCTGTGTTTCGCTTTTTCCGTGTCATCAGCGACATCCCCCGCCCCAGCAAGCACGAAGAGCAGATCAGTCAGTTTCTGTTCCGCTGGGCCCGGGAACGGGGGCTGGAGGCAGAGCAGGACGAGAAGCTGAATATCCTGATCCGCAAGCCCGCTACCCCGGGATACGAGGGTGCCCCCGGGATCATGCTTCAGGCCCACATGGACATGGTGTGTGAAAAGGCGCCTGAAGCAGAGCACGACTTTATGAAGGACCCCATCCACTGGGAGTTGGACGGTGACATCCTGTCCACCGGCAGACGGACCACCCTGGGTGCCGACGATGGCATCGGCGTGGCCATGGCCATGGCGGTGCTGGACGACGACACCCTGAGCCACCCCGCACTGGAGGTGCTGTTCACCACGGCGGAGGAGGATGATTTTTCCGGTGCTGAGCACTTTGACGTGAGCAAGATGACGGCCACGCGCCTGATCAATCTGGATCACGCCAACGAAAAGCAGATCCTGTGCGGCAGCTGCGGCGGGATCTCGGCAGAGCTTACCGTGCCCATTGCCTCCGGCCCTGTGCCAGAGGGATGGAGCGCCTTTGAACTTGCGGTAGACGGTCTCCACGGCGGCCACTCCGGGGAGGACATCCACCGGGGCCACGGCAACGCCACCACCCTGCTGGCCCGGGTGCTGCTGGCTCTGAGCCAGTCCGGCGAGATGAAGCTGGGCCCCGTGAAGGGCGGTACCTTCCGCCTGGCCATCCCCCGGGAGGCCAAAGCGGTGGTGTGTATCCCCCAGGAGCGGGAGCAGGAGCTCACCGCCCTGGTGGCTCAGCAGCAGGAGACGATGCGCCGGGAGCTGTCGGCCACAGGGGACAAGATCACCGTTCAGGCCAGGCCCACCCAGAAGCCGGAGTGGTGCAGTCAGCCAGACCGCTTTTTGGCCGCCCTGCTGCTGGCACCCGACGGCATCTATCAGATGAACGAGACGCTGGTGGGCCTGGTGGATACCTCGGACAACATGGGCGAGTGCTATCTGGATCAGAACGGGCTGCGCCTGGTCTTTGAGGTCCGCTCCGCCCGGGACAGCCTAGCCGACTATCTCTGCCAGCGCATCCAGCAGCTGGCCCTACTGCTCAACGGCCAGTGTCAAACGGATTGCCGGTATCCCTCTTGGGACTTTCAGCCCGACTCCCCTCTGCGCCAGGCGGCGGAGCAGGTGTACGTTCGTCAGTTCGGTCATGTACCGGAGTACCTCACTGTCCACGCCGGACTGGAAGTGGGTCTGTTCTCCCAGTACAAACCGGATCTGGATGCCATCGCCATCGGTCCGGACTGCTGGAATTTCCACTCCCCATCGGAACAGGTCAGTGTCTCCTCCACCCAGCGGGTATACGACCTGCTGCGAGGCATCCTGACCGAGTGCCGGGTATAACTCCCCGCCGCCTTACACGGCAGCGCAGCGCGTATTTTGGGGGGAAGATATCTCTATATTGAAGGAACGATAAGGAGCAATAAGAAGCAATGCAATAAGGAGTAGATCAAAATGGGAGAGAAAAAGAAAAAAGAACTGAAAGCCGTAAACCCGATGCTGTTCCTGGTGGCGATCATCCTCATCGTGGCGGTGGCCTCGTACATCGTCCCCGCCGGCAGCTACGACCGAGTCTATGACGCGGCGATCGACCGAGAGATCGTAGACCCCAGCAGCTACCACACCGTAGACCGCAATCCGATTTCCCTGTTTACCCTGCTTATGTCCGTGTCCCTGGGCATTCAGAACGCCGCCTATATCATTGCCTTCCTGCTGGTCATTGGCGGTATGTTCGCCATCCTGAACGGCACCAAGGCCATCGAGACCGGAATGGCCAACGTGGTTCGGGCCATGAAGGGCAAAGAGCTGCTGATGATTCCCGTGTGTATGCTGGTCTTCGGCTGCGGCTCCGCCTTCTGCGCCAACTTTGAGGAGTTCCTGGCCTTCGTTCCCCTGGTCCTGGCCTGCTGTCTGGCCATGGGCTTCGACTCGCTGACGGCCGTAGGTATCATCTTCTGCGCGGCGGCCTCCGGCTACGGCGGCGCCATCACCAACGCCTTTACCACCGGCGTGGCCCAGAGCATTGCGGGCCTGCCCATGTTCTCCGGCATGAATCTGCGTGTGCCCCTGTTCCTGTGCCTGCTGGCGGTGAGCATCTGCTACGTCACCTGGCACGCCCGCCGGGTGAAGAAGAACCCCACCCTCAGCTCCACCTATGAAATCGACCGGATCACCGCCCAGAATCTGACCATCGACACCGAAAGCGGTACCCCGCTGACCACCCGGCAGAAGCTCACGCTGGTGGTGTTCATCATCGGTCTGGCACTCACCGTGTGGGGCATTGTCAACCTGGGCTTCGGGATCGACGAGCTGTCCGGCATCTTCCTGGCCATCGGCATCATCGGCGGCCTGGTGGGCGGCCTGCGTCCCAGCGAGATCTGCGACCACTTCGAAAAGGGCTGCGGCAATATGCTGTTCCCCTGCCTGATGATCGGTCTGGCCAACTCCGTGGTCATCCTGCTTCAGGAGGCCAACATTATGGACGCCATCATCCACTTCCTGTCCAGCCTGCTGAACGGGCTGCCCCCCACTCTGGCTGCCTGCGGTATGTTCGTGGTACAGGATCTGTTCAACGTGCTGGTTCCCTCCGGTTCCGGTCAGGCCGCCATCACGATGCCCATTATGGCTCCCTTGGCTGATATGCTGGGTATCACTCGCCAGACCTCTGTCCTGGCCTTCCAGCTGGGCGACGCCTTCACCAACGTGATGGCCCCCACCGGCGGCGAGATCCTGGCCGCCCTGGCCATGTGCGGCGGCGTGTCCTTTAAGAAGTGGGCCAAGTACCTGTTCCCCCTGTTCCTGATGTGGTGGGTGGTGGCCTTCATCTTCCTGGCCATCGCCGTGCAGATCGGCTACGGCCCCTTCTGATATCCCCCGCGTTTCTCTATCGTCTTACCCCCCCCTTCTTTCCGGCCCCGCCGTCCTGTTTATCCAGGACGGCGGGGCCCTTTTGCGCTTTTGACAAGGACTTTGCCCACCGCTATAATGGGAGAGACTTAAAAAGGAGTTGTGTTTTATGATGGGACTGGGGACGCTGGCCAATGTGCTGGCCATTCTGGCCGGGGGCGGGCTGGGGCTGCTGCTGAAGGGCGGACTGCCGGAGCGGTGGCAGGGGGCCTTGATGCGCACCATGGGTCTGGCCGTGGAGTTCATCGGCGCGGCGGGGGCCATGCCCGGCCTGCTGCGGGCCGAGGGCGGCGCCCTGGCCGGGACGGGGGTGAAGGACACCCTGGGCATGATCTTCGCCCTGGCCCTGGGCACGTTAGTTGGGGAGTGGATCGACTTGGACGACAAGATGGAACGCCTGGGGGCCTGGCTGAAGGCCAAGGCGGACCGGGGCGGGGACAGCCAGTTCGTCCAGGGCTTTGTCACCGCCTCCCTCACCGTGTGCATCGGGGCCATGGCGGTGGTAGGATCGATTCAAGACGGCCTGTCTCACGACCCGTCCACCCTGCTGACCAAGGCGGTGCTGGACTGTCTCATCGTCATGGTCTTCGCGGCGACCTACGGCAAGGGTGCCCTGTTCTCCGCCCTGCCCGTGGGAGTGTTTCAGGGCAGCATCACTTTATTGGCCGGACTGCTGGCCCCGGTGTTCAGCCCGGCGGTGGTGGACAACCTGTCCTTTTTGGGGTCCATCCTCATCTTCTGCGTGGGGGCCAACCTGGCCTTTGACACCAAGCTGCGGGTGGCCAATATGCTCCCGGCCCTGGTCTTCGGCGGCCTGTGGACCACATTTATTTGAAAAATAAAAAATATTCCGTGGGATAGGGGCCGCTGGGGCGTATATACAGGCAAAGAGAGAAGAACAGGAGGTGAGCCGGATGGCCGCTGTCCCCCGTCACGAGGAGATCGAGGCCCTGCTGGAGCGGCACGGGCCCATGATGGCCTATGTGGTCCGCGGTATTTTGTCCGACCCCCATGAGCAGGAGGAGTGCCTGGCTCAGGTGCGCGCCAGGGTGTGGGAGCGGTGGGAGACCTATGACCGGGAGAAGGCCTCCCCCGCCACCTGGCTCACTGCCCTATGCCGCAACGCGGCCTATGACCGGCTCCGCACTCAGGCCCGGCAGCGGGAGCGGAGGGGCACCCTGGACGAGACCGTGGCCGATCCCGCCCCCGGCCCGGAGGAGGTCCTGCTGCAAAAGGAGCGGCTGGAGACCCTGTCCCGGCTGCTGAGCGCCATGAGCGCCGGGGACCGGGCCCTGTTTTATCGGAAGTATTACTACCTGCAATCCACCGAACAGATGGCCGCCGAGCTGGGCACCACGGCCCGGGCGGTGGAGGGGCGGCTGTACCGCATCCGAAAAAAGCTGCAAAAGCAGATGGGAGGGGAGCTTGCATGACCAACGACTCCTTTGACCGCGCCCTGATGGACCAGATGGGCCAGCTGCCCCCCGTTCCAGGGGAGCTGGACCGCTGCACCCCCTGGCACAGCGCCGTGGGCCGCATTCTGTGGGGCCTGGCCCTGTGTACCTTCCGGCTGGAAGTGTTCTATCTGCAATATCTCCTGCCCCTGCTGGGGGCCACCCTGCTCTATCTGGGCTATCGCTCCCTCCGCCGGGAGAACCGGTGGTTCCACCTGGGCTGGATCATGGCGGGGATACACCTGGCCGTCCAGATGACCGTGCTGGTGCTGGGGGGGACCCCGGTGCTGGATCGGATCGGGGCGATCCCCTGGCTGAACTGGAGCCTGACCTGGGCCTTGCAGGCCGTGAATCTGCTCATGCTCCTCTCCCTGCGCCAGGGCAGCCGCACCGCCTTCGCCCTGCTGGGTGGGGGAGAGGGTGACGAAACGCCGCCACGGGACTGGCTGGGCCGGGGGCTTGTGGCCTATGTGATCGCCATCGCCGTGGCCCTGTGGTGCGAGCTGGACCCCTGCACCGAGCCCGCCATGCTGGGCGTGACCATCACCAACGGCCTGGTCTATTATGGCCGGAGCATCGCCTTTATCATTCTGGAACTCTATCTATTGTGGTGCATCGCCCAGGAGCGGGATGTGCTGTCCGGCCGGGGCTATGCCATCGCTCCCGCGCCGGTGCGGTTGTCTGGCCGGACGGTGCTGGGTCTGGTGCTGGCCGTCACCGTTGCGGCCACAATACCCGCCCTGTGGCTGAGCAGCCGCTGCTTCGTCGGTCCCGCCGAACCTCTACCGGAGCTTTCCGCCCAGCAGCAGGCCGCCGCCCAGAACCTGACCGCCCTGGGGATGGACGAGAGCCTGGTCCAGGCCCTGTCCCCGGAGGAGCTGGACCGCTGCGCCGGAGCGGTGTCTGTGAAGCAGGCCCAGCGCTTTCAGCATGGGGAGGATGTCCCGGAGCGCCAGACTCTGGAGGACGGCACCGCCGGGGAGCTGTCCGCCTATCTGGTGGAGCTGTCCGACGGCCAACTCCGGTGGTACTACTGGTTCGACCTGAAGGAGATGCCCGGGCGGCGCATCCAGGAGGTCTTCACCGTGGACCCCAGCGGCAACTACCAGGCGACGGACTACGCCGCCCGGCTGCTGTGGGACGTGGACGGGGAGACCCAGGCCGTCCTCCCCCAGGTGAAGCTGGCCGGGGGCAAGACCGCCGAGGAACTGTCCGAGTGGGGGCGCTTCTTTGCCAGCCTGGAGCTGGAGCGCTTTGGCTACAGTCACTACTCCCCCTGGTTTGCCTTCTCCGTGCCCAAGGACGCCCAGCAGGCCCGGGGCTACCTGGCCCTCACCGTCCAGGTGCCGGAGGGGGAGGACTTTACCGGCGACTTCGCCTATGCTCTGCTCCAGCACCAGATCCACTGGCTGCGCTACCCCTTCCAGAGCATCCAGACCCTGGGCGGCACGCAGGCCGTGCAAAACAAGGGCATCGCCAGGACGCTGTGGACGGGAGTTCAATACTATCCGTAATTTCAAAAGCAAATAGTTCAAATAGGAAAGCATGACCGTCCCCGGTCATGCTTTTCTTTTGCCCGATTCTCTGCTACAATGGACCTATCAAACCCAAAGAGAAAGAGGGAGAACTGTATGCGTACCATCACCACTGCCGCCATCACGGACACGGTGGCCCGGCTGTGTATCCAGGCCAATACCCACCTGCCCGAGGACATTGTGGCCGCCCTGGACCGCCGCCGGAAGGAGGAGCCCTGGCCCCTGGCCAAGGAGACCCTGGGCCTGCTGTGGGACAACATGGAGCTGGCCGAACAGAAGGACCTGCCCATCTGCCAGGACACGGGCATGGCCTGCGTCTTTGTGGAGCTGGGCCAGGACGTCCACATTGAGGGAGACTTTGAGCAGGCCGTTCACGAGGGGGTCCGCCGGGGCTATGGGGAGGGCTATCTCCGCAAGTCCATCGTGGGCGACCCCCTGCGCCGGGTAAACACCGGGGACAACACCCCCGCCGCCATCACCCTGCGCCTGGTGCCCGGAGACGGCTGCGTCATCACCGTGGCCCCCAAGGGCTTTGGCAGCGAGAACATGAGCCGCCTGGGGATGCTCAAGCCCGCCGACGGGGTGGAGGGCGTGAAGAAATTTGTGCTGGACACCGTCCGCCAGGCCGGACCCAACCCCTGCCCGCCCATCGTGCTGGGCGTCGGCGTGGGCGGCTCCTTTGACAAGGTGGCCTATCTGGCCAAGCACGCCCTGCTGCGGCCCATCGACCAGCCCAATGCCGACCCCTATTACGCCCAGCTGGAGGGGGAGCTGCTGGAGGAGATCAACGCCATGGGCATCGGCCCCCAGGGCTTTGGCGGCCAGACCACCTGCCTGGGGCTGTCCATCGAGGCGGCCCCCACCCACGTGGCCGGGCTGCCGGTGGCGGTAAACGTCAGCTGCCACGTGACCCGCCGGGCCACGGCCAAGCTGTGAGAGGGGAGGAGTTTTCATGCAATATCATCTGACTACCCCGGTGACCCGGGAGGACCTGGCCCCGTTAAAGGCGGGGGACACGGTGCTGCTGTCCGGCGTGGTGTACACCGCCCGGGACGCGGCCCACAAGCGGCTGATGGAGCTGCTGGACGCTGGAAAGCCCCTGCCCTTCCCCCTGGAGGGCTCGGCCATCTATTACGTGGGGCCCACGCCGGAGCGCCCCGGCCAGGTCATCGGCTCCGCCGGACCCACCACCAGCGGGCGCATGGACGCCTATTCCCCCCGGCTGCTGGACCTGGGCCAGTCTATTATGATCGGCAAGGGCGCCCGGAACCAGGCCGTAAAAGATGCGGTGGTGCGCAGCGGGGCCGTCTATCTGGCCGCCCTGGGCGGGGCCGGGGCCCTGATGGCCGCCAGCGTGGAGAGCCTGGAGGTAATTTGCTGGGAGGACCTGGGCTGTGAGGCCGTCCGCCGCCTGGAGGTGAAGGACTTCCCCCTCACCGTGATTTTGGACGCCCACGGGGGCGACCTGTATCAGGCGGGGCCGGAGGCCTATCTGGCGGCGCAGAAATAATTTAGAGACCAAAAGATGCAAAAGAAGACCAGGAAGCTGTGGCTGCACGGCTTCCTGGTCTTTTGTGGTTTTCAGGCGTTAATGGGCGTCGGCCCAGCTCTTCCCGGCGGCGGTGTCGGCCACCAGGGGGACGGGGAGGGAGACCACGGCCTCCATCTCCTCCTTCACCAGGCGCTGGACGGCCTCCGCCTCCTCCTGGGGGCACTCCACGATCAGCTCGTCGTGGACCTGAAGGACCAGGCGGCCCTTCAGCCCCTGGGCCAGCAGCCGGTCCCGCACCCGGATCATGGCCGCCTTGATGACGTCGGCGGCGGTGCCCTGGATGGGGGCGTTCAGGGCCACCCGCTCGCCAAAGGAGCGAGTGTTGAAGTTGGAGGACTTCAGCTCCGGTACCCACCGGCGGCGGGCAAACAGGGTGGTCACATAGCCGTCGGCCTTGGCCCGGGCCACCACGCCGTCCATATAGGCCCGCACCCCGGAATAGTGCTGGAAATACTTCTCCATATACTCTTTGGCCTGGGCCACGGTGACGCCGATGTCCTGGGACAGGGAGAAGGGGGAGATGCCATAGACGATGCCGAAGTTCACCGCCTTGGCGCTGCGGCGCATCTGGGGGGTGACCTCCTCCTGGGGCACGCCGAACACCTGGGAGGCGGTGATCCGGTGGATGTCCTCCCCGGAGTTGAAGCCGTCGATCATGGCCTGGTCCCCGGCCATGCAGGCCAGCAGCCGCAGCTCGATCTGGGAGTAGTCCGCGTCCACCAGCACCCGGCCCGCCGGGGCCACGAACATCTTGCGCAGCTGTGCCCCCAGCTCGGTGCGGATGGGGATGTTCTGCAAGTTCGGCTCGGTGGAGGACAGGCGGCCCGTGGCGGTGACGGTGTTCTGGAAGCAGGTGTGGATGCGCCCGTCGGGGCCGATGACCTTGCCCAGGCCGTCCACATAGGTGGATTTCAGCTTGGTCAGCTGGCGATAGTCCAAAATCTCCTGGATGATGGGGTGGGAGCCCCGCAGCTTGTCCAGCACGTCGGCGTTGGTGGAATAGCCCGTCTTAGTCTTCTTCACCGGGGGCAGGCCCAGCTGGTCGAAGAGGATGCGGCCCAGCTGCTGGGTGGAGTTGATGTTGAACTCCTCCCCCGCCAGGTCGAAGATGTTCTTCTGGGCGGTCTGGATGCGGCCAGAGAGCATGTCCCCGAACTGGGCCAGGGCCTTGCGGTCCACCAGAAAGCCCTCCGTCTCCATCTCCGCCAGCACGGGGCACAGGGGCAGGTCCACCGTCTGATACAGCTCCCACATGCCTAACTCCTTCAGCCGCTGGGTCAGGGTGTCCACCAGCGCGCCGATCAGGGCGCAGTGGGAGGTGATGGCCCCGCAGGACACGGCCAGGTCGGCCAGGGGGCCGAAGGCCCCATCGGCGAGATAGTCGGCGGCCTTGGGGAACTGGTGGTTATAATAGGTCAGGCCCAGCTTCTCCAGATCGTAGCTGCCGTCGGCGGGGGCCAGGAGATAGGCGGCCACCTCCGTGTCGAAGACAAAGCCGCCGGGGGCGATGCCCTCCGCCAGCAGGGCGCGGCACAGGGCCTTCACCCCGTGGGAAGCCTTTTTGACGTCGGGGGCGAACAGCCCCTTCAAAAAGTCGTTATAGCAGTCCAGGCTGTCCGCCCGGAAGATGGCGGCGTGGCTCTCCTCCGGGGACAGCCAGCACTCCACGCACACCACGTCCAGGCTGGGCAGGGCCAGCACGTCCACCCGCTCCTTGGTGCGCCACAGGGCCAGCAGCTCCTCCATCCGCGCCCGGTCCGTGACGGTCTCGCTGGTGCAGGTACAGGGGAGGTCCGCCGTCTCCTCCGCCTGGCCCTCCCCCTGGGGGGCGGTGAGGTGGTATTTGTCGATGAGCTTGGCAAACTCCAGGTCTAAAAATAGCTGATAGAGCTTCGGCTCGTCGGGCTTCTGGCACAGGTTGTCCTCGGGCTTGAAGTCGATGGGCGCGTCGGTGTGGATGGTGGCCAGGTCATAGGACATGCGGGCGTCCCCCTCGCCCTCGACGAGCTTCTTCCGGGCGGCGGGCTTCACGTCCATCTGGTCCAGGTTGGCATACAGCCCATCGATGGAGGGCTGCTGAGCCAGCAGGGCCATGGCCGTCTTCTCCCCGATGCCCTTCACCCCGGGGATGTTGTCCGAGGCGTCCCCCATCAGGGCCTTTAAATCGATGATGTGAATGGGGTCAAAGCCATAGGCCTCCCGGAAGCTCTCCGGCGTCATATCTTTCGTGGTGGTGCGGCCCATGCGGGTGGACACCAGCTTCACCGTGGTGTGATCTGTCACCAGCTGGAGGGAATCTTTGTCCCCGGTGACGATGACCGTGTCCCACCCGGCGCGCTCGTCCGTCTTGGCGATGGTGCCAATCAGGTCGTCGGCCTCCCAGCCGTCCAGTTCGTACATGGGGATGTTCAGGGCGGAGAGGACCTCTTTCAGAATGGGCATCTGGCTGGCCAGCTCCTCGGGCATGGGCTTGCGCTGGGCCTTATAGCCCTCGTAGGCCAGGTGGCGGAAGGTGGGGGCCTTGCGGTCAAAAGTGACGCACAGGGCCTGGGGCTGCTCCTCGTCCAGCAGCTTGTTCAGAATATTCAAAAAGCCAAACACGGCGTTGGTGGGCTGGCCCGTCCGGGTGGTCAGGTTCGAGCTCACGCCGTAAAAGGCCCGGTTGACGATGGAGTTGCCGTCCAGGACCATCAGCTTGTTCATGTTGCGCTCCCCTCTGCCCGGCATCCCGGGCGGTGATTCAAGAGTCAGTATATCAGTATTTGCGAAAACAGGCAAGGAAAACAGGGCTTCTCATATTTCTCAAAGCATGATAGAATACTATCAGTAAAACGATAGGAGGTGTGGGACATGAACTTAAAGCCGTCCACTGCCCTGAGAAACGACTATCCCCAGGTGGCCGCCCTGGCCAAGGAATCGGGCCAGCCCATCGTCATCACCAACAAGGGGGAGGCCGACCTTGTGGTGATGAGCGTAGACGCCTATGAGCGGCGGGAGCGGGAGCTGGAGCACCGGGCCAGCATTCTGGAGGCGGAGTTCTCCCGCCTGTCCGGCGCGCCCACCCTGAGCATTGAAGAGGTCCGGGCGCGGCTGGAGGAGAAGTATACCCATGGGCAAGTATAAGGTGGAGATCCTCCTGGCCGCCTGGCAGGACATTGACCGCATCTCCGACGTCTATCTTCGCCTGGCCGGGGCCGCGTCGGCCAAAAAGATCACCGACGCCCTGCTGGATACCCTGGCCCGCCTGGGAGACTTCCCCTATATGGGCGCCCAGCACCCCGACCCGGAGCTGGCCCGCCGGGAGTTCCGCAAGGTCCTGTGCGGCGACCTGGTCTGTGTCTACAAGGTCATCGGCCAAAGCGTCTTCGTCTATCGCGTGGTCAACGGCAGGACCGACTATCCCCAGCTGCTGAAATAAAAACAAAAACATCCCGCCCCGCAGAAGAGGATCTCTGCGGAGCGGGATGTTTGGTTACAGCGCCTTGGCCAGCTTATCAAGCGCTTCTTTTGCCCGGTCCAGAATGGCATTTACATCGTTGCCCTGGACGTCCAGGTTTTCGGCGGTGACGCAGTGGGTGCGGCGGATGCCCAGCATGCTGGACAGGGCCTTCAGATAGTCATAGCCGAAGTTTTTCCCCTGGATGGGGCCGCCGCCGGTGGTGATGAAGATCAGGTCGGCGCACCGGGACAGGCCCTCCTGCTTGCCCCCGTCGGTATAGCGGAAGGTCACGTTGTTCAGGCTGGCCCACTCCAGATAGACCTTCAGGGCGGCGGGGAAGGTCAGGTCCCAATAGGGCGCGCCGATGACGATGACGTCCGCCCCGGCCACCTCCCGGGCGGGGGAGAGGAGGGGATCGTCCGGCTGGGTGACGGGCCATTCCTCCCGCTGGTCGGACAGGGGGCCGGTGAGCTGGGGCAGGTCCCCGGCGGTCAGGTCCCGATGGACCAGCTGGAACTCCGGGTGGGTCTTTAGATACTCGTCAATGAAGTGGCGGCACAGGCCGTAGGTGCGGGACTGCTCATGGCCCCGCATACAGGCGTCCACAAATAAAAGGGTTTTCATATCAAGTCTCCTCTTGCGTTTGCATCTCTTCCATGTCCCGCATGGCGCACCGGGCGGTTTTGGCCAGATAGGTCATGGCCTCCACCGGGTGCTTGCCGATGGCGGTCTCGCCGGTGAGCATCAGGGCGGCGGCCCCGTCCAGCACCCCATTATAGATGTCGGCCACCTCTGCCCGGGTGGGCACGGGGTTCTCCTGCATGGACCACAGCAGCTGGGTCACCAGGCAGAAGGGTTTTCCCGCCTCCCGGCACCGGCGGGCGATGCGCTTTTGCACCCCGGGCAGCTTCCACAGGGGCATAGTATTCCCCAGGTCGCCCCGGGCGATGCACAGCTGGTCGGCGGCGGACAGGATCTCGTCCAGCCGCTCCACCCCCTGGCGGCTTTCAATCTTGGCCATGATGGGGATGTTCAGGCCCCGCTGGTCCAGAGCCTGACGGAGGTTCTCCACATCTTTCCGTCCCCGGACAAAGGGCTGCATGACGCAGGTCACGCCCAGCTCCCCGGCCAGGTCTAAATTGGCCAGGTCTTCCCGGGTGAGGGTGGGGGCGGGGGTGTCCACCCCCAGCACCGCCAGGCTCTTCCGGCTGAGCAGCGTTCCGCCCCGCAGTACCCGGCACAGCAGCACCGAGTGGCTGGCCCGGCGGACCTCCAACAGCATAGCGCTGTCGTCCAGAGAGATCTTGCGCCCCGGATGGGCCATATCCAGCACCGTGTCTGGCACCGGAATGCCCCCGTCTCCCAGCAGCACGTCCTTCCCCTCCCGCAGGTCGATGGGATAGGGCAGTTGACCCACCCGCAGCTCCGGCCCCTGAAGGTCGATCATCAGCTCCGGCGCGACCCCGGCGGCCCGGGCGGCGGGGAAAAAGCGGCTCTCTAACAGGGGGCGGCACTGGGCCAGGGAGGTGTGGGACAGGTTCAGCCGGATGCCGGTCATCCCGGCCCGGAACATCTGCTCCAGCGTCTCCCGCTTCTGACAGGCGGCGCCGAGGGTGGCGTAAAATTCCATGGACGCTTTTCTCCTATTACAACAAATTTTGGTCAGCCCAGCGGCTGGCCGGGCTTCTTTTTGCAGTATAGCACAGCGCTGTGGAAAAGAAAAGGGCCGCCCGGGGAAGTTATTGCCCCGCCTTGGCCCGGAAGCCCTGAAAGAACATGGGCATCATGGTCTGGCCATATTGCCGCAGGGAATAGCCCCCGCCGGACAGGCACCAGTCATAGATCAGCGCCCGCTCGCACAGGGCATAGACCCGGACCATCTCGCTCACCGTCACGTCCCCCCGCAGCTGCCCCCGCTGCTGGCCCTGGAGGACGATCTGCCGCAGGAGCTTATAATAGGTCCGGTTGTGGTCCAGCAGGTGCTTGTCCCCCCGGGTGATGAGCTGGGAGGAGTACAGCCGGGCCAGCAGATCCAGGGAGATGGAGTTCTCGATCATAGCGAACAGTTCCCGGTTTAAATACATCAGCTGGTCAAAGCAGTCCATGTCCGGGTCCATGGTCTCCATCA
>ERZ856578.3946-NODE-3946-length-20922-cov-3.223699_pt1 | contig 20922 bp, 20 predicted proteins | sample MGYA00514384_ERZ856578 | MGnify/ENA primary metagenome ERZ856578 (study PRJEB29103, sample SAMN06111958) | human gut metagenome | biome: human gut; feature: ankylosing spondylitis patient; material: healthy_person | host: Homo sapiens | place: China:Hangzhou... | reverse complement strand
CCGCGGATTTCGTCCATGTTGAGGAAGGACGTTTCAATATCCACCTGAGTGAATTCCGGCTGACGGTCGGCACGAAGATCTTCGTCGCGGAAACACTTGACGATCTGGTAATAACGGTCGAAACCGGCAACCATCAGCAACTGTTTGAACAGCTGTGGCGATTGCGGCAAAGCGAAAAATTCACCCGGATTGACACGGGAAGGAACCAGATAATCGCGGGCACCTTCCGGTGTCGATTTCGTCAACATCGGTGTTTCGATATCGATAAAGCCGTTTTCATCCAGATATTTGCGCGTTTCCATCGCAACCTTGTAACGCAAACGCAAATTGTTCTGCATTTGCGGACGGCGCAGATCGAGAACACGGTGCGTCAGACGGGTCGTTTCGGAGAGGTGTTCATCATCCAGCTGGAACGGAGGGGTAACCGACGGATTCAGCACTTCCAGTTTTTCACAGAACACTTCAATACGTCCCGAGGTCAGGTTTTCATTGACCGTGCCCTGTGGCCGTTCGCGAACGATACCGGTCACCTGAAGACAGAATTCGTTACGAACCGATTCAGCCACCTTGAAAACGTCCGGCCTGTCCGGATCGCAGACAACCTGAACCAGACCTTCACGGTCTCTCAAGTCGATAAATATGATCCCGCCATGATCACGGCGCCGGTGCACCCAGCCGCATAGTGTTACAGTCTGACCGAGCATCTTCTCGGTAGTAAGGCCACAATAATTTGTTCGCATTGACATAAATATCAACTTTTTATCAATAAGGTTTCAACTTCAGGGCGATACCGGAAAACAGAACGCCCTTTCATATAATTCTGAAATCAGTTAGCAGGCCCGGTAAAACCGGACCTGCCATAAAGCAACCGCAAGATCCCGTGTCCGGATTACTCATGGGACAGCAACTGCAACCTGAACCTGCGGAATGATCACTGCCGCTGTTCTTGAAGTCGGTTTCATACCAGCCGGATCCTTTCAGCTGAAACGATGCGCAGGTCAATTGTTTCTTGAAGCTCTCTTTACCGCAGGAAGGACAAATCGTAAGCGGTTGATCAGACAATTTTTGCAGTACATCCTTGGAAAAACCGCAATCATCACAACGATAAGCATAAATTGGCATTTTTTTACTCCAAAAACTCCCGAAATCCTGAAATTATAGTTCTTTTTAAAAAGAATTACACCGATACGTTTCGGGCTTCGGTTTCCTTGCGCAATTTAAGAGACACAAGTGAACCGGCAATCATGCCGATCACGCTCATGACAAGCCCAACCAGTTGTGGGGGCATCGTCCAGTCCGGACAGAGAATTTCCATGCCGATCCATGATACCAGTCCTGCAATCATGGAAGTCAGTGCACCATGCCGGTTTGCGTATTTCCAGAAAAAACCGGCAACCAGTGGCACGAATGCGGCGACAAGTGTAATTTTATAGGCATCCTCCACCATTTCGAAGATACTCGAATTGGAATTCATGGCGAATACCGTCACGATTACCGCAAATACCAGCACGACCAGACGCATCATCAAAAGCGACTGCTTGTCGGAAAGATTAGGCAGAATTTCCTTCATCACATTTTCGGAAAAAGTGACGGATGGAGCCAGCAAGGTAGCGCTTGCGCAGCTCTTGATTGCGGACAGCAAGGCACCGAAAAACATGACCTGTGCGAAAACCGGCATATAGGTCATGATCATCATCGGCAGGATCATCTGTGAATCCTTGTCGATCAGACTTTCCACCAGAACCGGGTCGATCAGCATGGCCGAATAACACAAGAACATCGGGATCAGGGCAAACAGAAGATAGAACACGCCCCCGACAATCGATGCGTTTCTCGCCACGTTTGCATTTTTGGAAGAAGCGACACGCTGGAAAACGTCCTGTTGGGGAATCGAACCGAACATCAGGGTAACCCACGCCCCGAAGAACCAGAGGATATCCCTTAACTCGGGTTTGGGCCATATCCGCAACTTGCCCGCTTCTGCCGCATGGCGCACGACCATCTCGGCACCGCCCACCATTCCGGACACTTCCCAGCTGATGTAGATGATACCGATCACAATGATGATCATCTGGAGAAAATCGGTAATGGCAACTGACCACATGCCCCCCATCAGGGTGTAAACCAACACACTGACCGAACCGATGATCATCCCGGTATTCATGGAAATGGCGCCTCCGGAAACGACATTGAAGACCAGACCGAGCGCCTTGATCTGGGCAGCCACCCAGCCAAGATAGGAAATGACGATACAAAGGGAAACGATAATCTCGACGGCGCGACCGTAACGATTCTTGTAATAATCGCTGATCGTCATCAGGTTCATCCGGTACAGACGTTTTGCAAAAACGAGACCGACGATGATCAGGCACATGGCCGAACCGAACGGATCGGCAATGACCCCTACAAACCCTTTTTGAACGAATGTGGCAGGAATGACGAGAAACGGTTCAGAACCGAACCAGGTGGCAAAAACCATTGCTGTTACAACGGCCATGGGCAAGGAACGCCCCGCAACGGCAAAATCTTTTGAATTCCTGACATAACGCGCCGCATAAATACCTATACCGACGGAAACGATCCAGTACAGGACTACGAACCAGATGAGAGTATTCATATGAAAGCATAAAAAGAACGACGCGTTGAAAACGCTGCAAATTATACTGTCAGATGAGAAATTTAATGCGAAAAAAAACGCCTGATTTCATGGTTTTAGAGGAACCGAAATCAGAGGCCGTTGTTTTATTTTGACAAATGGAAACAGGCTGAAATTTTTACAGAAAAAATCGCCAGTTAAACAGGATTTTGACAAGCAGGATTCCGAACAGAAGACCTCCTGCAAAATACAGGAAACTGTTCAGCCGTCCATTGATTTTCTTTTGCTCGACAATCAGCTGGTCGAGCAATTCGCTTCTGTCATCCGGTTTGGCAACATTTTTCAGCGCTTCGGCAAGCAATCGCGGTAACTGGGGAAGAATCTGCCCGTAATTGACCGCCTCCAGCTTGAAACGGTCGATCATGCCACGAACACCGACCTGCCGGTCCATCCAGTCTTCAAGGAAAGGCTTGGCTGTTTTCCAGAGATCCAGATCGGGATCGAGCTGACGTCCAAGCCCTTCGATATTCAGCATGGTTTTTTGTAACAGAACCAGCTGGGGCTGGACTTCGATATTGAACCTGCGCGAAGTCTGGAACAACCGCATCAAGACCAGCCCAAAAGAAAAGTCTTTAAGAGGACGGTCGATCATGGGCTCACAACACACGCGAACGGCCGCTTCCAGCTCTACCACACTGGTTCCCGGAGGAGCCCAGCCGGATTCAATGTTCGCCTCGGCAACCATTTTGTAATCGCGCCGGAAAAAAGCCAGAAAATTCTTTGAAAGATATTCCTTGTCAAAATCGTCCAGCATTCCGACAATCCCCAGGTCGAGCGCGACATACTTGCCGTAGGTGGACGGTTCAGTTGAAATGAGGATGTTGCCCGGATGCATGTCGGCATGAAAAAAAGCATCCCTGAAAACCTGCGTCAAAAAAATCTCTACGCCGTCATTCGCCAGTTTTTTCAGATCGAATCCGGCTTCCTTCAGGCGATCGATCTGCGAAATGGGAATGCCATACATCCGTTCCATCACAATGACATTGGTAGAGCAGTAATCCCAGAATATTTCAGGCACGACCAGGGTTTCGGAATCGGCAAAATTACGACGCAACTGGCTGTAATTGGCCGCTTCGCGCATCAGGTCAAGTTCATCGTGAAGGGATTTGTCGAACTCGTGAACCACAGCAGACAGGCGCAGGCGCTTGCCGTCTTTCCAGAATTTTTCCCCCAAAGCCGCAAAAACATACATCAGTTCGATGTCACGACCGATCCGCTTTTGCATTTCAGGGCGCAATACCTTGACGGCAACCTCATGCCCGTTATGCAATTTCGCAAAATGAACTTGTGCAACGGAAGCGGATGCAACCGGGATTCGGTCAAAAGATGCGAACAACTCTTCCGGAGGCGCGCCAAGATACCGGGTTATCTGCTCGACGGCTACATTGGAATCGAAAGGTGGAACCCTGTCCTGAAGTTTTGACAATTCATCCGCAATGTCACCGGGCAGCAAATCCCTCCGGGTTGACAGCATCTGTCCGAATTTGATGAATATGGGCCCGAGATTTTCCAGCGCCAGCCTCAGTCTGACCCCCGGTGGAACCGACAGATTCCGCCAGAAAAACACTCGCCGGTAAAAGAAGACAAAACGCTGGCTCGGGATGTACGAAACAGCCATTTCGTCCAGCCCATATCGGAACAGGATGTAAAAAATAACGATCAGTCGCCAGACTTTTCGCATTACTCAATCACTCCCATCAGCATTGTTGTCGGTATTCGATCACTATGTTATTTTCCTGTGAATGACTACCGGTTTTGTCGGCAAAAAACAAAGAATTTGCATTCCCCGAAAAAAATAAAACCGTCCGCGTTTGATGATCGGACGGTTTTATCACGGCATACGTCAGGCCATTTTTCAGGACAGCTGCTGAATGCCTGCCAGAACCCAGCCACCTTCTTTTGAAATCGGGCGCGTCATATTCCAGACTTCCGCAAACGGCTCAGCCGGAGCCCCTTCGGATTCCCTGATCATTCCCGAGAATTTCACGCTGGCCATATATTCATTGTTCAGCGTTTCAATACCGAGCAATTCGGCATCCAGAGAAACGACATCGGTGATGTTCGGACCCGGTCCACGTTCCTGCAACTGAAGCTTCATTTCAGCAAACATTTCAGGCGTCGTGAATTCATGGATATCATGAATATCCGCCTTGTCCCAGGCTGCCTGCATCCGGATGTAATACGATTTGGCCGCGCGCAGGAAAGCGGGCACATCAAAATCAACCGGAATTCCCCAGTTGTCGTTTTGCATTCCGGAACCCGTATTTACAGTCTGGTTTCCTGCATATTGATGCGGCAATCCCGAACCGATTTCCGGAGTGGACGACTGGTTATAGCCGTTGTCATTATATTGTGACGCATAAGCTGTCTGATCCTGCGGCTTACCCCTTCCGGTAAAACGACGCATGAGGAAGCGGATGGCAAAGAAAATGAGAGCGAGCATCAATACCGTGCTGATCATGCCTGCAAAATCGCCGCCAATGCCCATATGACTTAACAGCGCTCCCAGCCCGAGGCCGAGCAATGCACCGCCCAGAATACCACCCCAGCGGCTGGCCGGTCTGGCCGCATTGGCTGCCTGCGACTGATTGGCTGCACGCTGGGCCTGCTGAGCCTGCTGGTTCGGCATGCTCCTTTGCATCGGTGCGATTCTGCCGATATTGGAAGACTGGCGTCCGAACGAGCCGCCTCCAAATCTTCTTGCATGAACGTCCGTCATCACCATTGACGACAAACTGGCTACCAGAACGAATGCAAGCAAAAACTTTTTCATAAATCTCCTTTATAACTTCATGCCTGTATGAAGGGCGACCACTCCTGCGGTCAGATTGAAAAATCTGGCACAAACAAACCCGGCATCTTCCATCATTTTCTGTAAAGTTGCCTGATCCGGATGAACCCGTATGGATTCTGCCAGATAGCGGTAGCTATCCGCACTTTTCGCCACATGCTTTCCAAGCCATGGCAGTACGGAAAAAGAATAAATATCGTACAGGTTCTGCAGGGGCTTCCATACTTTAGAAAACTCCAGAACCAGCAATTTGCCCCCGGGTTTCAATACACGATTCATTTCAGACAGGGCCTGTTCTTTATGAGTCATATTCCGGAGACCAAAGGATACTATAACACGATCGAAATAATTGTCGGGAAAAGGCAATTTTTCCGCATCGCACACCAGTGTCGGAACCAGCACTCCCCTGTTCAGAAGCTTGTCGCGTCCGCATTGCAGCATGGTTTCATTGATATCAGTCAGCCAGACTTCGCCGGTGTCACCGACCTGTTTCGAAAACGACCAGGTCAGATCGCCCGTACCGCCTGCGATATCCAGTACCCTGAAGCCTTCTTTCACACCCGCCTGCGATACGGCAAACGCCTTCCACAAGCGGTGCATCCCGCCCGACATCAAATCGTTCATCAGGTCGTAATGCTGCGCAACGTGATTGAATACGTCGGCTACTTTACCCGATTTTTCTTCTTCATTAACTTTTTGATAACCAAAATGCGTCAGTTTCGTCATGACAGCCGATTCAATTTACATAAACTGTTTTTCAAGAGCATGACACAGGGCATTTTTCAGTCCGGATGCACGCGCCATTCTTTCATTCATCACATTCACATCGACGGCACGCCTTGTCTGCGACCAGATGGAATCCGGGAAATTTTTGTCGTTTTCAAAACGCGGAATCACATGCCAGTGGAGATGCGGCACCATATTGCCCAGTGAAGCGAGATTGATTTTATCCGGCTGCATGACGTCCCTGACGATTTTCTCAACCGTCCAGATGGCATTCATCAATTCGAGCCGGTCTGCAACGTCAAGATCGGTCATTTCACGAACATGTTCATTCCAGATTACCCGGCAAAACCCGGGATAGTCCCTGTCGCTTACCTGAATCACACGCCATTTTGCATTCGAGAAAACCGTGTCTTCAGGTTTGAACGAACACAATACACAATCATTTTTCATTTTCGGAATTTTTTTTCCTGCCATTACCCCAGCAAGCGCGCAAATTCGCGCCAGGTTTCATTGGGAATGTACAACAATAACCAGGTCATTAAAAGATAACGTATAAATTTGCCTATGGTCATATACCAGACACAGGGCCAGAAAGGCAATTTCAGCCATCCACCCAATGTACAAAGTGGATCACCGATCCCGGGCATCCATCCCAGCAACATGGTCTTGGCACCGTATTTTTCCAGCCAGCCGAACCAGCGTGTTTTTCTCTCCCTGGCAAATGCTTCCTTGGCGCCGTACCCTATCCAGTAATTCAAAATGCCGCCTAATGTATTGCCGATCGTGGCGACAATCATAACCGGCCAGAACATCGAAGGCGAAGAAGCGATGACAGCAAACACTGCCGGTTCTGACCCCATAGGCAATAACGTCGCCGACACAAAACAGATGATAAAGACTGACGTCAGCCCGATCTCGGGAATAGCCAGATACGACATTAACCAGTGAACGGCAGATTCGACCATTTTATAAAATTTCCAATTCTTTCCATCGAAAACCGTTACGATCCGATGATGTCGTGAAAACACACTGACCGGGATACGAAAAAAAACAAGGGGTCTTTAACGCGGATTATAATGGTGCGTAAAATTACAGGCCTTGTCCAGCATCATTATGACTGATTACTTAAAAAAAATTCTCACCGCACGTGTATACGACGTCGCAACTGAATCACCTCTTGAATTCGCACCCGGTCTTTCCGCCCGTACGGAAAACCGGATTCTATTGAAACGTGAAGATGTCCAAAGCGTTTTCAGCTTCAAATTGAGGGGTGCCTATAACAAGATGGCCAATCTCTCCCCGGAACAACTGGCGAAAGGCGTCATCTGTGCGTCGGCAGGCAACCATGCACAAGGCGTCGCGCTGTCGGCAAAACGACTTGGCTGCAAGGCCATCATCGCGATGCCGACGACAACCCCTCCATTGAAAATCGATGCCGTGAAGGCTCACGGCGGGGACAACGTGGAAGTCGTTCTTCACGGCGATTCCTTCTCGGACACCTGTGAACACGCCCTGATGCTCGAAAAGAAACACCATCTGACCTTCATTCATCCTTTCGACGATCCTGACGTGATCGCCGGACAAGGCACCATCGGGATGGAAATTCTGCGCCAGCACTCCAAACCCATCCACGCCATTTTCGTTCCGATTGGCGGCGGTGGCCTGATTGCCGGGATTGCCGCCTATGTCAAACAGATTCGCCCCGATATCAGGATTATCGGTGTTGAAACGGCGGATTCCTGTGCCATGAAACAAAGCCTCGAATCCGGCAGCCGGGTAAGCCTGCCAGACGTGGGACTGTTTTCGGACGGTACTGCGGTCAAGCTGGTTGGAGAAGAAACTTTCCGTATATCGAAAGATTATGTTGACGATATCGTCCTCGTCGATACGGATGACGTATGTGCCGCCATCAAGGATGTTTTTCTCGACACCCGCAGTATTCTCGAACCGGCCGGTGCACTGGCCGTTGCCGGTATCAAAAACTATGTCGAGCAAAACGAGGAGGCCGGTCGCCCTGTAAAAGGTGAAACCATGGTGGCCGTTACTTCCGGTGCCAACATGAATTTCGACCGTTTGCGTTTCGTCGCGGAACGGGCCGACGTCGGCGAAAACAGGGAAGCCGTTCTGGCCGTTACCATTCCGGAAGAACGGGGCAGTTTCAAACGCTTCTGCGAACTGATCGGGAGAAGACACGTCACCGAATTCAATTACCGGATCAGCGACGAAAAGGCGGCTCACGTCTTTGTCGGTGTCGAAGTCAAGAACCGCAGGGAAAAGAAAGAAATCATCGAGTCACTCGAGCAGAACAATTACAGGACAATCGACCTGAGCGACGACGAACTCGGCAAGCTGCATATCCGCTACATGGTCGGCGGCAAGAGTCCGTTCGCAAAAGACGAATTGCTCTACCGTTTCGAATTCCCGGAACGTCCTGGCGCCCTGATGCGTTTCCTGTCTTCGATGGCTCCGGACTGGAATATCAGCCTTTTCCATTATCGCAATCATGGCGCAGACTATGGACGTGTGCTGGTAGGCTTGCAGGTTCCGGAAAAAGACATGAACGCTTTCGGCGAATTTCTCTCCAACATCGGGTATCCTCACTGGAATGAGAGCGATAATCCTGTTTATCGTTTATTCCTGTAAACATTATTTTTACGGATCAGCCCATGACAAGCAGTGACAAGACGAAAAATTCACCACTCGGCAAATCGACGACTTATCCGACACAGTACGACCCGTCGCAATTGTTTCCGATAGAACGGAAACCGATGCGCGAAAAACTGGGTATTACCGGTTCATTGCCCTTTTTCGGCCTCGACTTCTGGAACGCTTACGAGCTTTCATGGCTTAACCTGCGTGGAAAACCACAGGTCGGGATCATGAATTTTTCCGTCTCGGCCGATTCCCCCAATATCGTTGAATCGAAATCGTTGAAGCTTTATCTGAATTCATTCACCCAGACCCGGATGGATGAAGCCGGTGACCTGATCCAGATTCTGCGGACTGATTTGAGTGACGCTTTCGGCTCACCTGTTCAGGTCTCTATCCGGCAACCGGATGTTTTTCCTGCAACCAGACTGGAAGAGCTGAACGGCCTGTCGCTTGACCGGCTGGATATCGGCACAGACAAGTACACTCCCGATCCATCTTTCCTGAAAAGCAATGAGGAAGAATTTCCGGTTGAAGAAACGCTGGTTTCCAACCTGCTGAAAACAAATTGCCCGGTAACCGGCCAGCCGGACTGGGCCAGCCTGCAAATTCATTATGCCGGCCCGCAAATCGATCAGGAGGGATTGCTGAAATACATTATCAGCCTGCGCTCATCCGAAGATTTCCATGAACAGTGTGTCGAGCGGATTTTTCTGGATATCCTGAAAATGTGCAAACCGCAAAGCCTGACGGTTTACGCCCGCTACACTCGTCGTGGCGGCATCGATATCAACCCCTGGCGAAGCAATTTCTCATCAGGGAAAAGACCGCAAACACTCCGGCATGCGCGCCAGTAAAACGGATGATCGGCAAAACATCTTGAGAATCGACATGGCCTGTATCGATCAATGCGTTTTATAATTCATTTCCTACAATACCGGATTATTTATGGTAACGAACCTTTCCAAAATCCTGCCTTCTGAAAACGTTGTTCTCGATCTGGAAGTATCGAGCAAGAAACGGGTATTCGAACAGGCAGGTCTCATTTTCGAAAATAATTGCGGTATTTCACGATCCGATGTGACCGATAACCTTTTTGCCCGTGAAAGTCTGGGTACGACAGGTCTCGGTTACGGCGTGGCCGTCCCGCATGGCAGAATCAAGGGGCTGAAAACACCGGTCGCAGCTTTCGTCAGACTGGCAAAGCCGATTCCTTTCGAAGCTCCCGATGGAAAACCGGTCAATCTCCTGTTTTTCCTTCTGATCCCCAATAACGTTACCCAGCAACATCTGGAAATCCTGTCTGAAATCGCAGCCATGTTTTCCGACGGGACATGCCGGACATTCCTGTCGAATGAAGCCAATCCTGAACGGATTCACGATGTTATCGTAAACTGGGAACCCGGACAGCAACTTCCTTCCTGAGTTCACCTGATAAACGGACCATGCCATGTCGACACCCATTTCCCTGACCATCCAGCGTTTATATGCGAACAACAGAGATGCACTGAAATTGACCTGGTTTGCCGGTCTCGATGGCGGTAACCGTCAGGTTTCCAGCGGTAGTGGACTGGCCGCCGATCAGGTCGGGCATCTGAACCTGATTCATCCAATGCGTATTCAGGTTTTCGGGCGTCAGGAAATCAATTATTACGAAAGGCTCTCGCCGGAATCCCGCGCTTATCTGGTCCATGAAATTGCCGATTGCAATCCTCCTGCGCTGATCATCGCACGTGATCTCGACGTTCCTCCGGACATCCTTGCCATTTGTAACGAAAACAATATTCCGCTTTTCACCACGCCACTGGCCGCAGCAGAAGTGATCGATTACCTTAGGGTCTATCTTTCCAAACAACTCGCCCTGCGGATCATCATGCACGGCGTATTCATGGACGTTCTCGGGGTCGGCGTTTTGATTACCGGCGATTCGGGCCTGGGTAAAAGCGAGCTGGGTCTCGAGCTGATCACCCGAAATCACGGCCTTGTGGCTGACGATGCCGTTGAATTTTCCCGGATTGCGCCGAATGTCATCGAAGGTCGCGCTCCGATGCTTTTGCAAAATCTTCTGGAAGTTCGTGGACTGGGATTGCTCGACATCCGCGCCATCTTCGGTGAAACAGCCGTTCGCAGAAAAATGCAGTTAAAACTCATCGTGCATCTGACGCGCATGAGAACGGGTGATGAAGACATCGATCGTTTGCCAATCCATTCCCCGACACAGGAAGTTCTGGGGCTTCCCATCCGCAAGACAGTCATTCCCGTCGCAGCGGGCAGAAATATCGCTGTTTTGCTGGAAGCGGCCGTTCGCAATACCATCATGCAATTGCGTGGTTTCAATACCATGGAAGAATTCATGGAACGCCAGAGAAAAGCCATGATGAAAGACGAACCCTTTTAATCAAACGCTCCTTTTTGCCAAAGCGATGTGGTAGGCTGTCGAAAGTGGCATGACTTTTATTTCAACGCGCGCATAGCATGCAAATCATTATCATCACCGGTATATCGGGTTCCGGAAAATCAGTGGCCTTGAATGCACTGGAAGACGCCGGTTATTTTTGTGTCGATAATTTGCCGCCCGTCCTGCTTTCCAGACTGGTCGAAACCAGACTGGAAGACAACGAGGACAAACTGGCAGTCGCCGTCGATTCCAGAAGCGCCGCATCGCTGACTGACCTGCCGAAAAGTGTTATCGAACTCAAGAATCAGGGGCATTCTGTACACGTCCTGTTCCTGACAGCGGACGACCATTCGCTGATTACCCGTTTTTCGGAAACAAGGCGCAGCCATCCCTTGTCCCATCGCCTGCCAAAAGGAACATCCCTGTCCGATGACCGGACGCTTGTGGAAGCCATCCGGGAAGAACGTGCCATGATGTCTGACATCCAGATGATCGGGCAAGTTATCGATACGTCGAATTCCAATTCCAACCAGTTGCGTAACCGGGTCAAGGAACTGGTTGAAATCGAACAGTCACCGTTGACACTGCATTTCGAATCCTTCGGTTTCAAATTCGGCGTTCCACTCGATGCCGATATCATCTTTGACGTGCGAAGCCTGCCGAACCCTTATTACGACGTGCGTTTGAGGCCTTTGACCGGCAAAGACAAGCCTGTCATCGAATTCCTTGAATCGCAAGCTGACGTTGCCGAGCTATTGAAAGACATCCGGGAATTTGTCGAAAAATGGCTGCCATCTTTCCGTCGCGACAACAGGAGTTACCTCACCGTTGCACTCGGCTGCACGGGTGGACAGCACCGTTCCGTCTACATGGTTGAACAGCTTGCCCGCCATTTCATGAAAAAAGAACAGGTCGTTACCCGGCATCGGGAACTGCCAGTTCCACGGTAAATCAGTCGGCCAGGTTCAATACCTGCTGGCGCAAGGAATCATTCAACAATTTTCGCACAGGTGCAGGCAAGGGCGCCTCATCCAGCCGGTTCATATCGTACCAGACATACTTTTCTTCTTCTGCCCGCAATTGACAGCTGTCCAGTCCAATCAGACAAGGCGTTATCTGAAGGCGGAAATGGGAGAAAACATGTGTAAAGGGTTCGAGAAAACGGAAAGAAGACGTTTTTCCAAAAGAAGAAGCCACCGATTTCAGCCGGGATATATCCGCAATCTCTTCATCACCGGCATCTTCAGGCAATTCACATTCCGGCAAGGATAGCAGGCCTCCCCAGATGCCGGTTTCCGGCCTTTTTTCCAGCAGAACTTTCCCTTCTGAAAGCAAAACCAACATAATCGTTTTCCGGATCGGGGAAACCTTTTTCGTTTTTTTGGCAGGGAATTCTTCGATCCGGTTTTCTTCCAGTGCGACACAGGAAGTCGAAAAAGAGCATTTCGAACAATCCGGCCGGCTTCTGACGCATACGGTCGCGCCCAAATCCATCAAACCCTGTGTATAGGCTTCCAGATCGGACTCGGGCAATAATTCATAGGCAAGCTGCCATAATTTCTCTTTCGCTTTTTTGTCGCTGGCCTGTTCGGCAATACCGAAAATACGGGAAAAAACGCGCACGACATTGCCGTCCAGAATGGCGGCACGGACACCGGAAGAAAAAACGGCTATCGCCGCTGCAGTCGATTTGCCGATTCCAGGCAAATCTTCAAGCAAGGCAGGATCGGAAGGAAAAATGCCTTTGTATTCTTCAACGATAATTTGAGCACAACGATGAAGATTTCTGGCTCTCGAATAATAGCCCAGTCCGCTCCAGTACGACATCACCTCTTCCTGTTCGGCATACGCCAGTGCGGATACATCTGGAAAACGTTCCAGAAAGCGCAAATAATAAGAAATCACCGTTGCCACCTGAGTTTGCTGCAGCATGATTTCAGACAGCCATATCCGGTACGCATTCCGGGTGTTCTGCCAGGGAAGGGAATGCCTTCCATGCCTTTTTTGCCAGGCAACGAGCGTTTCCCCGAATGAAATGGAAGAAATGGCGATACCGCCAGAGTCAGACAAATTTTCCTTGATCATATAAAAATCCGGTATCGCTCAACAGACCATTCGCGATTTCGTCAAACCGGCAACACAATTTTACAAATTGATATTCCCGTATGTTATAGAATGCTTTCCAATATCCAATCAGGCAGCATCCCGATTTTATCCTGCCATTTATTTTCAAATAAAGATGAAAAATATTTTTTCCCATCTGCTGAAGAAAACGGAGCTTTTCAACGTCATTGTAATCACTCTAGGTCTAATGTGTTGTTCCACGATGCAATCCATCAACCCTGTCAATCTTTGCTCCACCGAGACTGCACGCAGATGTGTCGATAAAGTCAATATCAAGGGACGTTTTTCCATCCTGTACAAGCTGGACGACAGGGAAGAGTCGCTTCACGGCAAATTCGGCTGGGAACAATCCCCGGAAAATACCGTCGTGACATTGATGTCTCCTCTCGGACAAACGATGGCAAAAATAGAAATCACGCCTCAAATGACGACATTCACCGCTCCCAACAGGGCACCGGCAAGCGCGCCTGATGCTGAAGAACTGATCAAATCCCAGCTCGGCTGGACATTGCCGGTTTCAGGCATGAAAGGCTGGCTGCAGGGTTGTGCAACGGATTCCCGCGGACAATCTTTTATCGCCACACCTGAATCGACACAAGTTTTCACCAGAGATGGGTGGCAGATCAATTACGCGAGCTGGATCGATGGACCGACGATGCCGCTTCCGAAACGGATTGACCTGATCAAGGGCAATCAGGACTCGCTAAACGGCGTCGACATCAATCTGAAACTGGTTATCGACGAATGGAATTTCTGATCGGCAACGAACATGTCGATATCTTTTTTACATAATTGTCCGGCTCCGGCCAAACTCAATCTTTTTTTACACGTTACCGGTCAACGGCCAGACGGTTACCACCTGCTGCAAAGCGTCTTCCAGTTGATTGACCTGTGCGACATCCTCCATTTCGATCGTCGCGATGACAGTCAAATCAGACGTCTGACCGATAACGACCAGATACGTGAAGAAGACGATCTGGTGATACGCGCGGCAAAACTGCTTCAAAAGGCCGCCAGTAATAAAAAAAACGGATTTCTTCCCGGCGTCGATATCCGGATTGAAAAAAACATTCCCATGGGTGGCGGACTGGGTGGAGGTTCCTCCGACGCAGCGACGACCCTGCTTGTTTTGAACCGGCTCTGGAATTGCAATTTCAGCCGGGAAGAACTGATGGCATTAGGAGTCCAATTGGGTGCCGATGTACCCTTTTTCATTTTCGGTGAAAACGCCTACGCCGAAGGCATCGGAGAAAAATTGACACCGGCAGCGACACACGACGGATATTTCGTTGTCATCAAACCACCCGTTTCCGTTCCGACAGCGGCGATATTTCGCTCCAAAGAATTGACAAGAAACACGGAACCCATCAAAATAGCGAACTTTCCCGGTATCTATAAAAATTTACCCGATTTCGGTAAAAATGATTTGCAAGCAGTCGCAATCAGACTTTTTCCGGAAATCGCAACGGCTCTCGACACACTGGGCCGATATGGAAAAGCCCGAATGACCGGGTCCGGAGCATGCGTTTTTGCCCGATTCGGAAATAAAACGGAAGCTGAAGAAGTGGCCGCCAGCCTTTCCCGAAAATGGGAAGTCTGGACAGCCAAAAGTTTGCAAAATCATCCGCTTGAAGCTTTGTTCGGCAGTAAAAGTTGATGATATCGTTTTTTCCGGCGCTCGGTTATAATACCGTGCACTGGAAATTCAGCAGGGGAATCGCCAAGCTGGTTAAGGCACAGGGTTTTGATCCCTGCATGCGAAGGTTCGAATCCTTCTTCCCCTGCCATTCCTTTTGCAACGCCCGCCGCCAGGCGTGCAGCACTGATTGTCGGCAAGTACACAACGGGATGCGTTACACCTTATGTGACTTTTAACCCAGTAACGAGAATGTCGCAGAAAACTCATGTCCGACAATAATTTAATGATCTTCACCGGCAACGCCAATCCGGCTTTGGCCGCCCAGGTTGCCAGCAAACTCGGTATCCCTCTCGGCAAGGCTTTCGTTTCCAAATTCTCTGACGGCGAAACCACTGTCGAAATCAATGAAAACGTTCGCGGCAAGGATGTCTTTGTCATCCAGTCCACCTGCGCTCCCACCAACGATAACCTCATGGAAATCGTTTTGATGGTCGATGCCTTGAAACGCGCTTCTGCCGAACGCATTACCGCCTGTATCCCTTATTTCGGCTACGCCCGTCAGGACCGCCGCCCGCGTTCCACCCGCGTCGCCATCTCGGCCAGGGTCATCGCCAACATTCTTGAACACATCGGTGTTGACCGTGTGCTGATCATGGACGTCCATGCCGACCAGATCCAGGGATTCTTCGATATCCCGGTCGACAATATTTACGCATCCCCTATCCTTTTGAAAGACCTGCAAAAGAAAAATTACAAGGATTTGCTCGTCGTTTCTCCCGATATCGGCGGTGTCGTTCGCGCCCGGGCGCTGGCGAAACATCTGGATTGCGACCTGTCGATTATCGACAAACGCCGTCCCCGTCCGAATGTTTCCGAAGTGATGAATATCATCGGGAACGTCGAAGGCAGAAACTGCGTGATTATGGATGACATGGTCGATACGGCCGGTACCCTGACACAAGCGGCTGAAGCCCTGAAAGAAAAGGGCGCCAAAATGGTTGTCGCCTACGCCACCCATCCTGTTCTGTCCGGCCCTGCCGTCAAACGCATTACCAGCTCTTCTCTTGACGAGCTCGTCGTAACCGATACGATTCCATTGTCGGATGCAGCGAAAGAATGCAAGAAAATCCGCCAGCTTTCCTGTGCCGAACTTCTTGCCGAAACATTGAAACGCATTAATTCCGGCAAATCCGTTATGTCTCTTTTTAACGAGGCTAATGTATAATTGCGCCTTTTACCGGATTCGGTAAACCGTTTTCACCAAGCCTCTGGTCGCGGAGGCTTTTTTCAACTAGAGGTTTTCAACCTCGTTTTATTGGAGTTTTATAAATGAAGATCATTGCATACACGAGAGCAGAGATAGGGTCCGGAGCGAGCCGCCGCCTGCGTGCTGCTGGTATGGCACCTGGCATTGTCTATGGTGGTAACAGCGAACCTCTCAACATCAAACTGGATCACAATGCCCTTTTCTACGCACTGAAAAGAGAAGCATTCCATTCCTCCATTCTCGATCTCGAAATCGATGGCAAGAATCAACAGGTTCTGTTACGTGATTTTCAGGTTCATGCATATAAACCTGTCGTGCTGCACGTTGACTTCCAGCGTGTTGACGCCAACCAGAAGATCAACGTCAAGGTGCCTCTGCACTTCGTCAACGAAGACGCTTCTTCTGCCAAGAAATCGGGTGTTGTTCATCACGCTGTCACCGAACTGGAAATTTCCTGTCTGCCAGCCAATCTGCCAGCCTTCATCGAAGTCGATCTGGGCAATCTGGAAATCGGCCAGACCATTCATCTGGGCGACCTCAAACTGCCAGAAGGCGTTACGGCAATTTCCCATGACGAATCGATGCCGATCGTTACAGCTACCGCTGCAACCGAAACAGCCGAAGCCGCTGATGAAGATGCACCGGCAGCAGACGCTCCTGCAGCAGACGCTGAAGCAAAAGATAAAGAATAATTTATCGAAAACAAAAAACCTGCCTTTTCGGCAGGTTTTTTGTTGGTTTTATCCAATACAATATCATGCTGATACGATAAAAAGGGCAACAAAATCCCTTTTAAATATGTCGTTTTTTTCAATGGTCAGTTATAATATCGTTCTGTAGTTCAACAGGGGAGTCGCCAAGCTGGTTAAGGCACTGGATTCTGATTCCAGCATGCGAAGGTTCGAATCCTTCTTCCCCTGCCATCACTTTCAAAGCACCCAACAGGCGTGCAAAAAATCATGTCCGACAATAACTTAATGATCTTCACTGGCAACGCCAATCCGGCTTTGGCTGCCAAGGTTGCCAGCAAACTCGGCCTTCCTCTCGGTAAAGCATTCGTTTCCAAATTCTCTGACGGCGAAACCACTGTCGAAATCAATGAAAACGTTCGCGGCAAGGATGTCTTTGTCATCCAGTCCACCTGCGCTCCCACCAACGATAACCTCATGGAAATCGTTTTGATGGTCGATGCCTTGAAACGCGCTTCTGCCGAACGCATTACCGCCTGTATCCCTTATTTCGGCTACGCCCGTCAGGACCGCCGCCCGCGTTCCACCCGCGTCGCCATCTCGGCCAGGGTCATCGCCAACATTCTTGAACACATCGGTGTTGACCGTGTGCTGATCATGGACGTCCATGCCGACCAGATCCAGGGATTCTTCGATATCCCGGTCGACAATATTTACGCATCCCCTATCCTTTTGAAAGACCTGCAAAAGAAAAATTACAAGGATTTGCTCGTCGTTTCTCCCGATATCGGCGGTGTCGTTCGCGCCCGGGCGCTGGCGAAACATCTGGATTGCGACCTGTCGATTATCGACAAACGCCGTCCCCGTCCGAATGTTTCCGAAGTGATGAATATCATCGGGAACGTCGAAGGCAGAAACTGCGTGATTATGGATGACATGGTCGATACGGCCGGTACCCTGACACAAGCGGCTGAAGCCTTGAAAGAACGCGGTGCAAAAATGGTCGTCGCCTACGCCACCCATCCTGTTTTGTCCGGCCCTGCCGTCAAACGCATTACCAGTTCCTCTCTTGACGAGCTCGTCGTAACCGATACGATTCCATTGTCGGACGCAGCGAAAGAATGCAGCAAGATTCGCCAGCTTTCCTGTGCCGAACTTCTTGCCGAAACATTGAAACGCATCAATACGGGCGATTCGGTCATGTCCCTGTTAAAAGGCATGTACGATTCCGATCACTGATCGATTGCATTGACAAAAAAACCGCTCATTTCATAATTGAGCGGTTTTTTTATTTTCAGAACAGATCAGCGATTCGTATGCAAATCCTTCATTGCCTTGTCGAACTGCCCATCGCACAGCAAAGGGATGATCTGCATGCCATGCCCGATAGCCTCATTGATCAGGTTCTGGTCTTCATGCCGGGGACGCTGAAGCACGTAATCGATGACGGGAGACTTCAGATTCTGGTTTCTGGGATGACCCACTCCGATACGCAAACGCCAGTAATCCTGTCCGCCCAATGCTGAAGTGATGTCTTTCAGGCCGTTATGCCCGGCACTCGAGCCTCCCCGTTTCAGTTTTGCCAGTCCCGGATTGATGTCCAGATCGTCATGAACCACCAGAATGTCTTCAGGTGCTATCTTGAAGAAACGAGCCAATGCTCCGACCGCCTGACCGGAACGGTTCATGAATGTCTGCGGCTTCAGCAACCAGACATCGTTGCCGTTTATTTTCGTTTTTGCGACAAAGGCCGAAAACCGGGCTTCCTTTTGCCAGCGTCCGCCCTGACTGGCGTTCTCAAGATTGTCTACGAACCAGAAACCTGCATTATGCCGGGTCTGTTCATACTCTGGACCGGGATTGCCCAGCCCGACAATAAGCCGAATACTCATAATAGAAAAAATCGGGAATAGTAAAAATTGGAATAAAAATCAGTTGGCGCGTTGCTGGACAAGAATCCAGGGCCTGACCACAACAGCCCATAAACTGGCGTCCGTTTCGGACCAGATTTGTGCCTGCCCGTCAGTTACCCGCTCGATCTGTTTATTTTCCAGCATGTCCGAAATGGCCTTTGCATCATCGTTAGCCATCAGAGTGGCCACCTGAATCATATCGACGGAATCGTCCACTGATATGATTCGACCCGCGGCGAAAAAACGTTCCAGTTCTTTCCATGGGATTTGGGCTGTTTCCAGATTGATTTTGGCGTACAGCACTTCATCTTTTTCAGGATTGCTTGTCATAAGAATTCAGGTCAATTAGTAATGGGGCGGTCTTTCATTGATCGTTCTGTCGTTTTCCAGCTCGATGATCCGTTTCGCCATATCTTTCAGAACAGCTTCCAGCTGGTCGATTTTGACCTGCTGCTGATAAACCAGCTTGTTCAATTCATCGATCATGTCTTCCTGATGGCTGATTCTGATCTCGAGATCGACGAAGCGTTCTTCCATTTTTGCAGTTTCCATAAAGTTTTGGAATAAAAATCGGATAATGTTCCAGTTTATGCCGCTTTTGGTTTTTGTAACAGGGCTTTCAAATTGGCCAGCCGGTCTTTAGGGGTAATAATTTCATCTTCTTTCGGAGGCGCGTCGCCTTCATCCAGCTTCATCTCTTCGATAAATCGCGACGGCTCACACTGCACGATTTCGCGTCCCCGCTTGCGTTTTTTGCACCATGAAATATGAAGCGTCCGTTTCGCACGGGTAATGCCGACATACATCAGTAGACGCTCTTCCTGTATCCGTGTCGCCAGCTGTTCGGCTGGCGTATCCGGATCACCCAGATGAGGCAGGATGCCTTCTTCCACACCGACCAGAAATACATGAGGAAATTCGAGACCCTTTGCCGCATGCAAAGTGGATAAATGAACGGCATCCGGTTCCTGATCCCGGCCTTCGAGCATCGTCATCAAGGCGACCATCTGGGTCAGTTCAAGCAGGTTTTTCTCCGGTCCGTCTTCATGTTTGCCACCCTTGCTTTTATCTTTGAGCCAGTTGGTGAATTCAAGCACGTTCTGCCATTTCGTCTTGGCTGTCCGTTCATCGAAATTGTCGTACAGATAGGCTTCATAAGCAATTTCATGCATCAGCTCATCGAGGAGGGCTGCTGCATTCTCGCCTTTTCCGGACGCTCCCGGACGGCTCGCCCGTTCCTCGATCTGGTTAATGAAATCACAGAACTCCCGTAAAGGCGTCAACTGCCTTGGCGCAAGCTTGGCTTCGATCCCGCCCTTGAAAACCGCTTCGAAAAGGGAACACTGCCATTGACCGGCGAATGCCCCAAGCGTTTCCAGCGTCGATTGTCCGACACCTCGTCTTGGTGTCGTCACTGCACGGATGAAAGCCGGATCGTCATCCAGATTGGCGATCAGGCGCAGATAGCTGATGATATCCCGAATTTCAGAGCGTGCGAAAAAACTCTGGCCGCCGGAGATGGTATAGGGAATATTGTCCCTTCTCAAAGCCGTTTCGAAAATACGGGCCTGATAATTGCCCCGGTAAAGAATGGCATAGTCGGAAAATTTGGCATGGCGTTCAAACTTGTGTGCAGACAGCTGCATGACGATCTGCTCCGCTTCCTGTTCGTCATCCGGCATACTGGACACTTCAACGGGCTCGCCGAGTCCATGTTCCGACCACAAGGTCTTTTCGAAAAGTTTCGGATTGTTTTTGATGACCGCATTGGCTGCCTGTAAAATGCGTGTCGACGAGCGGTAATTCTGTTCAAGCCGGATGATTTTCAAGTCGCTGAAGTCATCCTGCAAGGTCTTCAGATTTTCTATCGTGGCACCGCGCCACGCATAAATCGCCTGATCGTCATCGCCCACTGCGGTAAACATCGGTTTCTTCCCTGCGCCCGTCACCAGAAGCTTCACAAGTTCGTACTGGCAGGTGTTGGTATCCTGATATTCATCGACGAGCAGATAACGCAATCTTCTTTGCCATTTTTCGCGTACCTTGTCATTCGAGCGGAACAGCTCGACC
>ERZ856578.3940-NODE-3940-length-20937-cov-3.210547_pt1 | contig 20937 bp, 18 predicted proteins | sample MGYA00514384_ERZ856578 | MGnify/ENA primary metagenome ERZ856578 (study PRJEB29103, sample SAMN06111958) | human gut metagenome | biome: human gut; feature: ankylosing spondylitis patient; material: healthy_person | host: Homo sapiens | place: China:Hangzhou... | reverse complement strand
AGCCTTCCAGAATCTTCTGTTGGGCAAGTTCGGACGTTTGCCGCTCGGTTTCCCGGATGACTGGGTTTACCAGAGTGCCTTTGGCGCCGACTGGAAAAATGCCATCGCTTCCCGTACGGAAGTATCTCCTCTGGAAAATCTGGCACCAGTCGACATGGAAGTCGAAAGGGCTGAATTGGCAAGACTTCTGAAACGCGACCCGACCGATGAAGAATTTGTCATGTACCTGAACCATCCGGCAGATGCGATCAAGACCATCGAATTCCAGAAAAAATTCGGTAACCCGAACCATTTGCCGCTGGATGTGTGGTTTGAAGGTATCAAACCGGGCCAGACGCTCAATTTCAATACGACCAGCGGCAAGCCGCACCAGATGCTTCTTTTAAGTATCGATCCGGTTAATGATGACGGCGTTGCCACAGTACGGTACGTTCTGGATTCCGAAATTCTCACAAGCGAAGTCCAGATCGACGCTCCCGTAACGGCTGCCGGTGGCGGCAGTGGTTCGGTTATTGCGGAAAGCGGTAACCAGTATCATGTCGCCAGCCCGCGCAAGGCCGATCTCTGGATTGTCCACGTCAAGGAAGGCGATATCGTCAAGCAGGGTCAGGAACTCTTCAATGTCTCCATCATGAAGCAGGAAAGATCGGTTCTGGCTCCTGTTAACGGGATCGTCAAGCGGGTCGTCAAGACGGCCGACTTCAAGAAAGACCATCGTATGGTGCCGGTACTCGAAGGAGAGCTTATTGTCGAACTGTCGCCTGTACCGAAACTTTGCCCGAAATGTTCCTATCCGATTACGGATGAACATGCCAAATTCTGTCCATTCTGTGGAACGGAAGTTTCGAGCGAATCCTAAGCAGGAATGCCTGAAACAGCTTTATAAGCATTTCGGTTCGTCAAATAAAAACCGCCGGTTGATCCGGCGGTTTTTATTTTGTACGACAATCGCTGCTGATAGCACACGCTTCTTGTAAGAAAACTCCATTTTCTTGCAGAAATGAAGGCCGGGATGCTTTAGTGTGGTTGTGTCCAGTAATCCGTTTGCATGTACGTTGTTTTCAGATGATCAATGAACAGGCGGGTTTTCAAGGGGAGGTATCTTTGCTGGGGGTAAACTGCCATGATGTCGTAGTTGGGAAGGGCGTAATCGTCCAGTACGGTGACCAGTTTGCCGGAAGCGAGTTCGGATTGTATTTCCCATGTCGAACGCCAGGCCAGCCCATATCCTTCCAGACACCAGCGGTGCAGGAGTTCTCCGTCGTTGCAGTCGAGATTGCCGGCAGTCCGGATAATGACGGTTTTGTTGTTTTCATTGAAATGCCAGCCACGTTGCTGGCCTCCCTGCAGGTTGAATGTCAGGCAATTATGCTGGCTCAAATCCTTTAGATTTTTCGGAACGCCATGTTTTTCAAGGTAATCCGGTGCGGCGCAAACGACACGATGGTTTGAATACAGGTTTACGGCGACAAGACTGGGATCGATTGTCCCGCCAATGCGAAAGCTGAGATCGTAGCCTTCACGGACAAGGTCGACGACTTGATCGCTCAGGTTGAATGATATCTTGACATCGGGATTGGCAGCCAGAAAAGCCGGGGCATGCGGCGCTACATGCTTTCTTCCGAACGCAGCCGGAGCGGAGACGATGAGGTGGCCGGTTGCTTTGTTCAGGCCTTCGCCGATCATTTTTTCCGCCTGATCCAGTTCGTCGAGTATTTTTTTACATTGATCGAAAAATACCGTACCACGCTCAGTTAGTGTAAGATGTCGAGTTGTACGATGCATCAGTTTAATGCCGAGACGTCGTTCGAGCGCATCTATACGCCGCCCCAGCATAACCGGAGTCACTCCCTGCCCAAGCGCAGCTTTGGCAAGGCTTCCCTTTTCTGTTGCATTAACGAATGCTTCAATTTGTTTGATTTTATCCATATGTGGCATTCCTTACAAAAAGTATGGAATCAAGCGATATTTTATTATCTTATCAAACAAAAAAATCATCTATATAATGCGAATTAATTGCATTTAATAAATTTGAATTGTTGAACCTGGAGGTGCTTCATGGCAAAAATGACCGCAGCCGAAGCGGCTGTCTGTGTATTGGAAAAAGAAGGCGTAACCCAGCTGTTCGGTATTCCCGGCGCTGGTATCAATCCGTTTTATGCGGCGATGAAAAAACGTGGCACCATGAAACATATCCTGGCTCGTCATGGTGAAGGTATCGCTCACATGGCGGAAGGTTATACCCGTGCCAAACAGGGTAATATCGGTGTCGGTGTGTGTACGTCCGGCCCCGCTGCGACCGATATGATTACCGGTCTGTATTCTGCACAGGCTGACTCTACCCCGATTCTGGCCATTACCGGTCAGGCTCCTCGCGCCAAGCTTTTCAAGGAAGATTTCCAGGCCGTAGACATTGAAAAAATCGCCGCTCCAGTCACCAAAATGGCTGTTACCGTCCGTGAACCTGCTCTGGTTCCGTGGACTTTGCAAAAGGCTTTCTATCTGATGCGTTCCGGTCGTCAGGGTCCTGTATTGATCGATCTTCCTCTGGATGTCCAGATGGGTGAAATCGAATTCGATCCCGATACCTACACTCCGCTGGAAGTCCATCCACCAAAAGCAACCCGCGCCCAGATCGAAAAAGCGCTGACCATGTTGAACGACGCTGAAAAACCGCTGCTGATCGCTGGTGGTGGTGTCATTCTGGCTGACGCTTCCCCATTGCTGGTTGAACTGGCCGAGCTTCTCGGAACGCCGGTTGTTCCAACCCTGATGGGGTGGGGTTCCATTCCTGACGATCACGATCTGATGGCCGGTATGGTCGGTCTCCAGACCCACCATCGTTATGGCAATGCCAATTTCCTGGCATCGGATTTCGTCATGGGTATCGGTAACCGCTGGGCAAACCGTCATACCGGCGGCATGGATACCTATACCAAGGGCCGCAAGTTTGTTCACATCGATATCGAACCGACCCAGCTGGGCAAGGTTTTCTGTCCTGATTATGCCGTTGTTTCCGATGCAAAAGCCGCTCTGGAACTGCTCGTTGAAGTTGCGAAGGAATGGAAAGCTGCCGGCAAGCTGAAAGATCGGTCCGCATGGGGTGCTGAATGTCTGAAGCGCAAACGTACCATGTTGCGTCGTACCGATTATGATGACGTTCCAATGAAACCGCAGCGCGTTTATCAGGAAATGAATAATTTCTTCGGTAAGGACGTTCACTACGTTACCGCTATCGGTCTGTCCCAGATCGGTGCTGCGCAGCACCTGAAAGTCCAGCAGCCACGCGGCTGGATCAACTGCGGTCAGGCAGGTCCTCTTGGCTGGACAATTCCGGCTGCGCTGGGTGTTCGTGCCGCTTTGCCGGATGCAGACATCGTGGCCTTGTCCGGTGACTTCGACTTCCAGTTCATGATTGAAGAGCTGGCCGTGGGCGCTCACTTCAACCTGCCTTACATCCATGTTCTGGTTAACAACTCTTACCTTGGCCTGATTCGTCAGGGACAGCTGGGATTCAATAATCTGGATTACTGTGTTCAGCTTTCTTTCGACAATATCAATTCGCCAGAAGTGGATGGCTACGGTATTGACTTCGTCAAGGTTGCTGAAGGTCTGGGCTGCAAGGCAATCCGTGTTCACAAGCCGGACGAACTGATTCCTGCATTCAAGAAAGCTCGCGAATTGATGAAAGAATTCAAGGTTCCTGTGGTTGTGGAAGCAATTCTTGAAAGAGTAACCAATATCCCGATGGGCGGTAATCTCGACCAGATCAATGAATTTGGCGGTGCCCTGGACGTTAACGAATAATAAAAAGGAGAATGACAATGCCAAAGATGGCTGCCAATTTGTCCATGTTGTTTAATGAAGTTCCTTTCATGGACCGTTTTGACGCTGCTGCCAAAGCAGGTTTCAAAGGTGTGGAATTCCTGTTCCCGTATGCATTCAATCTGGATGAAATCGCGGAAAAACTGCAAAAGAATAATCTGGAACTGGTTCTCCACAATTTGCCTGCAGGTAACTGGGAAGCGGGTGAACGCGGTATCGCCTGTCATCCTGATCGTGTAGGCGAATTCCAGGACGGTGTTGGCAAGGCAATCAATGCTGCCAAGAAACTGGGCGTCAAACAGGTCAACTGTCTGTCCGGCCCGGTTCTGCCAGACGTTTCCGAAGACAAATTGCGCGCCACCTTTGTCGATAACCTGAAATTCGCCGCCGGCAAGCTGAAAGCCGAAGGCATTCGTCTGGTTACCGAACCGGTCAATACTTTCGACATGAAAAATGCGTTCTTAAACCGTACGCAACAGGCTGTCGATATCATTCGCGATGTCGGGTCGGACAACCTGTTCATCCAGTACGATATCTATCATATGCAGCGTATGGAAGGTGAACTGGCCAATACCATCAAGGCCAACCTGCCGTTGATCAAGCATATGCAGCTGGCTGACAATCCTGTCCGCAATGAACCGGGCACTGGTGAAATCAACTATCACTTCCTGTTCAAGTTCATTGACGATATCGGTTACGATGGCTGGATCGGTTGCGAATACAAGCCAAAGACAACCACTGTTGAAGGTCTGGGCTGGCTGAAAGAATACGGCGTTAAGTAATTGACAATAACGATAACGAAATAATTGGAGAAAAATATGGCAAATCTGGGTTTTATCGGTCTGGGTATCATGGGCGTGCCAATGGCAGTCAATCTGCAAAATGGCGGAAACAAACTGTTCGTTAACGATAAAAAAGCTCCTCCTGCAGCTTTGACGGACGGTGGTGCAAAAGCATGTGCAACCGGCGCCGAAGTGGCTAAAAATGCCGACATCATCTTCATCATGGTTCCTGATACACCGGATGTGGAAGCTGTCCTGTTCGGTGAAAATGGTGTTGCACAGGGTCTGTCCGCTGGCAAGATCGTTGTCGACATGAGTTCGATTTCCCCAATCGCTACCAAGGAATTTGCCAAGAAGATCAATGATCTCGGCTGCGAATATCTGGATGCGCCTGTATCCGGTGGTGAAGTCGGTGCCAAGGCCGGTTCCCTGACCATCATGGTCGGCGGCAAGGAAGAAACCTTCAATAAGGTCAAACCCCTGTTTGAACTGATGGGCAAGAACATCACTCTGGTAGGCGGTAACGGCGACGGCCAGACCACCAAGGTAGCCAACCAGATTATCGTTGCCCTGAACATTCAGGCTGTTGCTGAAGCCCTGTTGTTCGCTTCCAAGGCCGGCGCCGATCCTGCCAAGGTTCGTCAGGCCCTGATGGGCGGTTTCGCTTCTTCCCGTATTCTGGAAGTTCATGGCGAACGCATGATCAATCGTACTTTCAACCCTGGTTTCAGAATCAATCTGCATCAGAAAGATCTGAACCTGGCTTTGCAAGGTGCGAAAGCTTTGGGCATTTCCCTGCCTAACACTGCAACTGCACAGGAATTGATGAATGCCTGCGCTGCCAACGGTCTTTACGGAATGGACCATTCCGCATTGTGCCGTGCAGTAGAAATCATGTCAGCACACGAAATTGCCAAAGCATAAATCTGACATTTCTGTATTAACCGGTGAAAGCGTTGCTTTCACCGGGCTAATTCAACTAAGGCCATCAAATCGAATGCGGAATGGAGTCGCTTGAAGCGAGTTTTTGCGTTTATCGTTTGATGGTTTTTTTATTCAGGGTTGATTGTGATGATGCCTATCGATAATCCCAAACAGTTTTTGCTGGATCTGTATTCCAGCGCTATCTCGGCAGTGAGTGCCGAAAAGTGCCTGCCGCAATATTTGCCAAAACCGGTGCCAGGTGGCAGAACAATTGTTATTGGCGCAGGCAAGGGCGCTGCTGCAATGGCCAAGGCTGTGGAAGATCACTGGGATGGCGAGCTGTCCGGATTGGTGGTCACACGCTATGAACATGGCCTCCCATGCAAGCATATTGAAGTGGTCGAGGCATCTCATCCTGTGCCGGATGCAGCCGGTCGGGACGCAGCCAAACGTATGCTGGAAATGGTTAAGGGGCTGACTGAAAAAGATCTGGTTATCTGTCTTGTTTCCGGTGGTGGTTCAGCTCTTCTGGCGTTGCCTGCCAAAAATATTACACTGGAAGAGAAACAGCAAATCAATCGTAAATTGCTTAGAAGCGGTGCCAGCATTTCGGAAATGAATTGCGTAAGAAAGCATCTTTCCGACATTAAAGGCGGCCGTCTGGCATTGGCTTGTGCACCGGCGAAGGTCGTTACTTTGCTGATTTCCGATATTCCCGGGGACGATCCCGGCATTATCGCCAGCGGCCCGACATTGCCGGACCCGACGACTTGCGAAGATGCATTGGCAATTCTGAAGAAATACCAGATCGATGTCCCGGCTAACGTGGTCAAGCATCTGGAATCGGGTGAAGGGGAAACGCCGAAGCCAGGTGATCCCCGTTTTGCACGTAATGAAAACCACATTATTGCAACGGCTCAGGAAGCGTTGGAAGCCGCTGCCGAAATGGCTCGTGCACAAGGTATTACCCCATATATTCTGTCCGACCGGATCGAAGGTGAATCAAGGGATATCGCCCTGATGCATGCCGCTATGGCAAAACAGGTTATCGACCGCAACCAGCCGTTTGAAAAACCGTGTGTGATCATTTCCGGCGGCGAAACCACCGTGACAGTAAAAGGCAATGGTCGTGGTGGTCGCAACGCGGAATTCCTGTTGAGTCTGGCGATTGCGCTGGACAAGGAGCCTGGTGTGTACGCGATTGCCTGTGACACAGACGGTATCGATGGTTCGGAAGACAATGCCGGAGCGGTATATGCTCCGGATTCAGTCGCACGTGCGGAAGAAAAAGGAATACGCCCACGCAAATTGCTGGAGAATAACGATGGTTACGGTTTCTTCGATGCTTTGGATGACCTGATTGTAACCGGGCCGTCGAGAACCAACGTCAATGATTTTCGTGCGATTTTGATCATTTAAGATTCAAGGAATTCGAAAGAGTTTAATTATGCGTCGTCAACGTAAAGCAAAAGTGGTAGCGACACTGGGACCCGCCAGTTCTACCAAGGAAATGATATTGTCCCTGTTTGAAGCAGGCGTGGATATGTTCCGCTTTAACTTCAGTCATGGCACTCAGGACGATCACCGTGCGCGTCATGAAGCCGTTCGTGAAGTCGAACGGCTTGTCGGCAGGCCTATTGCCATTCTGGCAGACCTTCAGGGGCCAAAATTGCGTATCGGCAAATTTGCAGAAGGCAAGGTCAATCTGAAAACCGGCGATGAATTCATTTTCGACCGCAATACGGCTGATGGCGATGAAAAACGCGTGAACCTGCCTCACCCGGAACTGTTTGGGGTAATGTCTGCTGGCCATTCCATTTCGATGGATGACGGCAAGATCAGAATGAAAGTGATTGACAGCAATCCCGACCAGATTCGCGCATCCATTATTACGGGTGGCCCATTGTCCGACAGGAAAGGGGTCAATGTCCCGGATGTTGTCCTGCCGATTCCCATTTTGACTGAAAAAGATCGTCGCGATCTTGAATTCGCTCTGTCTCTTGGTGTTGACTGGGTTGCCCTGTCTTTTGTACAGCGTCCTGAAGATCTGGTCGAAGCACGCAATCTGATTGCCGGTCGTGCCGGATTGATGACCAAGCTGGAAAAACCGGCGGCACTGGACCATCTCGATGAAATCGTCATGGCATCCGATTCAGTCATGGTTGCCCGTGGAGACCTTGGTGTTGAATTGCCGCCGGAAAAAGTGCCCGGTGCACAGAAGAGGATATTGCGTGCCTGCCGCCATTATGGAAAGCCGAGCATTGTCGCTACCCAGATGCTCGAATCGATGATTTACGCGCCAACACCGACCCGCGCCGAGGCTTCTGACGTGGCCAGTGCTGTTTACGATGGTGCAGATGCCGTGATGCTTTCGGCGGAATCGGCCAGTGGCGCTTACCCGGTGCAGGCAGTTTCCATCATGGACAGAATCATCGGTGAAGTTGAAAACGATCCGATTTATCCGATGATGATCAATGCCCAGCACGAAGAATCTTTGCCATCGAAGAGCGACGCTATTTGTTCGGCTCTGAGATCGGTTTCCCAGATGATCGGGGCTGTCGTCAATGTCACTTATACCGATTCCGGTAATACAAGCTTGCGAGCAGCCCGGGAGCGGCCTATGGCACCGATTCTCAGCATAACGCCCCATTTGTCTACGGCTCGTCGGCTGGCGCTTGTCTGGGGTGTTCATTCAACGGTCATCGATCATGATGTCAAGGATGTGGATGAAATGGTCGATGCAGCCTGCCGAACGGCCTTTACCGAGGGATTTGCCCGGCCGGGCGACCAGCTGGCCATTGCAGCGGGCATGCCGTTTGGACAACCGGGTACGACCAATTTGTTGCGTATAGCCGAAATTGAGAAATAAATTTTCATTTTGAAAAAACAGGGCCGTACAGGCCCTGTTTTTTTATGAAGCAGCAAGCTTGTAATGATGAAAACAAGGCCATCTTTTACTACGTCAGCAGAAATGAGTTGTCATGAAACCGTTTGAAGTAACGCTTGAAAAAGGCCTTTCGGCAAAAATGGAATTTACTGTTGGTGAAAAAGATACTGCAAAGTATTATGGCAGTGGCAAAAGCGAAATTCTGGCGACGCCTGCACTGGTGCGATACATGGAAGCCACGGCACAGAAAATCGTTGATACCGGTATTCCTCACGACTGGCAGTCGATCGGTACTTTTTTCAGTGTGGAGCATAATTCTGCTACACCGGCAGGCCTTGATGTCGAAATCCATGCCATTCTTGTCAGTATTGACGACAAGGATTTAACGTTTGAAATCAGTGCATTCGACAATTCCGGCCGGATTGCCACAGGAATTCACAAACGCATTGTGACAAAAACTGCCACACTCGAAAGACTTCTCAAAAAGAAAAGCAGATGATTCTTCAAATGTTTTCAGGGCATTACAACTGATAATTCCAGTCAAATCTCTTCATTTTTTCCTGTGTCGTAAAGTGGATATAAAAAATCTAATCTTGACCGAGGTCATGGTCAGCAGAAAATTGTTCTCGCACAATAACAGAGCAATCAGGCAAATAGGTTATGAATCTCATAATTTCTTTGCTGCTAAATTGGTAAGAGTGCATAGTCCAAAATAAGCGGAGGCAATAACATCCGCAGTGACCATGTTTGTAGTAATCATTAAAGGAGAGTAGATATATGGCTACACAAGAAAAGTACCCTAATCGGTGGGTGCAGCTGGTGCTGGGTATCGTCTGTATGGCTACAGTGGCTAACTGTCAATACGGTTGGACGCTGTTCGTTGCCCCAATTGAAGATAAATATCATTGGGCTCGTACCGCAATTCAATTGTCCTTCACGATCTTTATTTTCTTCGAAACATGGCTGGTGCCTATTGAAGGTTGGGCGGTTGATAAATTTGGTCCACGTCCGGTTATTATGTTCGGTGCCATCATGGCAACCATTGGTTGGGTGATGTACTCCTGGGCAAGCAGCCTGGCATTTTTGTACGCTGCTGCTGTTATTACAGGTATGGGCGCTGGTGCTGTTTACGGTACCTGTTCCGGTAACTCTTTGAAATGGTTCCCGGACAAACGTGGTCTGGCTGCTGGTGCAACCGCTGCAGGTTTCGGTGCCGGTGCTGCATTTACCGTTGTTCCTGTCGCTAACTTGATCTCCTCTTCCGGCTACGTACAAGCTTTCTTCGTATTCGGTATTCTGCAGGGTATCGTCATTTTCTGTTGCGCAATCTTCATGCCACGTGCAAAACTGCCACCAGGAACGAAAGCTGTTCCACGTGTTATTTCCAGTAAAAAAGACTTCACCCCGACCCAGATCGTCAGACAACCGATTTTCTGGCTGATCTATGTTTGCTTCGTTGGTGTTGCTTCTGGCGGTATTATGGCAACGGCTTCTTTCGGCCCTGTTTCCCGCGACTACGGTCTCGACAAGATTCCTGTTACGGTACTGGGTGTTACCCTGCCTCTGTTGACCATGGCTATGTCCATCGATAACATCTGTAACGGTGCCAGCCGTCCAATCATGTGCTTCCTGCCCCATCGCCTCGGTCGTGAAAACATTATGTTTGTCGTGTTTATGGGTGAAGCAGCCGCTCTGCTGGGCCTGATGCAATTCGGTCGTACGCCAATCGGCTTCATGTTCTTCGCAGGTATGACCTTCGCATGCTGGGGTGAAATCTTCTCGCTGTTCCCATCCATGTGTGCTGATACCTTCGGTAGCAAGAACGCTGCGGGTAATGCTGGTACGCTGTATACGGCAAAAGGTACTTCTTCCCTGTTGGTTCCGCTGGCTGCTGGTCTGGCTAAAGGCGGTAACTGGAACCGTACCTTCATTCTGTCTGCATGTATTGCAGCAACCTGCTCCATACTGGCTCTGTTCGTTCTCAAGCCATGGCGCCGGAAATTCATCGAAAACAACAACAAGGAAATGGAAGCTCTGGCTGCTGCACAGCAACAGGCTTGATTTCCCGAACCAACTGGAGAGTTTCGGCTCTCCAGTGTTGAAGTTTCGGTGAATCTGAAACAAAAAAGCGGTAACTCTTATGAGTTACCGCTTTTTGTATTAATTCTGTTCTGTTTATTGGTGAGGCGTAATTTGTGTTGAATAAATCAAGAAAACGGATGTGTTTGACCAGGAGATCCGGCTGGCTTGATTGTTTTCGTTCAGATCTTGCCCTGATTTTTCAGGCGGCTCAGTGTTTCGGGAGAAAGGTTCAGGTAGGAAGCCAGTTCTTTTTTTGGCATACGGTCGAAAAGGTCGGGGTGTTTTCTCAGGAAGCGGTGTACCCGACCCGGCGCATCCAACAGGTGTAATGAAATGGTATGGGACATAATGCTGCTCATAATGCGCATGACTTCCATTTCAAATTTCTGCTTTAAGGCAGGATGCTCTTCAATGAATGCAACCCACTGGGGCATCGCTATTCGGGCTATACGGGCTTTTGTAACAGTAATGACGCTGAATGGGGCTGCCTTGTCGAATTTCCATGAGGCGTAAGTGGCTTCCATGTAGCGTTCGCTTGTAAAGCGGAGAATCATTTCCTTGGCGTGCTGGTTCGCAACCGAACTTTTTAAAATACCATCCAGAACGAAGATGACTTCCAGATCACGATCTCCCTGATGGGTCAGACAATCGCCCTTGGAGTGATCGGATACGTCAAGATGAGGCTCCAGCTCCGCCAGTTCATTTTGCGCCAATTCTTTCAATATACAATTTTGAGAAAGCTGCACACGAATGATGTTTTTCTCAGGATGATTTGCTATTAATGCCATGAGTTTTTCAGCTTTAGTTGACGTAACGTTAAAAAACGCTTGAAAAAAATTGACGAAGGTCAAGAAGTCCCAGTTTGAGTCTGGAAACTTGACTGTGGTCAAGAATATATCAGGAGTTGAGAAGCTATGATAGACATTAGCTTAAATATTTGGCGGATAACTGGATGTTTTTGTGAAAGTATTGTTTTTCCGTCAAATGTTCTAGGTCATTTGGTTTAATTCTCCTGGTGGTTAACGCTTTGTAAAAAGTTGATTGTTAGGAGAAAGTTGTAGATTAACAGCGAAAAATTAACCAATATATTGGAGGAAGATAAATATGGGTAGCAAAGCATTATCCGGAGTAAGAATCCTGGACATGACCCACGTACAGGCAGGTCCAACCTCATCGCAGCTGCTGGCATGGATGGGTGCAGACGTTATCAAATTCGAAAACCCGACCGGCGACATCACGCGTAAGCAATTGCGCCATGATCCGGAAAAAGACAGCTTGTACTTCACCATGTTGAACAGCAACAAGCGTTCCATCATTGCCAACATGAAGAGCAAGGCAGGCTGTGAAGTATTCGAAGCCCTGCTGAAAAAATGCGACGTCATCATGGAAAACTTTGGACCGGGCGTTCTGGAAAGATTCGGATATTCCTGGGAAAAAATCCATGAAATCAACCCATCCATCATCTACGCCACCATCAAAGGCTTCGGTTCATCCGGTCCATACAGTGACTACAAAGCCTACGAACCGATCGCCCAGGCAATGGGTGGTTCCATGTCCACAACCGGTTTCCCTGAAAACCCCCCGACCATTACCGGCGCCCAGATTGGTGACACCGGTACCGGTTTGCATCTGGCCATCGGTATCTGCGCAGCCCTGTACCACAGAACCCACAATGGCAACGTAGGCCAGCAGGTCGAAGCTGCCATGCAGGAATCCGTCATGAACCTGTGCCGCGTCAAATTCCGTGACCAGGGTCGTCTGATGGGTGGAAAAGGTGCCTTGCCAGAATACAGCCGTCCGACCCTGGGTCTGACAGCCGTGCCACGTGCCGGTAACGACTCCGGTGGTGGTCAGCTGGGTAACTGTATTCCATGTAAACCATTCGGTGCCAACGACTACTGCTATCTGGTTGTACAGGAAGCGAACTGGCCAATCGTCGCAAGAGCGATCGGAGACGAATCCCTGGTAACAGACGAACGCTTTGCCACGTTGGCAGAACGTCGTAAAAACCAGACCGAACTGTGGAAAATGATTGCGGACGTAGCGAAGAACTACACCAAAACCGAATTCACAGCCTTCTGTAACGAAAAGAACATCCCATGCGGCCCTGTTCTGTCGACAGAAGAACTGATGAAAGATCCACACGTTCTGCATCGTGAAATGATCGTCAAGGTAGAAGGTCACCCACAAGGAGACTACTACACAGTTGGTATGCCAGTGAAACTGTCAGACGGTAACGTCGACAAGATCACGCCGGCTCCAATGCTGGGCGAACACACCGAAGAAGTGCTGAAAGAAGTTTGCGGCATGTCTGAAGCGGATATCGCAGAACTGAGAGAAGGCGGTGCTTTCTCCCTGCCACCGAAAAAAGCGAAATAATTGGTGGTATTGCTTTAATGAAGTGATTCATTAAACTTTCTGCAGGATGGGTGGCAAACCACCACCCATCCCTTATTTTTGAAGGACGAGTATGAATATTCATGAATACCAGGGAAAAGAGATCTTACGTAAATATGGTGTAACCACCCCACGTGGTTTTCCCTGCTTTAGCGTTGACGAAGCCGTCGATGCAGCAAAAAAACTGGGCGGTAACGTCTGGGTTGTCAAAGCCCAGATTCATGCTGGCGGCCGTGGCAAGGGCGGTGGCGTCAAAGTTGCCAAATCTCTGGATGAAGTCAGGAAGTACGCTTCTGAAATTCTGGGCATGACGCTGGTAACGCACCAGACCGGTCCTGAAGGTCGTCTGGTCAAACGTCTGTTGATCGAAGAAGGCGCAGACATCCAGAAAGAATACTATGTCGGTATGGTCGTTGACCGTGCAACCCAACGTGTTGCCCTGATGGCATCTTCCGAAGGCGGCATGAACATTGAAGACGTTGCCAGAGACACTCCTGAACTGATTCACAAGGTATTTATCGATCCGGTCAAAGGTCTGACCGATGCTGAAGGTGAAGATATCGCTCGCAAGATCGGTATGCCGGAAGCCGCCGTCAAGGAAACCTGCAAATTCATGCAGGGTCTTTACAAGGCTTTCGTTGAAACCGACGCATCTCTCGCCGAAATCAATCCGTTGATCCGTACGGGAGACAATCGCGTTATCGCTCTGGACGCCAAATTCAACTTCGATTCCAACGCCATGTATCGTCATCCTGAAATTCAGGAATATCGCGATCTGGACGAAGAAAATCCTGATGAAATCCAGGCTTCCAAATTCGATCTGACTTATATTTCCCTGGATGGCAATATCGGTTGTATGGTCAATGGTGCCGGTCTTGCCATGGCAACCATGGACATCATCAAACTGTATGGTGGTGCACCTGCAAACTTCCTGGACGTTGGCGGTGGCGCAACGACAGAAAAAGTAACCGAAGCATTCAAGATCATGTTGTCCAACCCTGATGTCAAGGCCATTCTGGTCAACATCTTCGGTGGCATCATGAGATGTGACGTTATTGCAGAAGGTATCGTGGCAGCAGCCAAACAGGTTTCCCTGAAAGTACCTCTGGTCGTTCGCCTCGAAGGCACCAACGTCGATCAGGGCAAGGAAATCCTGGCCAAGTCCGGTTTACCGATTATTTCTGCCAGCGGCATGGCTGATGCTGCACAAAAGGCGGTTAACGCAGCAAAGGGTAATTAATTATGTCTATTCTGATTAACAAAAACAGCCGAGTCATCGTTCAGGGTCTGACTGGTAAAACCGGTGCATTCCACACGGAAATGTCCATGAACTATGCTTTCGGTAAAGAATGCTATGTTGGCGGCGTCACTCCTAAAAAAGGCGGCACGACCTTTTTGAACCTTCCTGTTTTCAATAACGTCAAGGATGCCAGAGAACAGACCGGTGCAAACGTTTCCGTTATTTACGTTCCACCTCCGTTCGCCGCTGCTGCAATCGATGAAGCCGTTGAAGCAGGTATTGAATTCGTTATCTGTATTACCGAAGGCATTCCTGTTGAAGACATGCTGCGTACCCGCTATAAAATGCAGGGCAAAAACACCATTCTTCTTGGGCCTAACTGCCCGGGTATCATCACTCCTGATGAACTGAAGATCGGCATTATGCCTGGCCATATCCACAAGAAAGGCTCTATCGGTGTTGTTTCCAAATCCGGTACCCTGACATACGAAGCCGCCAGCCAGCTGGCTGAGTTCGGTCTGGGCCAGTCTACCGTTGTTGGCGTTGGTGGCGATCCTATCAATGGCCTGAAACATATCGACGTTCTGAAGATGTTCAACGACGATCCTGAAACCGAAGCTGTCATTATGGTCGGTGAAATCGGTGGTAACGATGAAGAAACCGCTGCCGAATGGGTCAAGGAAAAAATGACCAAACCTGTCGTCGGTTTCATTGCCGGCGTAACTGCGCCTCCAGGAAAACGTATGGGTCATGCAGGTGCCATCATTTCCGGCGGCAAGGGCACTGCACAGGAAAAACTGTCTGTTATGGAAGAATGCGGTATCAAGGTTACCCGCAATCCGGCTGAAATCGGCAAGACGCTGAAATCGGTTCTGAAATAATTGTTCAGTCAACAAAAAATGCCCGGTATAAACCGGGCATTTTTTTATCAGAAATGGCCTGTTTCCAGATAATTGCACAGGCATTCCAGACTGTATATCACGCTCTTTTCCCTGATCTTTGAGCGATCTCCGTCGAATAACTGTTTATCGGTACTGAAATAACTTTCTTTTGTCGCGAACCCGAAACAAACCGTTCCAACGGGTTTCTCCAGTGACCCGCCATCCGGGCCGGCAATGCCTGTGGTTGAAATGACGATGTCGGCGTTTGTAACGTCGAGACCGCCCTTTGCCATAGCCAGTGCAACTTTCTGGCTGACCGCGCCGTTTTGGGCAATCAATTCTTCCGGCACATTGACGGAACGGATTTTCGATTCGTTGGAATACGTGATGAAGCCACAGTCAAACCATTCCGAAGCGCCGGGAACGTCGGTAACCAGTTTGGCAAGACTGCCGCCAGTACATGATTCAACTATTGCCAGCTTCAGTTTTTTTTGTGACAGTAAAAAGCCTATTCGTTGAGCAAGCTCGTAAGGTGTCATAGTATTTCCCGATCAGTCAGGTGGTCATAAAACAGGTTTTCCATAATGCGAAAACGAGCAGGGTAAAAAATGCTGCAATAATGTCGTCCAGCATAACACCGAATCCCCCCTTGATGCGCTGGTCAAAGAAGCGAATCGGAGGCGGTTTCAGCATATCGAAAAAGCGGAAAACGATAAAGGCGAGAAATTCGGTCAAAAAAGATCCGGGAGTAACAAATATCAGTACAAGCCAGAAGGCAATGATTTCGTCCCAGACCATGCTGCCATCGTCTGGACTGTTCAGGGCGATTCCAGTGAATTGGCAAGTCCTGATCCCTATCAGAAAACCGGCAACGCAAATGATGCCCCAGGTAATCGGGTTGAAAATGCCGGGCGCGAGCCATGTGAGCAAATCGTAACTGATCCATGCGAAGAGCGTGCCAGCCGTTCCTGGCATGACAGGAGACAAACCACTACCGAATCCGAGCGAAATGAAATGCCAGGGATGCGACAGTAAAAATCGTTTGTCAGGGACATTTTCCCTTACAGTATCCATTATTGTGCCGTTGAAAAATGATCAAATGAGGTGAATGAAAGATTCTGTATCTCACCTGCTGAATTTTTAATGCGCAAGCCCTTCTCGTTTTCAATGTATCCAATTCGTGTAACGGGAACACCCGTCCGGGTAGAAGCTTCCAATATACGGCTTCTCATGGATACAGGTGCCGTAAAGCAAAGCTCGTAATCATCGCCTCCGGATAAGGCACAGTACAATTGCCGCTCTCTTGGCTGCTTTGCCAGCACCGGACTGATGGGAAGGGCATCGACATTAATTGTTGCGCCGACATTGGACGCGTCCAGAATGTGGTTTAAATCACCCATCAGCCCGTCAGACAGGTCAAGGGCTGCATGAGCGATTTTTCTCAGCTCCATACCCAGTGCGACCCGTGGGATCGGCATTTGCAGATTGGGAACGACCGCCTTGACTTCTTCCGGCTTCAACTCGATTTCTTCAAGGCAATGAGCCAGTGCGAGACGGGCGTCCCCGATAGAACCCGAAATCCAGATGTCATCGCCATACTGTGCCTTGTCTCGTCTCAAGGCCTGTCCAACCGGAACTTCCCCGAAAACGGTAATACAGATATTCAGGGGGCCGCGGGTAGTGTCGCCACCAATCAATTCACAGCGACAGATATCGGCCATGGAAAAAAGACCTTCCGAAAACGATTTCAACCGGGTTTGCAGTGCCAGCGTAAAAGCAACGGGACGTGCCCCCATTGCCGCCAGATCGGAAAGATTCACTGCCAGAGACTTGTGACCGAGTTGTCTGGGATCGGTGTCCGGAAAGAAATGGGTACCGGAAACCAGCATATCGGTCGATATTGCCATTTGAGTTCCCGGAGTTGGAACCAGTAATGCACAATCGTCGCCGATTCCAAGAGATGCGGAAACAGCCGGTTTTTTGAAATATTTGGAAATGAGATCGAATTCTGAAAGCATAAATGCGAAAGGGTTTTAAAAGACGCTTAAAAATGATCAAGTAAATGTTTGTATTATGATGCTATCGATAACGAATCAAAGCAAGACAATGGTAGACTGTAAAGCCTAAATAACGTCGATTGAAAAAAGATAGTTTGACATAACCGCTCTTCAGAACACGATCCGTTCTGAAAATGCAGTCATTTATTGCCAGAAATCGGCTCAGATCTCATTACATAGGCGTATCGAATTATGGGGCAGGTATCCTGGATTGAATATATCGGAGCAGTGCTGTTTTTTCTGGCGCTGGTGCACACTTTTTCGACCAAATATTTTGTCAAGCTGGCGACGAAAGACAGCCATCATACGGGCTTGTGGCTGATGCTCGGTGAAGTTGAAGTCGTTTTCGGTTTCTGGGCCTTTATTTTGCTTGCTTTCATGGCAGCCATCGGCGGATATGAAAGCGCCGTCGAATATCTTGATACACGCAATTTTACCGAACCCTTATTTGTTTTCGTCATTCTGGTTATTGCCGGAACGCGTCCCATTTTGCAGGCAGTCCAGCTGTTGATCGACAAGATGGACAAAATCATTCCCTTGCCGGGAATGGTGTCATATTACTTCCTGACACTGTCCATCGTGCCGCTTCTGGGGTCTTTCATTACCGAACCGGCAGCCATGACCCTGGCCGCCATTATTTTGCGGGACCGTTTTTTCTCCAAAGGCATCCCAGAGGCGATGAAATATCTGACCATTGCGATCCTCTTGGTCAACGTTTCCATCGGTGGTGTTCTCACGTCATATGCGGCTCCTCCTGTATTGATGGTCGCCAGCAAGTGGGGTTGGGGACTCGATTTCATGTTAAGCATGTTTGGCTGGAAAGCGGCTCTGGCCGTATTCATCAATGCTTTGGCCGCAACATGGCTTTTCAGGAAAGTGCTGTTGTCGATGGATGACTTGAATGACGCTTATGAAATCGGAAGGGTTCCTCCTCTGGTATTGCTCGTTCATTTGTCCACACTCATTCTGGTCGTTATTTTCAGTCATCATCCTGTTGTATTCATGGGACTATTCCTCTTTTTTCTTGGATACACAGAGGCTTATCACCGGTACCAGAGCCCGCTGATGCTTCGGGAGGGATTGCTCGTGGCCTTTTTCCTTGCGGGACTGGTTGTTCTTGGCGGCATGCAAAAATGGTGGCTTGAACCGATACTGGCGGGGATGAACAGCGCAACGCTCTTTTTTGGAGCGACGGGGCTGACCGCCATTACCGATAATGCTGCACTGACTTATCTTGGATCACTTGTCGAACATTTGTCGGATGCAAGCAAATATGCGCTGGTTGCCGGGGCCGTAACGGGGGGCGGATTGACTGTGATTGCCAATGCGCCGAATCCGGTCAGTTTTTCACTGCTTAAAAATACTTTCGAACATGGATCGATCAATCCATTAATGCTTTTCCTGTACGCCTTGCCGCCGACAATTATTGCAGGATGCTGTTTCATGTTTTTGTAAAAGAAATGAACATTTTTTTACTCCTGTCGCCATTTCAGGCGTGCATGTAAAAAAAACTGTTTGTTGCAGGTATGTTCGTCAAGAAAAATGCCTGTCCAAAAACAATTAGGTAGTATAATGCGCGCCATGAGTACCTCGACAGATCCCCAGATTGAATCCCTGCGTCTCCCGCCTCACTCGATTGAAGCGGAACAGTCTGTATTGGGAGGCTTATTGCTCGACAATGCGGCCTGGGACAGGATTGCCGATCTGGTCAATCAGGACGACTTCTACCGGTTCGATCATCGCCTGATTTACCAGCATATTTCCAAACTGATCAACGCTTCCAAACCGGCTGATGTCATTACCGTTTATGAATCCCTTTCCGGAATCGGAAAGGCGGAAGAAATCGGTGGCCTTTCCTATCTGAATGCACTTGCCCAGAATACGCCTTCTGCTGCAAACATACGGCATTATGCACAGATCGTTCGCGACAGAGGGGTATTGAGAAGGCTCATTACCGTATCGGATGAGATATCGGCCAGCGCTTTTCAATCCCAGGGCAAAGAAGTCAAGCAGATTCTGGATGAAGCCGAAACCAGTATTTTCGCGATTGCCGAAGAAGGTGCCAGGGGAACGCAGGGTTTTCAGGAAATCCAGCCATTGCTGACTCAGGTAGTCGAGCGTATCGATGAACTGTATAACCGCGACAATCGTAACGATATTACAGGTGTTCCGACCGGTTTTATGGATCTGGACAGAATGACCTCAGGCTTGCAGCCCGGTGATCTGATTATCGTGGCGGGACGTCCTTCCATGGGTAAAACGGCTTTTTCCGTCAACATCGGAGAAAATGTGGCGATCGAAAGTGGTTTGCCTGTTGCCATCTTCTCGATGGAAATGGGCGGTGCACAGCTGGCCATGCGTATGCTGGGATCGGTCGGTCGTCTGGACCAGCATCGCCTGAGAACAGGACGATTGGCCGATGAGGACTGGCCACGATTGACCTATGCCATTCAGAAAATGAATGAAGCCCAGCTCTATATCGATGAAACACCGGCTTTGAGCTGTACGGATTTGAGGGCGCGGGCTCGAAGGCTGGCAAGGCAATGCAGCAAACTGGGCCTGATCATTATCGATTATCTTCAACTGATGTCGCCAAGCTCGGCAGGTGAAAACAGGGCAACGGAAATTTCCGAAATTTCACGAGGCCTGAAAGCGCTCGCAAAAGAATTGAATTGTCCTGTCATTGCCTTGTCGCAGTTGAACCGTTCCGTCGAGCAAAGACCGAACAAGCGTCCCGTCATGTCCGATTTGCGTGAATCGGGCGCGATCGAACAGGACGCCGATCTGATTTTGTTTATTTACCGGGATGAAGTTTACAATCCCGATTCTGCAGATAAAGGTACGGCCGAAATTATTGTTGGAAAGCAACGTAACGGCCCGATTGGCAACGTCAGACTGACATTTCTGGGCCAATTCACCAAATTCGATAATTACGCGACGGGTTCAGGGTCGTATAATGACTAGGTCTTTGAACCTTAAATACTGTTAAGACAGGTCTTTGTATTTAAAAACCAAGCTGATATTCAGGGAAAGTGATATGTTCGGACGTTTAATGCCTAAAGAAGAGAAGTTTTTCGACTTGTTCAATCAGCATGCAGAATTCTGCGTCAAAGGTGCAAAAGAGCTTGTAGAGCTCATGAAAGATTCGAATAACATCGAAACAAGATTGCACGCTATTGAAGGTCTCGAAAAACAGGCAGACAAAATCACCTATCACACTATCGGAATACTTCATAAAACGTTTATCACCCCATTGGATCGTGAAGACATCCATCGACTCATTACCAAAATGGACGATATTCTCGACTTGATGGAAGACGCTGCCCAGACTGTTTCCCTTTACGATATCCAGTTCATCACTCCTGAAGCCGTTCGTCTGGCTGAACTGTGTCTGGGGTGCTGCAATAAACTCCAGGAAGGTGTTTCCCTGTTGCACAACATGAACAATTCGCGGCAGGTTCTGGAAATCTGTGAGGAAGTCGACCGGCTTGAATCGGATGCGGATCATGTCATGCATGCCGCCATGTCGAAATTGTTCCGCGATGAGCCGGATGTCCGCAATCTGATCAAACTGAAAGCCTTGTACGAAATTCTGGAAAACGTAACCGATGTTTGTGAGGACGTTTCGAATATCATTGAAGGAATTGTTGTTGAAAATGCCTGATTTCTTTCGAAATCAAGGCATTTTTTTTTATTTTCAGGTCAAATAAAGTTCACCATTCATGCACGCCATTCACGTTAGTCTCTACACCATCATTTTCCTTGTCGCTCTGGCTTTGATTTTTGATTTTATGAACGGCTTTCATGATGCGGCCAATGCGATTGCAACAGTCGTTTCGACCGGTGTGTTGAAACCGCATAC
>ERZ856578.3913-NODE-3913-length-21075-cov-5.595866_pt1 | contig 21075 bp, 14 predicted proteins | sample MGYA00514384_ERZ856578 | MGnify/ENA primary metagenome ERZ856578 (study PRJEB29103, sample SAMN06111958) | human gut metagenome | biome: human gut; feature: ankylosing spondylitis patient; material: healthy_person | host: Homo sapiens | place: China:Hangzhou... | reverse complement strand
ACGCAGTCGCTTCGCGATCTGTCAGTGGGAGCTTTCAACTCCCACTGACATAAGCATCCCCCCTCACCCGCCGCTTAGTGCTCCGCGCACTTGAAGCGGGGGAATGCTTATCTGCGTTCAAACCAAAAACCGGGATCGAGTTTCCCCAATCCCGGCATTTTATCACCAATTAGTTTTTGCCTAAGTAAGTATCATATGCCTGCTGGTTGATCTCCAGTGCACGGTCGATACCTCTAGCCTTTAACTCAGCAATGAAATCATCGTAATCTGCTTCGAAATCATTAACACCAAGTACCCAGGACTGGAATTTCTCTTCTACATATGGCTGAATGCTTGCCATGATGTTCTTGTACTCTGTGTCATCCTCAGCAGTGTATTTTAACTCGATCTCACCATCTGCATATGGAGGCATGTCAGTACCAAACCATTCTGGATGGGAATCATACATATCACTTGCTTCTTTACCGATCTCAGTCATAACTGCTTTCTCGTAGTCACCATCCTGGCACATACCGATACGATACTGAGAGCCGATGGAACGCAGATAACCAATAGGAGTTAACTCAGATTTTAACACTTTATCAGTAAACTGTCTGGTACCGTCTGCATTCACTGTATAAGTATCACCCTCGATACCCCAGTTCATTAATGCATCGCCCTCTTCTGTGAAGAAGTAGTCCATGAATTTGATCACAGTCTCAGGATCGGAGCACATAGAAGAAATACCCCAGCCTGCGCCTGGATAACGGCTGACACGCTCTTTTACGTTGCCATTCTGATCTGCTGGCGGAGCAAATGGAACCATCTCAAAGCCTGGGATCGCATCTGCTAAGGAAGTGTTGTAGTTACCGGCACTTACCCAGTCATGGGTACATCCACCTAAGTTACCACTTAACAGGGTATCACGTGCGGAAGATCCTCTTGTGAAGAACTCTGGGTCAAGGATGCCTTCCTCATACCACTGGATCATACCCTTAACACCAGTCTTGAAGTTCTCTTCCAGCGGCTCGAAGGTCATCTTGCCATCTCTTGGATAGAAGGTTGTGCTGGTATCCCACAGATACAGGTACTCTTCTGGCATCTTCCAGCCTGCACGGTCAAATAACGGAACCTCATCCTTCTGGCCGTTGCCGTTTGGATCCTCGTTGCGGAATGCATATAATACATCATGCAGCTCGTCTACCGTTGTCGGAACCTCCAGACCCAGCTTATCTAACCAGTCTTTACGGATCCACCAGTACTCTGCAGAAAGCAGCTCCTGGTTCTTTGGAATGTAGTAGATGTTTCCGTCTAAGGAGTAGCATGCCTGACGGAAACGGTCATCCTCTTCCATAACTGCTTTGATGTGTGGAGCGTACTGATCGATCAGGTCGTTTAACGGGATCAGTCCACCATCACGACCTAACTTCTCTAATTCAGAGCTATCCTTGTAGCTGATGATATCAGCTAACTGACCGGAGCTTAACATTAAGTTGAAAGCCTCATCCTCGTTGGAGTTGGTCAGAGCGACCGTACCTTTTAAACCAATGTTGGTACGTTTCTGTACTTCCTGCCATACCTGCCAGTTGCTATCGAATGGCATGTTGTTGAAGTTATCAAAAATAGTAAACTCTTTTGGCTCAGCACTGATTAAGCTGCCCTCTAAGCCGGACTCGGTCGCAGCCTCTGTGGCTGCTGCCTCTGTACCTGCTGCCTGTGAAGCTGCTGTTGTGTTGGTAGTTTCACCGCTCTTTCCTGAGCAGCCTGCGGTCATGGATGCAGTCATAGCTGCTAACAGCATGAGCGCCATTACTTTTCTGGAATCTTTTTTCATTTTTAATTTCCTCCTTTTTTTATCCCTTTACACCGCCCACGGTAAGGCCGGTCTTAAAGTACTTTTGAACAAACGGGAACACAATCAACATTGGAATGATCGCAATGATGATCACAGCATAAATAATCGTAGTCGGTGAACTCATAGACTCTGCAGTCACTAAAGCTGCATCTGCTGCATTAGCCACACGATCAACGAGCATTTTCTTTAACATAACCTGAAGCGGAGCCTTTTTGTCATCCTGCAGCAGCTGCATAGCCCAGAAATAACTGTTCCAACGGTTTACACCATAGAACATGGCAACAGTTGCTAATGCCGGTTTTGATAATGGCAGGAAGATCTTATAGAAGATCGTGAAATGGTTTGCTCCGTCGATGAAGGCTGCCTCCTCCAGTTCCATCGGAACCTGCTCAAAGAAGCTCTTCATGATGATCATATTGTAGGTGTTGATGGCAAAACCGAAGATAATTGCAGTTCTGGTATCCAGAAGTCCGAAATTCTTGAAGTTTAAGTAGGTCGGAATGATGCCGGCGTTAAACCACATGGTAAATACCGTAAATAAGGTAAAGAATTTGCGGAACATCAGTTTCTTCTTAGATAAGGCATATGCCATACTGGTAGAGAAAGCCATATTGATCAGGACACCAAATGCGGTATAGAAAATGGTGTTGGCATAAGCAAGCCAGATACCTGGCTTTGCACAGGCCTGCTTATAGCTTTCTAAAGTAAAATGCTTGATGGAAAACATAACGGTACCATTTTCCACATATAAAGGCTTACTTAAGGAAGCGATCAGTGCATAATAGATTGGGTAAAGTACAACGATGGAGATCAAAATTCCAAGGATTGTCATTCCCACATCAAAAATCCGTTCGCCGGTACCTATGACACGGCCATGATTCTTATGTTTTTTCATCTCGTCCTCCTTACCACAGTGCTGTATCCGTAATCTTACGGCTTACTTTATTGGAAACAACTACTAATACCAGTGCGATGAATGCCTCAAACAGACCAACGGCTGTAGACAGACCATAGTTACCATTCTCAAAACCAAGACGGTAAGAATAGGTAGCGATGATATCAGATACAGAGTAGGTTGATGGCTGGTACAGAAGAAGGATTGCCTCGTAACCAACCTTCACGATCTTACCTACATTCAGTACGAACATTGTTACAACGGTAGGTAAAATAGCCGGGATCGTAATATTTTTGATCTTCTGCCATCTGCCTGCTCCGTCTACGGTTGCTGCCTCATAAAGACAAGGATCAATACCCATGATCGCCGCAATGTAAACCAGAGAGTTGAAACCTGCTGTCTGCCATAAGGTCATGATTGTGTAGATTCCTCTGAAATATTGAGGCTTTACCATGAAGTAGATCGGCTCGATTCCCAATTTCATAAGGAACATATTGATGATACCGGTACTTGGTGATAAGAAGTTAACTACCATACCGCAGACAACTACGACTGACACAAAGTATGGAAGCAGCGTTGCCATCTGAGTGAATTTGCTTACGATTTTGTTCTTCATCTCAGTAACGGCAACTGCCAGCAGGATCGGAACCGGGAAACACACAACGATCTGCCAGAAGGAGATCATAATGGTGTTTTTAAATACTCGGATGAAATCCCGTCCTGTTAGGAAATCAATGAAATTCTTGAATCCAACAAACTTACTTCCGGCAATACCTTTAAAGATATTGTAGTCGTAAAAGGCGATCCGCAATCCGGTCATTGGCCGATAAGCGAATGCCAGGTACCATAACAGGCCCGGAAGTAATAATAAGTACAGCTGATAATTCTTTCCAATGCTTTTTGCTCCGGCTATGAACCGTTCTCCAATTCCAGCCTTTGCATTTTCTTTGTTCTGCATCAGAATCCCCCTTTCTTATTTTCGTCATCCCTGACGTCTGACGTGGTAGGTGTTCTCCCTTGCGATGGCTTAAGTATACCCGGCCTGTTTTCAAAAGTAAATCTCTCATTTTCCAGACGATTTTCATTTTTCAATATGCCGGCAAAAAAGTTGCTTTTTGTCCATCATCATTTTTCAACTTCATCTACAAAGGACAAATCGGTATTGCCTTTTGCCATTATTTATATTATATTAACAGAAGTTAGATGGATTTTTATAACTTTTATACAGAAGGGAGATTCCATGCAAAATACTAACTATCTTCTGATCCTCTGTGATCAGTTGTCTGCTACTGCACTGAGTGCCTACGGCAACACCTATTCCCAGACACCGAATCTGGACAGGCTGGCCGCTCAGTCTGCAGTATTTGACTATACCTATACGCCATGTCCTTTATGTCAGCCTGCAAGAGCGTCATTCTGGACCTCCAGATATCCGCATGAGACCAATGTGCGGACCAATCTTCCGGTTCAGGAATTTCCTATTTATAAGCAGAACGAATCAATAAGACCAGGGACGTTTGCCCGCATCTCCGATGAGATCAAAGGCATGGGCGAGTATTTTTCCGATGCCGGATACAAATGCATCCACTTTGGTAAGAATCATTCTTACGGCGCCCTGAAGGGCTTTGATGTGATACCGGATGTGCAGATCAATATTCCGCGAACAAACCCGTCCATCAACTTTGACTATGAAACCTATCTGGATGTGGACACGACCGCCAAGACAGTCTCCTGGCTGACTGACCAGGCTCCTGCTCTGGATCAGCCATTTTTAGCAGTCGCTGATATCCAGAATCCACACAACATCTGTGGTTATATCGGTGAGATGCGTGATGGATGTCATCCTGAGAATTTTGAACTTGACCGTGAACTTCCTCCGCTTCCGGAGAACTTCGATTTTGATGATCTAGAAAACCGTCCGGAATTTATCCAGTATTTGTGCTGCGCACACCGCAGGCTGCGCCACGCCGCCCACTGGACACCACTGGATTACCAGTATTATCTCTACGCTTACTACTACTATCTTGCCATGGCAGATAAGCAGATTGGTCAGATCCTGGATGCTCTGGATAAAAGCGGCAAGCGTGAGAACACCGTGATCCTGTTCTTTGCTGATCACGGAGAAGGAATGGCAGGTCATCACATGGTCACCAAGTACGGTGTTTTCTATGAAGAAAGTAACCATGTGCCATTTATGTTCTCTGGCCCTGGCATCAAAAAGGGACGGATCGGAGGAGTTTCTTCCTTATTAGATATTCTTCCAACCATGCTTGATTACTCCGGAATTTCTTATGAGGGATTGGCCGGAACCAGCCAGTATGACGCGATCACCGGTAATACTTCTGTCTCTGCCTCGCCTTATGTGGCAGCAGAATGGCAGGATGAATTCCGTGGTTATACCGTTCCTGGACGCATGATCTGTGATGAAAACTACAAATACATCTGCTACGGAGAGCCTGACAGTGAAGAGCTGTTTGATCTGAAGAAAGATCGTTTGGAAAAGATCAACGTTGCAAAGGATCCTTCTTATGCATCCGTGCTGGATCAATATCGTGAAAAACTGGAAGCACACCTGACACTGACTCACGATGATTTCCACCAGTTAGCGGTTTCCGATCATTCTGCTTACCGCCATCACAAATTGGGATACTGCAATCATGAGGGACTAAGTGCAGTTGAGGTGTATGCCCAGTCAATAAAGAAGGGTTGATTTCATGCATTTTCGCGGAACTTATCAAAAAACGCTTGCCCGCATCCTGTCTGCAGTCGCTATCATCATGGCATTGCTGATCAGTGTTTTAAGCGGTGCTTTCCTGGAGCGGCAGACGCATGCAGAATATGAGTATCATTTAGAGCAGACAGCCAAAAGCCAGGAGTCCAGCGCCACCATCGCATCCAACGTGATCTTAAACACGGTTTTAAAATGTGCATCCAACCAGAGTATCATCCGCTGGGTCAACTCCTCCAGCCTGTCTGAGTATTATTTCAATGCCATCGGAGCCACCAAAGGTCTGCAGGAATCGATAAATAACACACTTCCTATCGAGTATCAGTGCGCGCTGATGCCATTGAGTGTCAAAGCCTTCAATGGCAAGATCGTGGATATGGTGCTGACACATAACCGCACCATGGCTGTTTCGGAGCTTTTATCCACACTTCATATCGACCAGCAGGAATATCTGCGGCTGATCGACCATTTTTATAATAGTGATGAACCATACTTTCTTGCACGCTACGATCAGGAAAGTCAGGATCTGGAAAACATGATCTACATCATGAAGGCTAATCATACAAAAAATACGAAAAACGCTTTCCTGATCTTTGTGACGATACCAAGAGAAACTTTTGTTGCAGCTTCTGAGGACGAAGACTTCTTTCTGTACAACAGCTCAGGGATCTTCGCCTATTCCCATAATACAGAGGAGTTTCAGAAGCACTGCCAGCAGATCTACGAAAAGCTTTCAGTTTCAAAAAGTGCTTCTTATTATGGCAAAGCCCAGAATACTTCTGGCGGATACTTACTGGTCACCGGAATCACACCTTTTCAGTGGCTGATGGCATCCATTTATCCTTCCTATAAGCTTCCTACAGAGACACTGCTGATCTTCTTCATCGTAGTATTCCTTACGATCGGCCTGTTTCTGTACATCAGTTACCACCTGGTTGAGCGCTTATACCGCCCTATGGAAGAGCTTATGGAATCTTCTTCTATCCCGGCAGGCCAGACTGGCGAAGCCATCGATGAATTTGCGATCATCCGGAATAACATTGAGGAAAATTCCAAGCTGGCCCACACAAAGGCATATAAGGATCTGTTATTTACCAGAAAACCCGACCTTTCCTCCAGATACTTTCAGTATCCGGATGCCTCCTATTGTGTATCTCTTGGTGAAACCATGAATCCAGAAGATGAGCATGCATTTCATGCCATTGCAATCCAGAAGGCGGCCGCTTATGAACTTTCTATCCAACAGGATCAGGTGATCTACATTGATCTGGATTATAACCGTTATGCTCTGATCATCCGCACGGATTCCATTGAGGAGGCCAAGCAGTTACTGACCCAGCTCTTAAACCAGTTAGAGGATCAGGAGGATCTGTCTGTCTCTGACCACCGGGTTGTGCTTTCTGATATCCATAAGGGGCTTGACCAGCTCTATTTATGCTATCACGAGGCTCTGCGGATTCTGGAATTCCGTTATCTTCACGCCAAAACACGGCTGATCACTTACCGGGATATTTCCTCCATTGATGCAGCGACCTACTACTCCTATCCACTTCAAACGGAAAAACGCCTGATCCAGTGTGTGCTGGATGGCAAGGAGGAGGCACTGGACATCTTTGATGACGTTGTTCGGGAGAATATTGCGAATAAGGATCTGTCCAGAGAAAACCTGCAGAACCTGATCTATGCATTTATCGGAACGATCTCCAGGATCTTCCAGGAGTTAAAAACCACTCCTGACGCATTTTTGGATGATCCCATTGATTATAAGTATCTGTACAGCCACTGGAATGATGCCATCATTTTCAAAAAGCTGAAAAATATCCTGGAAACTGTGATCAACAAGGTCAGACAGCGGGAAGACAGCCGTGACCAGGATCTGTTAAATCAGATGCTAAATTACATTTATGAGAATTACTGGGATGACATCATGTTAAATGACTTAGCTGAGCACTTAAACATTTCCCCAAAATACTGTGGAATCCTTTTTAAACAGCTGAGTGATAATAATTTTAAAGACTTTTTAAACCGCTACCGGATCGAGAAGGCCAAAGAAATCCTGCGAGATGATCCATCAATCAAAATTGTGGATCTGAGCGCTATGGTCGGTTTTAATTCCTCTAATAGCTTTATCCGCGTTTTCAGCAAGTACGAGGGCATCACCCCTGGCGCTTATGTAGACCGGATTCAACATTCATAAACCCCGAAAGGAGAGATTTTCTTATGTCACAGACCATCGAATCTATCAAAACTTACCCAGCTGCCACCACGGAGCAGATCAAGGGTGCCATGGACGAAGCCGTTTCCATCGTCCGCCAGGATCTTCCTGTCTTCACTGACAAGTTCCCGGATTCCAACTCCAAGGACGGCTTCTATCCGCCTACAGAAAACGTAGAGTGGACCACCGGTTTCTGGACCGGATGTATCTGGCTTTCCTACGAATACACCAAAGATCCGGCGTTCCGCGAGGCAGCTACCAAGCAGGTAGACAGCTTCTTAAACCGAATTGAAAAACGGATCGATGTAAACCATCATGATATGGGCTTTTTATACAGTCTTTCCTGCGTTGCCGCTTATAAACTGACAGGCAATGAGAACGCAAAAAAAGCAGCTCTGTTAGCTGCTGATAACTTAATCTCCCGTTTCCGTACTGTCGGTAATTTCTTACAGGCATGGGGATCTACCGGTGATCCGAAGGAATATCGTCTGATCATCGACTGTCTGTTAAACCTGCCTCTGTTATACTGGGCAACAGAAGTCAGCGGAAATCCGGATTATGCTGCCAAGGCAGAAGCACACATCCAGACTGCTATGAAATGTGTGGTACGTCCAGATAATTCCACCTATCACACCCATTTCTTAGACATCAAAACCGGTGAGCCTACCTACGGCGTTACCCATCAGGGCAACCGCAACGGCTCTGCATGGGCCAGAGGACAGTCCTGGGGTGTATACGGTATCGCACTCAGCTACCGCTACTTAAAGAATCCGGAATATATCGATCTGTTCTGCCGCGTTACCGACTACTTCTTAGAGCATCTGCCAGAGGATCTGGTGCCATACTGGGATTTCGACTTTGATACCGGTTCCACAGAACCTCGTGACTCTTCTGCTTCTGCTGTAGCCATCTGCGGTATCCTGGAAATGTGCAAATATCTGCCGGAGGAGAAGGCAGCTGCTTACCGGGCGGCTGCAGAAAGATTGATGCGTGCATTGATTGAAAAATGCGCGAATACCGATTTCACAAAATCCAACGGTATTTTACTCCATGGCACCTACGCAAGAGACACACCAACCAATACATGCAAAAACCGTGGTGTGGATGAATGCAATACCTGGGGCGATTACTTCTATATGGAGGCATTAACCCGGTTCTTGAATCCTGATTGGAAACTGTACTGGTAATTCTACAAAAGCGGATATGCCGTTCACAGCAGCGAACAGCATATCCGCTTTTTTCATCTTATTCAGCCACTACGCTCCATCAGATCTTCTCAAACCGTTCCACATCCGTCACAAAGATCGTTGCGCCGCCAAGCTCCACCGTCACTGGCGTCATCATATAACCTGCAGAGATCGATGCAATGTTGGGCGTCGGCACATTACAGGTGATCCTCTGGCGTTTGCCGCAGGTATCCTTGATCAGCTGAATCGCCTGGTCTACCTTTTCTGCCTCTGTACCGATCATCAGAGTTGCATTTCCCTTTTTTAAGAACCCACCAGTGGTGGCAAGCCTGGTCACGCTGAAATGATTCTCTGTCAGAACATCCGTTACTCTGGTTCCATCATCAGAACTTACAATCGCATAGATAATCTTCATAATCCTGCACCTCTCTTTTTCGTTGAAACTTTATCTGGAAATTCCGGTTACCTGTTTCTGACCGGAACTGTCCGTAGAATACTGCACCTGGACTTTTTCTCCCGGTGCTAAAGCCGGAACATCACTTCCCCAGGTAAACTGATAGGACTGGCCATCACTGGTCTGAATGGTAAGTCCGGACGGGTCCAGGGCTGTAACGTTACCAGTCACTGTTTTACCGGAAGAGCTGTTGGTGGTTCCACCTGGAGCTGTTGTATTACCAGGAGCCTGAGAACCATCTGGAGCAGTTGTGTGTCCAGAAGTACTGCCACCCGGTGTTGTCCCATTGTTGATGGTTGTTGTCGGACCGGTGGTAGTCTGGTTCTTATTGCCCGCAGAACTGCTGCCAGTTCCTGATGTACCAGACGTGGCACTACTGGAAGTATTGGTGGTGGCCGGTGCTGTCTCAGTCAGATAATTCTTTGCCACATACGCTGTATGGCCCTTATAAGTCACCCGGACCCAGCCATTTTCCACTTCTCCGGTTACAGTCACCTTTTCTCCTGCTGACAGGGCACCCAGTACATCCGTACTTGTCGAGTAGCCGGAACGCACTCTTACAGAGGATGACGCATACATGGTCTTGCTCACATCTTTTACCGTATACGTCGCTGCCGCGGTCGTCGGAGCTGCCGCTTTCGTAGCTGCTGCAGTCGTCGGATTCGCTGCCTTTGTCGCTGCCGCAGTCGTTGGATTCGCTGCCTTTGTCGCTGCTGCAGTGGTTCCTGTTGCCGCAGTCTCTGCAGAAATGATCATCTTCCCGGCTTCTTGTGTAGTCTCAGGCTCTGTCTGTCCCTCTAAAGACTCCACTGCTGCAGTTGTCTCTCCTGTGACAATCTCAATTTTGGTACCTCCTGTTTTGGAGGTTTCTTCAGGAGTGTTCCCCTCTGCCTGTTCTCCGCTGGTTTCTCCCGCCACAATTCCGGACTCTGCCGCCGTGGTTCCATTGATCACAATTCCATCTCCGCTGCCACAGGCTATCAGCATCACCGCTGTCATCGCTGCTGCCGTTAATATTGTCAGATGTTTTCTCATCTTAATCTCCATTCCGTCGTCTTCAGATAACGACATCATTTTCATCATGGGAATGATTATAACTCATTCCATTTTATTTTTCCACCATAACTGTTCACTAATTTTATGCGTAACTATTCAGTACCTTCATAGTTACGAGCAAAAATCCATTCTAGATCAGCTTCGCTGATGGGATTTTTGCTTTCTAGCCTATGTGTTCTTACGGTCAGCGCAGCATGTGCGCAGACCTACTGAATAGCTACTTTTATGTACAAATTACCCTCATCTATCATTATTTTTCAATAATGGCAGAAGATGGCTTTTCTCTTTCTGGGCGGCCTGTTCCAAAAATGATTCATAACTATAGAAACAATATCCGGATACCACACCTCCCGCTCTTCCAGCAAGAACCTGACGACTGATGATATCCTCATGGGTCAGCCACTCGGAAACCTCGTTATAGTCCTTCACATCCGTTCCCGCCCGATACATGGCAAGACCCAGATATAATCTTGCATGACCCTTTTTCACAAGACTGGTCCACGCATTTAAGTTCTCCTGAAATGCGAAAGCTGCCTTTTTCCCATCGCTGGTTTTTGCCTCAAAGCCCCAATATAACTGCGGCATGATATAATCCACATAACCATCCTGAGTCAGCCAGCGGTCAATATCCGTAAACAGCTTGGTATCGCTCCGTAGATTTCCAAAATATCCCTGTGGACTGATTCCAAAGGTCACCGATGGTTTCTCTGCCTTTACCGCCCGGTATACACGCGCCACCAGATCACTGACCTGATCTCTCCGCCACTGGGCAGCTGTTTTTGTGCTTCCAGATTTCTGGTATTCCGGATAATCAAACCACCGGCATTCCAAACTGTCATCTACACCTGGATAAAAATAATCATCGAAATGGATGCCATCCACATCATATTTTTTTAAAACCTCTGTCACACAGCCAACCACCATCTGTTTCACTGCTTCCGATGATGGATTGTAATACCAGGAACCATCCTGCTGCAGCACGTTCCGGTCATTGGAAGTGTCACCATCTGTCAGCCATTTTTTCGCCGGACTGTCTGCGGATACTTCATCCCAGGTCATCTGGTAGCCGGTGATCCGGTACGGATTAAACCATGCATGAAACTTCAGCCCTCTGGCCCTGGCCGACTGGATCATATAAGAAAGAGGGTCATAGCCTGGACTTTTCCCCTGGATTCCCGATGCAAATTTGGACCATGGCGCATACTCAGACGGATACATGGCATCACCGTGGGAGCGGACATGGACAAATACCGCGTTCATTCCCCAGCTTTTACAATGATCAAACATCCGATCTACAGCAGCCTGAAATGCCTGTTCTTCTTTTGGAAGACTGTTCCAGGTCAGATAAGAAATCCATACACCGTGAAGTTCTCCATCTTCCCCGAAATATCCAGGGCCGGAACGGACAATGGAATCCACACCTTCTGCCGCCAGACTTTCGGATCCATTCCATTTTTCTGCCAATCGACTGCCACAAAAAAATCCTGTCAGTAATACAAGACAGAGCAGGAACCGGCAAAAAAGCCATCGGACCGGGTTTTTCTTTTTCTTCATCCGCAAAATCCCTCCTGTATCCTTTCCCAGTAACTGTTCCATACTTTCACAATCACCTTTTCCTCATTTTACCACAGGATTTTCTTCAATACTATTTAAGTTTTCCTAACAATTCTGAAGATAACAGCCGTTCTTCCCTTCTTGTTCTTTTCTTTTACGTGATCACTTCAACCCTGCTGCCAATTTCTTCCCTGTTTCGTTCCTTGGTAACTACAATCTTTTTCTCGATCCGGTCTTTCAGTTCAGAAACATGGGAAATGATCCCTACCAGGCGTCTGCCCTCTGTCAGTCCATGTAATGCGGTGACCGCCTGGTTCAAGGCGTCTTCATCCAGAGATCCAAAACCTTCATCTACAAACATAGCATCCAGCCGGATTCCTCCTGCCATGGACTGGATTTCATCTGAAAGTCCCAGCGCCAGGGACAGGGATGCCTGAAAGCTTTCACCACCTGAAAGTGTCTTGACACTTCTCTCGGTTCCATTGTAATGATCGATCACATTGAGATCCAGACCGGCTTTTTCTCTTTTATTTCCAGAGGTCTCCTGCCGCTTTAGCTCATACTGACCACCAGACATCGTCAGAAGACGGAGATTGGCCCTTCTTAAGATCCGGTCAAAATAAGTCATCTGGATGTAAGTCTCCAGCTCCACCTTCTGCTTCTGGTTCAAAGTTCCTCCTGCTGTATCTGACAATGCTTTCACCCAGACATATTTCTTTTCCGCGCGTATCATATCCTCTTTGCGCTTCTCTACCGCCTGGATGATCGATCGATTCCTTGACACAGCAGCGTAAACCTCCTGATACTGGTCAGAAATCCTTTGTTTTTCCTGCATCAGCGCTGCTTTTTTTCCACGGATCACCTCTTCTGGATCTGATCCGGTTTCATCTGGCAGCTGCTGTTCTTTTTCTATATTCTGGAGCTGGATCGTCAATGTCTCTACCGCTGCCAAAAGTGCTGCCTCCCGCCGGTTATAAGAATCCCTCTTCTTTCCGGCATCAGCAATCTGCTTCTCCAGATTTCCGATCTGCCTCTCATGTTCTTTTATCTGGCCGGTAAGAAGCATTTCTTCCATACTGGCAATATTGGCAATTCCATAGGCTTTTGCGATTTCCCGTGCTTCCTCCGTCTGTTCCTCTACTCTTTTCGACAGTTCCTCAATCCTGGTCTGCAGTCGTACCGCATCCTCTCTGGCCTGTGCCATATTCTGTTCCAGCTGCTCTGTCCTCTGTTCAATATATGGAATCTGCTGATCCAGCTTCTTTTTCCGCTCCAGACTGTGGGATGCCTGTAATACCTGCTGCCGGAGTTTATCCTGCTCTTCCAGCAGCTTCTGTACATCCTCTGCGGTCAGAAGCAATTTTTCTTCTCCGGCAATCAGTTCTCTGATATGACCGGCATCTCCACTAAATTTCTGAGTTTCTTCTGCCCTTCTGGTCATCTCATCCCTCTTCTGGTCTAATTCCCGTTTTTCAGGAATCCGCCCCTCATACGAAGCCAGGTGAGGGTGATGGATGGAACCACAGACCGGACATGCCTTTCCTTCTTCCAGTTTCTTTGCCAGAAGTCCCGCCTGGGCATCCAGAAATACCTGCTCCAGCTGCTGATATTCTTCTCGAAGCCGATCCCGCTTCTTTGCTGCTTCCTGATATTTTCCCTGAATTGTTTCCAGCTGCTTTTTCCATGCTTCAATCGCTTCCTGGTGATGTTTCTGTTCTTCTGATTGCTTCTGCAGCTGCTCCAGATGATTTCTGCATATTTCCAGCTGCTGTCCCGCATCCTTGACCGTCTCCTGCTCTGCCCTGGCGCGTTTCAGCCATTCCCTTGCCTCCTGCCGTTTTGACTCACCCTCCAGACAGATCTGATCCTGTTGTTGTTTGTCTTGTTCTGTCTGTTTTAATTGTTTGATGATTTCCTGCAATTTATGAATTAACTCCAGCAGCTTCTTTTGTTTTTGAACCTGTTCTTCTAATGCAGCTCTCTGTAATCCTGCTTCGGCTGCCCGTTTCTCTTCCTGCTCCAGCACCGGAAGTGTATCCTTTAAGGTCTTTAACTGGGCTGACTGTTCTCTCAGCTTCTCGGCAATCGCCTGGTGCTGACTGATTTTTCCTAACAGCTGATTGGTTTCTTCCAGTTGTGTTTCCACCTGTTCCTGTTGCTTCTGAAGACACTGACTGTCTGTCTGCTGTGACTTCAGCATCTGGCCCAATAATTCCAGACTCTGCTCGATCTTTCCGCAAAATCCTTCTTTTCTCAGTTCCTGCCATTCCGTTTCCTGAGCCGAAGCATTCACCAGAATGACTCCGCCAAGATGCTGGTCGATGCTTCGAAGGCTCTCCTCATATTCCTTCCAGCATCCTCTTACCTCATCCTTTAGCCGGTACTGGATCTGCTGATAAATGCCTGTATGAAAAATCTGTCGGAAAATCTCCGCCCGCTGAACCGTTCCCGCCAGAAGGAGTTTCTGGAAATCTCCCTGTGCGATCATGGCAATCTGCGTAAACTGACGATAATCCAGGCCGATCAGCTGTTCCACTGCACGAGTCACTTCGCTGGCTTTTGTTACCGGAGGTCTCTCGTCCGGAAACTCCAGTACTGCATCTGCCTTCTGAACGGTCATGCCCTCTCCCCGTTCCTTTGGTCTTATATATTCTGGATTTCTGGTGATTTTATATGGCTTTCCATGATACAGGAAGGTCAGTTCCACAAAAGTCGGTGTTTTTGGCTGTGCATACTGGCTCCGAAACATCCCGGATTCCCGCACCTGGCCACTGGCTTCCCCAAAAAGTGCAAAGGTAATCGCATCAAAAATCGTGGTTTTACCAGCTCCCGTATCTCCTGTGATCAGATAAAGCCCCTCGCCGCCAAATGACTCAAAGGGAATCTCCACTCTGCCTGCATAGGGACCAAACGCACTCATCACCAGTTTTAAAGGTTTCATTGGCCTTCCTCCTTTAATTTCTGAATCAGCCTGCTGGTAAATTCTTTTTGTTCTTCACTCATAGGCTGATTATTCTGCAGCTGGTAAAATTCTTCAAATAATTCCAGTTCACTTTTCTCTTCCATGGCCTGAACCTGCAAAATCTCCTGATTTTCCCTGGTTCTTTGGTTATCGTACTCCAGCTGCATCAGATTTGGATAAATGATCCGCAGTTTTTGAAGCCCATCCAGAATATCCTCTTCATCTGTCAAAGTGATCTGAAGATAATCGCTGGTGTTGGTTTGGGCATAGAAGTCCCTGGAAGTCACTTCCAGATAGGTTCCTTTGACCTTACGCAGATCCCGCAATGGACGTAATGGGATTGTGGAAATAGAAACATCTCCTTTTTCTTTCAGTTCCACTACCGTAACTGATTTCTCCTGTCCGGCCTCGGAAAAAGAATATTTCAGAGGCGTTCCACAATAACGGACCGTTTCCCTGCCAACATGCTGAGGACTGTGGATATGCCCCAGCGCCACATAATCAAAATCGTCAAAGATCGATGCATCGATTTGATCCAGACCACCTACAAAGATCTCCTCTGACTCACATCGGCTGGCACCAGTCACAAACTGGTGGGAAACCAGAAGATTGCGCTTAGAAAGATCTAACTGGATACTGGATACAGCTCTTCGAAGTGCATCATCGTATGTACGGATCTGATCCACAGCTGTTTCTTCTCCATGTTCCGTATCTTCTCCATATTCCGCCTCTGACTCTCCATCTGACTTGTGTTTCCATACTCCCCGCACCACTGCCGGTTTTAAAAATGGCAGCAGATATACACATACAGTTCCGTACTCATCCTGCATTTCCACCTTCTCCACTGTCCCATCGTAGACCGGGGAAAGGAAAACGCCTCTGTCTCCCATCAGCCGGGAACCAAAGGCGATACGTTCTGCGCTGTCGTGATTACCGCTGATCGCAAATACAGCAATCTTCCGCACAGATAATTCTGTTAAAAACCAGTCCAGAAGACCAACCGCCTCTGCAGGCGGAACCGGTTTATCATAGAGATCTCCAGCCAGCAGCACACCATCCGGCTTTTCCCGGTCGGCAATCTCTAAAATCTGTTTCAAAATAAATGCCTGATCTTCCAGCATGGAAAACTCATTGACCCGTTTTCCAAGATGCAGATCTGACAAATGAATCAATTTCATTCGGTATTCTCCCATCTGTTCCTGACAGGCTTACAGACAGCCTGGCTCATAATCTGGATTATGCGCTTACGTTTCTACGCCTGCTTTCATGCAAATATCGGAAAGGCAGCACCGTTCGCAATATGGATGGGTTCTGGCTGTACAGATCTCTCTTCCATGCATCACCAGGCGATGACAGAAATCGCTTCCTTCCTCTGGTGGAACCAGCTTCCACAAAGCCATTTCTACCTTCTTAGGCTCTTTGATCCCATCTACCAGCCCCATCCGGTTCACCAGGCGGATACAATGGGTATCCGTTACGATCGCCGGCTTTCCAAAGACGTCACCCATGATCAGATTGGCACTTTTGCGTCCTACCCCCGGGAGCTTTAACAGGGCATTAAAATCATCCGGTACCTGCCCTCCATACTCATCCCTCAGCATTTTCATGCAGGCACTGATATCTCTTGCTTTGCTGTGTCCTAACCCGCATGGCTTGACGATCCGCTCAATCTCTTCCACATCTGCAGCTGCCAAAGCCTCCACGGATGGATATTTTTCAAACAGTCCCGCAACAACCACATTCACTCTTGCATCTGTACACTGCGCTGCTAAACGGACGCTGACTAGTAATTTCCATGCTTCCTTATAATCCAGAGTACACTTGGCATCTGGATATTCTTTTTTTAACCGATCGATGATTTCCAGCGTCCGCTGCTCTTTTGTCATATCAATTCCGCCCTTCCGATTTTTACTGTCCTATTTTCTTCTGACCCATGAACCATGGGATCATTTTGTTACTGTACACGGGTAGGCATTTTCTGAACTGAAAATGCCGTATGATACGGTGGTGGTAACAGATTTTGCCGATTTAGAATGCGAAGCATCGACAAAATCCGTTGCTGTTTGCGCAACGCGTGAACAGTAACACTATTTTATCATCTGCCAGAAAAAATCACAAGTGCCGCTTTTTCAAACGCAGATATACGACTTCCCGGAATATTGTATAAAATACAGATACCATAGGGATAAATACAAGCATTCCTACGATCCCCATCAGATTTCCACCAATGGTTACCGCTGCAAGCACCCAGATGGACGGAAGACCTACGGAGCCTCCAACCACATGTGGATAGATCAGATTACCCTCGATCTGCTGCAAAAGTAAAAATACAAGGATAAATAAAATTGCCTGCCTTGGGCTTACCATAAAGATCAAAAAACAGCCCATCCCACATCCAATGAAAGCTCCGAAGATCGGAACTAAAGCAGTAAATGCAATCAGCACTCCGATCAAAAGCGCGTATGGCATGCGTAAGAGACTTAATGTGATGACAAACATGCTTCCAAGTATCACTGCTTCCAGGCACTGCCCGGTAAGAAAGCTTGCAAATGTCCGGTAGGTCAGGGAACAGATCTTCAGAAAAGCATCTGCTTTTTGTCCTGGCACAAATGCAAAAACTACTTTTTTCATCTGCTGCTGCAATTTTTCTTTCTCAAAAAGGATATAGCAGGCAAACGAAAAGGCGATAAAAAAGGTTGTTAATCCATTCACAATTGATCCCACTGCAGATACGGTCGTGTTCATCATATTTCCTGCGCCATTTCCCAGAATGCCGATTCCCCACTTGATCGCCTGGTCAGGATCAAACTGCAGCTGGTTTACCAGCTGCATCATCTCCTGATTATTATGAGAAAATTCCCGGACCCAGTTCTGCAGCTCCGGAATAAAATCAGCAATACTCAGCATCAGGCTTCCCATGGTCCGTGTCAGCTGTGGGACCACGCCAAGCATCACTAAGGCGATCACACCAAACAGTAACACCACAGTAAGAATGAGACTGACCGGTCTTGCCAGTTTTCTGCCTGTCTTATTGCCTTTTTTGCTCTTATCAAACAGCTTCTTCTCCAGAAAGCTCATAGGCACATTGATCACAAATGCAATCGCTCCGCCAAGTGCAAACGGAAATACGATGTTCCATATCGTTCTGATCACATCGAGCACAACATCAAGCTTCCACAGAGCCACCACAAGAAGTGCTGTAAACACGATCAGTTCCCGAAGTTTTTTCATAGACATGTTGTTAAAATCCACTATTTTTCCCACCTTTTCTCGTAACTATTCAGTACCTTCACAGTTACCTCAACTTTATGCGAATCCATTTCAGTAATTGGATGACCAGCATACTGGCAAATGCATACAGATATACAAAACCAAGCTGTACAAGATCCAGAGTCTCCACTTTAAACACATGATGAAGTCCCGGAAGCGTCAGTACTGCCGTAATGAATGCTGCTCCAAGTGCAAATGCACTCAGAAGCCATGGATTGTTCAAAAACTGCTTTGTCAAGATCACCGGATGATCCGATTTGCAGTTGAATCCATGGAACAGGCGTGCCAGGCAAAGCGTGCCAAACGCATACGTGCTTCCAAGCAGCGCACCGTCCTGGTGATATCCCGTCATAAATCCGATCATCGTCACTGTGCCAATCACCAGACCTTCTAAACCGATCTTGCTAAGAAAATTTCTGGTCAATATTGACTCGTCAGCAGATCTTGGTTTTTCTTTCATCACTTCCCCATGATGTGGTTCCATTCCCAGTGCAATGGCCGGAAGACTGTCCGTCAAAAGATTAATAAACAGCAGATGTACCGGTGCAAATGGGACCGGAAGCCCCAAAACCGATGCACAAAGAACCGTAAGAATTGCTCCAAAATTTCCAGATAAAAGAAACTGGATCGCATTCTTAATGTTCTGATATAGATTTCGTCCATTTTCCACTGCCTTTACAATCGTTGCAAAGTTATCATCTGTAAGCACCATAGCAGCGGCATCCTTGGCAACCTCGGTTCCAGTCACTCCCATTGCAACACCTATATCTGCCTGCTTTAATGCCGGAGCATCATTCACTCCATCACCGGTCATTGCCACAATTTTCCCTCTCTGCTGCCATGCACGGACAATACGGATCTTATGCTCCGGTGAAACTCTCGCATATACGGAAATGTGGGGAACAAATTCCTTCAGCTGATCATCACTCATCTTTTCAATATCGGCACCCTCACAGGCTTCCGACGGATCATGGAGAATACCGATTCGTTTCGCTATCGCAGCTGCCGTGATTTTGTGATCTCCCGTAATCATAACCGGCCGGATTCCCGCCTTTATACATTCTGCAACTGCCGCCTTTGATTCTTCTCTCGGCGGATCCATCATCGCAATCAGTCCAAGGAATACGAGATGGTTCTCATCCTCTGCCGTTAATATATGCTTATCCGGAATATCACGGTAGGCAAACGCCAGTACCCGGAGTCCTTCCATTGAAAAATCCTGATTCTGCTTCCAGATGATCTCCTTGTCCTTTTCCGTTAGCTCCCGAACTCCGGCACTGGTCCAGATCCATTCTGTCCGTGCCATCAGACAGTCGATCGCACCTTTTACGATCATTCGATTCTTACCATCGACCTGGTGAAGTGTTGACATCATTTTCCGGTCGCTGTCAAATGGGATTTCTCCTTTTCTAGGGGAAAGCCTTCTTACCTCTGCAGCCTCGACCCCACATCGCTTTCCCAGATTGATCAGTGCCGTTTCCGTTGGATCTCCGATCTCCATCCCATTTTCATTGGTAGAATCATTGCACAAAATGCTATCATATAAGAGACAGCTTTGGGCCGGATCTGAAACATCAACTGCAGCTGCCGCAATCCGTTTCCCATCAATATAATAATCTTCTACTGTCATTTTATTCTGTGTCAATGTTCCTGTTTTATCCGAGCAAATAACCGAAACACTTCCAAGACCTTCCACAGCCTGAAGTTTCCGGATGATCGCATGCTCTTTTGCCATCTTCTGTGTTCCAAAGGAAAGAACAATGGTAACAATCGAGCTTAATGCTTCTGGAATCGCTGCAACCGCAAGGGCTACCGCAAACATAAATGCACTGCTGATCTTCTCACCACGAAACACATTGACCGCAAACAAAATGCCACAGAAGACCAGGATCAAAATCGACAGCTTCTTTCCAAATTCTTCCAGACTCACCTGAAGTGGCGTCTGTTTTTCTGAAGTCGTTTTTAAAAGTCCCGCGATCTTTCCAACCTCAGTCTGCATTCCGATATCTGTTACAACCACTCTGCCGTGTCCATATGTCACAAAACTGCCGGAGAACATCATATTAGAACGATCTCCCAGCGCTGCTTCCTCTAAAATTGAATCTATGTTTTTCTCAACAGCAAGGCTTTCCCCGGTAAGAGCACTCTCATCCACCTTCAAGCTTGCATTTTCGATCAGCCTTCCATCTGCCGGGATCATATCGCCTGCCTCTAAGAGGATCACATCACCAACAACCAGTTCTCTTGCAGGAAGCAGGACAACTGCACCATCGCGCAATACCTTTGCCTGGGGACCAGAAAGCTTTTTTAGACTCTGCAGGGACTGTTCCGCTTTTACCGTCTGTACAGTTCCCAAAACTGCATTCATGGTGATCACGATCATGATCACTGCTGCACTCTCCACATCTCCGAGTATGCCGGATATAACTGCCGATGCGATCAGGATCAGTACCAGGAAATCCTTATATTGTTCACCAAAAATCTGCAGGATGCTTTTCTTTTTTCCTTCCGTCAGCTCATTCCAGCCACAGGCTTCCCTGGACCTTTTTACTTCTTCATCTGTAAGACCTGATTCTCTGCTTTTTACACGATTCAAAACTTCTTCTACCGTCTGTTGGTATATTTTTTTCATTATCTTCTTCCTCCTTTTTCTAAATACTTACCAATTGTATCTCTTATGCAATGAAGAATTCCTTCGATAATGAAAAAAAGAAACCTTTATTGCATGAAACATGCAATAAAAGTCTCACCATTTTCTTGTGGCACCGGATGTTTCCATCGTACTGACGATACCACAAACACAGATCACCAAGTGTAGGTTACTCCCTTTTATTTAGGATATAAGTAACTATTCAGTACCTTCATAGTTACGAGCAAAAATCCATTCCAGATCAGCTTCGCTGATGGGATTTTTGCTTTC
>ERZ856578.3902-NODE-3902-length-21148-cov-3.465521_pt1 | contig 21148 bp, 18 predicted proteins | sample MGYA00514384_ERZ856578 | MGnify/ENA primary metagenome ERZ856578 (study PRJEB29103, sample SAMN06111958) | human gut metagenome | biome: human gut; feature: ankylosing spondylitis patient; material: healthy_person | host: Homo sapiens | place: China:Hangzhou... | reverse complement strand
CGCGGCTACGGCCGCCAGCGACGCGGCGGCTACTACGGCGAGCATTTTCTTCAAACTCATTCTCAAAACTCCTCCTCGAACGATTTTTTTGCGCGCTTCTCGAATTCGGCTTCGCGAGCGGGGAGAAGTCTCTTCGGGAGTTTCCTCGTTGCCTCGCCGTTTCCTCTTCGGCCCTGCCGCCGCCTCTTTGAAAAGCAAATCCCGTCGCAAAAACAGGATCTAACGCATGGTCATTATAGTTAGTCTGTTATAACTAATCAACATTCGAGAACTTTAAATTCCTTTTTCAAAATAAAGCCATTTCGGCGCAATCAAACAAAAAAAACCGCGCTTCTGTGGTGGTTTTGTTTTCGAAGCGCCGAGTTATGAATTGAGCGCGTCTCGATAGGATTCGGGAATACACGACAAACAGCGCAAATCGCGCGAATTTTTTCGCTGAGTTCTCAGGTATTCGGCAGTATCACGAAGGATTTTTTTCGCCTAAGATATTCTTTATGGTTGTATAGATTATTTTCATTTCAAAGGAGCAGATGAAAAAAAATGAACGTGAAAAAGTTTTTCCTTTCCGCCGCGCTGGCTCTCGCCGTCGCCTCGGCGGCCGTCGCCGCGCCGCTGGACGCCTTCAAGGGCATGTCGGGCAAAATGGACATCGCCGGCGGCACGGCGCACATCCCCGTCATGAAGGAAGCGGCCAAGCGCATCATGAGCGTCAATCCCGAGATCCGCATCACCGTGGCCGGCGGCGGTTCGGGCGTGGGCGTCAAACAGGTCGGCGAAGGGCTGGTCGCCATCGGCAACACGGGCCGTCCGCTCAAGGAGAAGGAAGTCGCCCAGTACGGCCTGAAAACGTTCCCCTTCGCGATCGACGGCGTGGCGGTCGTGGTCAATCCGTCCAATCCCGTCGCCGCGCTGACGAAGGAGCAGGTGGCGGCGATCTACGCCGGCACGGTCAAGGACTGGTCGGAAGTGGGCGGCGCGGCGGGGGCCATCAACGTGTTCGGCCGCGAGGACGGCTCGGGCACGCGCGAAGTGTTCACCGACAAGGTGATCAGCAAGGGCGGGCTGGCTCCCAGCGTGAACGTGGTCAACTCCAACGGCGCGATGAAGACGGCCGTCGGCGGCGACGAGCGCGCGATCGGCTACGTGGGCATCGGCCACATCGACGCTTCCGTGAAAGCACCGACGCTGAACGGCATGACGGCGACGCAGGAGAACGCGGCCAACGGTTCCTACACGGTGGTGCGCGACCTGTTCATGAACACGAAGGGCGAGCCGCAGGGCCTGACGAAGGCGTTCATCGACTACATCTACACCGACGAGGGGGCCGAAATCATCCGCAAGAGCGGCTACATCCCCCTGCCCCGCGAATAAAACCGGACGCGGGAAAATTTCTCGCGGCGCGCGATCCACGCGGGGAAAGCCTCGGCGCTTTCCCCGCGTTGTTGTATTTTATCTTGAAAAGGCTTCCGCGCGCGAAAAAGCGGCGGGGCGACGAAAGAAGATGATTCGATGACTCAGGACGGAGCGCCGCTGTGGCTCTCGGCCGCGGCGGCCTGCGTGGGGGCGCTGATGGCGTCGGTGTTCGGCTTTATCATCGTCAGCGCGCTGCAGGCGGCGCTCGGCGGCGACGCGGCGGCGCTGATGGGCGACACGTGGCGGCCCGACGCCGGGCAGTACGGCATCGCGCCGATGATCTGGGCGACGCTGGTTCTGTCGCTGTCGGCGCTGGCGCTGTCGTGGTGTCTGTCGGTGGGCTGCGCCTGCTTCATGCACGGTCTGTCGCCGCGCTGGGCGGCGCGCGCGCTCGGCGCGGTGATCCGTTTCATGACGGCGGTGCCGACGGTCGTGTACGGTTTTGTCTCGGTATTCCTGCTCGTGCCGCTGGTGCGGCGCTCTCTGGGCGGTTCGGGGCTGTGCTGGCTGTCGGCGGGGCTGGTCCTCAGCCTGCAGATCCTGCCGGCGATGACGCTGGTGATCGACGGCGCGCTCCGTGCCGTCGAGGAGCGTACGGCGCTGACGACGGCGGCGCTGGGGATTTCCCCCGCTCAGTCGCTGGCGTGGATCGCGCTGCCGGCGTCGCGCCGAGCCCTGCTCAGCGCCGCTACGCTGGGATTCGGCCGCGCCGTGGGCGACACGCTGATCCCGACGATGCTGGCCGGCAACGCGGTGCAGTACGCGCGCACGCCGTTGCAGGCGATGCGGACGCTGGCGGCTCACATCGGCCTGATCACTTCGACGGACGTGACCGGTCAGGCGTACCATTCGCTGTTCGCGGCCGGCGGACTGCTGCTGCTTTTCAGCGCCGCGGCCAGTCTGACGGTGCGCCGTTTGAAGGCGGAAAAGGAGAAATGCGCATGAGGAGCCGGGCTCTGGCGGTCCTCTCGTGGTGCGCGGCGCTGATCGTGCCGACCGCCATCGGAGCGATGCTCTGGCACCTGTGTCTGCGGGGCGGTCCGGCGCTGGGGCTGGATCTGTTCTTTGGCGACGCGCCGCCGCTGGCAGCTCTTCTCGGGCAGAGGCCAGTGTGGGACGGCATCTGGCCGGCGGCCGCGGGCACGCTCTCGCTGCTGGCGCTGACGATGGCGCTGGCGCTGCTTCCCGGCGTCGGCTGCGGCGTGTACTTGGCGTGCTTCGCCGCTCCGCGGGCAAAGCGCTGGCTCAGTCTGGCGGTCGATCTGCTGGCGGGCGTGCCCTCGATCGTGATGGGGCTGTTCGGCTTCATGCTGATCCTGCTGCTGCGGCGGCTGTTCGCGCCCGAGGCCACCACGTGTCTGCTGCTGTCGGCGTTCTGTCTGGCGCTGCTGGTGCTGCCGCCGCTGGCGATCACGACGCGCACGGTTCTGGAAAGCCTGCCCGACGGTCTGCGCCTGACGGGGGAAGCGCTGGGGCTGACGCCTTGGCAGACGGCGCGCTATCTGCTGCTGCCCGCGGGCGGCCGCGGCATTCTCGGCGGCGTGATGCTGGCGCTGGGGCGCGCGGCCGAAGACACGGCGGTGATCATGGTCACGGGCGCGGTCGCCAACGCCGGGCTGCCCGCCGGGCTGACGGCCAAGTACGAGGCGCTGCCGTTTTTCATCTTCTACATCTCGGCGCAGTACGCCGACCAGAGCGACCTGCGGCGCGGTTTCGGCGCGGCGCTGGTATTGCTGATCCTCTCGGGGGCGCTGCTGCTGTGCGCCCACGCGCTGCAAAGGAGCCTCGAACGAAAATGGAAAGGAGTGCGCCCATGAATCTGTGCGCGCGCATCGAAAACCTGAACGTCAGCACCGGGGCGCAGGTCATTCTCGACGGGCTGTCGCTGGAATGCCCCGACCGGGCGATCACCGTGCTGGTAGGGCGCTCCGGCTCGGGCAAGACGACGCTGCTGCGGTCGCTGAACCGTCTCAACGAGCATTTTCCGGCGCTGCGCACGTCGGGGCGCGTCGAGGTGAAGATCGGCGGGCGGCTGCGCTCCGTCGTCGACGGGGATTTGCCGCTGCCGGAGCTGCGCCGCCGCGCCGGCATGGTTTTTCAGTCGCCCAACCCGCTGCCGCTGAGCGTCGCGCGCAACGTGCTGCTGCCTTTGCAGCTGACGCTGGGCGTCCGCGGCGCGGAGGCCGAAGGGCGCATGGAACGTGCGCTCGAACAGGTCGGGTTGTGGGCGGAAGTCGCCGGACGCCTGAATCATCCCGCCGCGGCGCTGTCGGGCGGCCAGCAGCAACGGCTCTGCCTGGCGCGCACGCTGGCGCTCGAGCCCGACGTGCTGCTGCTGGACGAGCCGACCGCGTCGCTCGACCGACGCGCCGCCGAGGTCGTCGAAGATCTGCTGCTGTCGCTGAAAGAACGTTATCCGATCGTAATGGTCTCGCACAGCCTGATCCAGGCGCGCCGCCTCGCCGACCGACTCGCCGTGCTGCGCGGCGGCGTGCTCTGCCGGACTTTCGACGCCGGCGAGCTGCCCGCGGGCGGCGAAGGCGAGCTGTTCATCGAACGTCTGTTGTAAACAAAAGCCGCCGCGGAAACACGAAGGCGCAAAGAAAAGGCAAAAGACGGCTGCCGCTTCGCGGCAAAAACATAAGAAGAAGCTGGCAGGAGATCGTTCTCCTGCCAGCTTTCCTCGTTTTTTTTTCTATAGTCCATGTTTTTCGCTTTTCTCCGTGTCTCCGTGACGGCTTTTGTTTTGACCTTTGTCCCTATGCCTGCATGCGCTCGCCGCAGACGGCTTCGGCGACGCGGCGGCAGAAGCGTTCGCCCTTTTCGCGATCCGGCTGCAGCATGACCAGCGCCGCGGCGATCACGGGGCGCTGGCCGTCGGGACAGAGGACGCCGGCGTCGTATTCGCTGCCGGGAAACGAAGCGCCGAAACGCGCCAAGCATTTCCCTCCCACGGAAGCGAACTTGTCGTCGCTCCGAGATTCCGACATCAGCGCCAGCAGGCGGCGGCAGGAAGCGTCCGGCAGCCCCTCGCGGTCCAGCAGGCGGCGGAAGAATCCGGCCGCGTCTTCCGCGCAGGTGACGTTGCCCCGCAACGATTCGTTTTCCCCTACCGGACGGAGGATCTCCGTCTGCTCCATGCCGGCGCGCCGGGCCGCGGCGTTGACCGCTTCCGTGCCGAGCGCGCCGATCAGCGCATTGGCCGCTTCCACTCCGCCGCCGCAGACGGCGCGGGCCGCCTCTTCCCATGTCATGGAAGCGCCGGGAAGCGCGTCTTCCAGCGCGAACTCCCCCGCTTCGACGCGCTCGAACAGGTTCCACAGCGCCGGCAGCGCCGCCATCAGACCGGCGGGCACCAAACGGCCGCCGTTATAGACAAGCCGCATGTCCGCCGCGCCGTCGTAAACGGCCGCCGCCGGCGCGCCGCCGTCGGCGCCGGCGATCGCCCGCAGGACGCCGCCCTTCCAGTTTTCAGGCATGAAAAATTCCTCCTTTGAATGATCCCGCAAGAGTGTAAACGTTCCCGCCGCCGCTGTCAATTTTTCCGCGGAGGCTTTTTGGGCTTCCCGCGGTCTTGCAATTTTTCGCTTTGTGTGTCAAAATACTCGCAGATGCAAAGAAGTGTCTTTTGCTCGGAATTCAACCGCCGCCGGGGAACGCCCCGGCGACCGTCGATCTTAAGGAGGTTATCCGCATGCAGGAAAGAAAAGGCACCGTTACGATGAAGGGCACTCCGCTCACGCTGGTCGGGCCGGAGCTGAAAGTCGGCGACAAAGCGCCCGATTTCGTCGTGGTCGATACGGCCATGGCGCCCAAGTCGCTGAAAGATTACGAGGGCAAGATCAAAGTGCTCTCCGTCACGCCGTCGCTGGACACGCCCGTCTGCGATCTGCAGGCCACGTGGTTCAACGAGGACACGGCCGAGCTGGGCGACGTGTACGTGCTCAATGTCAGCATGGATCTGCCCTTCGCGCTGAAGCGCTACTGCGCCGCCAAGGGCTTCGACAAGGTGGCGACGCTCTCCGACCACCGCGAGGCTTCGTTCGGCACGGCCTACGGCGTGCTGCTCAAGGAACTGCGCCTGCTGGCCCGCGCCGTGTTCGTGGTCGATCGCGACGACGTGATCCGCTACGTCGAAGTGGTGCCCGAGGCCACGAACTCCATCGACTACGACAAGCTGCTGAAGGCCGTCAAGGCGCTGGCGTAAGGACAAAACACGAATACCCATCAGCGAAAAAGCCTTCACGGCCGCGGCCTGCTTCCACGCCAGGTTCGAGAACATTCACCCGTTCGCGGACGGAAACGGGCGCACCGGCCGTCTCGTCATGAATTATCTGTTGGTACTGCACGGGCACCCGCCCGTCACCGTTCACGAAGAGGACCGCCGGAGCTATTACGCCGCGCTCGAAGCGTGGGACAGAGAGAAGAACAGACGGTCAAAACCTGGGCAAAGCAGCTCGCCCGCGCAAAAGAGAAAAACCGCCGCGCCGGACTATGAACCGCGCGGCGCCGGCGGCGCAACAAAGAGCACAAAAAAATTTCGCCCGTTCCGGCCGCGCGAACCGGAACGGGCGAATTTCTTGGGGAGCGTATAAAACGAACCGTTGCGGCGTCGTGTCCGAAGTGATGATGTTCCACGTGGAACATTTTCGGCGCGCGCAAAAACGCGCCGGCTACGATCGCGTCAGCGGCGCCTTGAAGCTGAGGCGGCGCGGCGTGGCGAGGCGGTCGAAGCGCACCGTGTAGCACAGTTCGCCCGCGTCCGCTTCGACGATCACGCCGGGGCCGAAGACGGGGTGCGTCACGGCCGTGCCCGGCGGCAGCGCCTCGATCCGGCTGTCGCGGCGCAGCTGCCTTTCGCTCTCGGCGATGCGGTCGCGGGCCTCTTCGATCAGGCCGGGGCGCGGCGGCGCGACGTACTGCAAAAGTCCCTGGTCGATGTCGAGGATGAAGCGGCTCGGATAGCGCGGCGAACCGTCGAGCGTGCGGCCGTCGGCTTCCGTCAGGCAGAGGGCGTCGCGGGCGCGGGTCATGGCGACGAAGGCGAGGCGGCGCTCTTCCTCCATCGCTTGCAGCGTGCGCGTGCGGCGCGTCGGGAACACGCCTTCGTTCATGCCGCACAGGAACACGCGGGAAAATTCCAGCCCCTTGGCGGCGTGCACGGTCATGAAGCGCACCGTGTCGGCCGACTCGGCGCGGTCGCCGTCGGTGAACAGCGCCGCGTGGCGGAGGTAATCGGCGACGCCGCTTTCCTCGCCGCAGGTCGTCTCGTACTCGTGGACGGCCTGTTTCAGCTCGGCCAGATTGTCGAGGCGCTGCTGGGCGCCATCGGTGCGCAGCATGGCTTCGTAGCCGCTCTCGTCAAGGAGGCCGGACAGCGCTTCCGAGACGGGCAGAACCGGGGCGGCGGAAAACCGTTCGATCAGGCTCACGAAGGCGGCGGCGCGGGTGCCCTTGAAGATCTCGTCGTCCAGCGTCGCGGTCAGCGCGTCCCACAGCGAGCAGCCGCGAGACGCCGCCTGTTCTTCCAAAAAGGCCATGCGCCGCGCGCCCATGTTGCGCCGCGGCGCGTTGACCACGCGGCGGAAGGAGAGGTCGTCGCGGTAGGCGACCAGGCGCAGGTAGGCGAGCGCGTCCTTGATCTCGGCGCGGTCGTAGAACTGCACGCCGGCGTAGATCGTGTAGGGGATCTTCTCCTTCAGAAACGCCGCTTCCAGGCTGCGCGTCAGGTAATGGGCGCGGTACAGCACCGCGCACGACTTGTAGGGCGCGCCCGCTTCGCGGAGTTTTTCGATCTCGGCGGCGATCCAGCGCGCCTCGTCCTCCGCCGTCTCGCCGTGAAAGCAGCGCACGGGGCCGCCGGGAGCGCGCACGGGGAGCAGGTCCTTTTTGACGCGCGTCTCGTTCGCGTCGATCAGGCTGTTGGCGGCCGCGAGGATCTGCGGCGTGGAGCGGTAATTCTCCATCATCATGATCGTGCGCGTGCCCAGGTGGCGGGCGTCGAAGTCGAGCAGGTACCTGACGCTGGCGCCGCGCCACGTGTAGATGGTCTGGTCGGGGTCGCCGACGACGAACAGGTTCTTGTGGAAGCCGCAAAGGGCTTCCATGAGGCGGTACTGAAGCCCGTCGATGTCCTGGAACTCGTCGATCATAATATATTCGAGGCGCTGCTGCCACTTGCGGCGGATCTCCGGCTCGCGCTCGAAGATGTGCAGCGTGAAAACGATCAGGTCGTTGTAGTCGAGGCCGAAGCATTTCTTCTGCTGATAGAGATAGCCGTAAAACAAAATGTCCGCCGGCTCTGCGGCTTCCTCGTATTTTTTGCGCAGCCGCTCCAGCGGCAGGGCGATCATGTCGCGGCAGTACAGCGGCTCCTTGAAGAGCTTGCGGATCTCGAACATGTCGCGCGCCTCGGCGAAAGTCATGTCGCGCAGCGTCAGGCCGCGCTCGGCGTAAATGATCCTGAGGATGTCGTCGATGTCGGAGTTGTCGAGGACGATGAAGCTTTTCGGATACTGTACGGCGTGGCTGTCCTCCTGCAGGACGGAGACGCAGAAGCCGTGAAACGTGTTGACGTAGCCGGTGTCGTTGTCGTCGGTGAGCGCGTGGATGCGCTGGCGCATTTCGTTGGCCGACTTGTTGCTGAAGGTGACGCAGAGGATGTGCCCCGGCATCACGCCCAGCCCGTTCACCAGCCAGGCGAAACGCCGCGACAGGGCGCGAGTCTTGCCCGATCCGGCGCCGGCGATGACGCGCACGTAGCCTTCCGTCGCCGTCACGGCCTCGCGCTGGACCGCGTTCAGCCCTCCGAGAATGTCTTTCACGCCGCTCGCCCCTTTCTTTCGCGAATACCAACCATCATACAGGAAGCGCCGGAGAAATCAAGCCGGGCGAAAACGAAGCGCGACGGGGAGGAAACGCGCCCCATTTCGCGGCCGGTGGGATATAATGGAAAAAATCTTCGCGGAGGCCGAGGCCATGATCCTGATCAGCGGAAAAAGTTATCTGCCGCTCAAGCGGCTTATGGATATTGTCGGGGCGTTGGTGGCGCTGCTGATTTTTTCCCCGCTGATGATCCGGGTCGCGCTGCGGGTGAAACGGGAGCTGGGCTCTCCCGTCGTCTTCGCTCAGCCGCGCCCCGGACGCGGCGAAAAGATTTTTCTGAACTACAAGTTCCGCTCCATGCGCCAGGCCGTCGACGCTTCGGGGCGCCCGCTGCCCGACCAGGAACGCCTCACGCCGTTCGGCCGCGAGCTGCGCCGTTCGAGCCTCGACGAACTGCCCGAGCTGTGGAACGTTCTCAAGGGCGACATGAGTCTCGTCGGGCCGCGGCCGCTGCTGGTCGATTTTTTGCCGCTTTTCGGCGAAGAGGAGGCGCGCCGCCACTCCGTCCGCCCGGGGCTCACGGGGCTGGCCCAGGTCAGCGGGCGCAACGCCATGAGCTGGGAAAAGCGCCTCCAGTACGATCTCGAATACGTCGACCGCCTCAGCCTGTGGCTCGACCTCAAGATCCTCTGGCGCACCGTCGCCGCCGTCTTGCGCCGCGACGGCATCGACGCCGGCGAAGGGGAAACGGTCATCGCGCCGCCGACGGAGATCAAGCGCCCCCGCGCGCTCGAAAAGATCAAAGGCGCGAAGGACCGGCCGTCATGAAAAAGATCCTCGTCGCCGGCGCCCGCAGCTTTGTGGGACGCTCTTTCGCCAGATGGCTGGAACGGTTCGGCGGCCGCTATCGCACCGACTTCGTCAGCCTGCGCGGCGCGGAGTGGCGCCGGCGCAGCTTCGCCGGTTACGACGCCCTGATTCACTGCGCGGGGATCGCCCACCTGTCCGCCGGGCCCAACGAGCTTTATCTGCGCGTCAACCGCGACCTTGCCGAAGAAACCGCCCTCAAAGCCCGGCGCGAGGGCGTCGGACAGTTCATCTTCATGAGCAGCATCGCCGTTTACGGCGACAGCGCGCCGCCGGGAAAGGAAAAAATCATCGCGGCCGGGACCGTCCCCGCGCCGACGAACGTTTACGGACGGTCGAAGCTGGAAGCCGAAAGGAGAATCGCCGCGCTCGCCGCTCCGGCGTTCAAGATCGCCGTCGTTCGCGCGCCGCTGATTTACGGCCCGGGCTGCAAGGGGAACTTTCCCGCGCTGATCGGATGCGCGCGCCGCCTGCCGATTTTCCCCAAAGTGGAAAACCGCCGCAGCATGATCTATATCGGCAACCTCTGCGAACAGCTTCGCCTGATCGTCGACCGGGAGGATTCCGGCACGTTCTTCCCGCAAAACGAAGCGTACGTCGGCACTTCCGATCTGGTGCGCTGTCTGGGCGCGCTTCAGGGGCGGAAAATCACTCTCACGCGACTTCTCAATCCCGCGCTGCATTTTTTGCGCCGCTTCACGCCGGCCGTCGACAAAGCCTTCGGATCCCTCTGCTACGCTCGGGAGTTAAGTCGATGCGAAGAGTACAATATCGTGCCGTTCGAGCAATCTCTCGTGGAAACGCTGAACGCGTTCGAGAATTTACAATGAAAAAACTTCTTATTGTAACGACAATCCAGAGAACGTTGCGCGATTTTCTGCTTCCTTACGGCGACTCTTTCCGCGCCAAGGGCTGGCAGGTCGACGCGATGGCCAACGTGCGCGATCCTTTTCCCGCCGCGGCGGGGCATTTCGATCGTTTTTACGCCGTCGACTGGGGGCGCAACCCTCTCGATCCGCGTAATTTCGCGCGCGCGCCGGATTTTGTGCGGGAACTGGTGTCGCAGCAGCGCTACGACATCGTCCACGTGCACACGCCCGTGGCGGCGTTCGTCGCCCGCTTCGCCCTGCGGCGCCTGCGCGCGGCGGGGAAGGTCAAAATCGCGTACACCGCGCACGGCTTCCATTTCTTCAAGGGGAACTCAAAAATAAAAAACGGCCTGTTCATCGCCCTCGAAAAGCTCGCCGGGCGCTGGACAGACCATTTGATCGTCATCAACGAAGAAGATTACGACGCCGCGCTGCAATACCGCATCGTTCCGCGCGAAAACGTCACCTTGATGCCGGGGATCGGCGTCGATCTATCGCAATACAGCCGCGATGCCGTCGACGACGCGCAGGTTGCCGCCGCGCGCGAGGAGATGCGGCTGACGCCGGAAGACCGTTATATCCTGATGATCGCGGAGTTCAACCCCGGCAAACGCCACCGCGACGCCGTCAGGGCGCTCGCACGAATCGAGGACCCGCGTCTTCATCTCGCCTTCGCCGGACAGGGGCCGCTGTTTGCGGAAACGCAAGCGCTGGCCCGCCGCCGCGGCGTCGAAAAACGCTGCCACTTCCTCGGCCAGCGCGCCGACGTGCCCGCGCTGCTCAAAGGCGCGGCGGCGGCCGTGCTGCCTTCGGAACGCGAAGGCCTGCCCCGCTCGGTGCTGGAAGCCATGGCCATGGGGACGCCGGTCATCGGCGCCGACGTCCGCGGCACACGCGACCTGCTCGCCGGCGGCTGCGGCACGCTTGTTCCCGTAGGCGACACGGAAGCTCTGGCGGGAGCGTTCAGCGCCATTTTCAGCGCGCCTGCGTCCTGCGGACAACATGTCGCCCGGGCCTCCGAAAAGGTCAAAGACTATGCCATCGAACGCCTCCAAAAAATGCACGAAGCGCTCTACGCCAGACTTCTCTCTCCGACTCCCGCGCCGCGGGAAAACAAACGCTGATTCCGCGCCGCGACGGGAAAACCCGCTTCCCAACAAAAACTACGCGTCTTTCCCGCGCACAATCCGCCGCATCACATTGTACAGATGGATCTTCCGCAGCGCCCGCCCCAGCCCGCTCAACAGCCGGGCGCCCGGCGGACGCCAGCTTCCCGCGAACCAGTGGACCGTAAAGGCGCCGGCAAAATTTTTTCCGTAATTTTCGCCTTTCAGGGTCAGCGGGCAAAAGATCTCCTGCGGATAGATACACAGGCCGTCGTCAAGAAACTGCTTCCGATTGTTCAAAAGCACGCCGTACCGTTTCCGAAGGTCCCGCGTGATCAGTTCCGTATTCGGAGTCAGATCGGGAACGCCGCTTTCGTCGATGAAATGCTTCCGCGAGTAGTCGGCGAGCAGTCCTTTTATCCACGGGTGCCCCGCTTCGGCCCCCATGATCCCGGTTACCGGGCAGCCGGGACGCTCGAATCCGGTAAAAGCGCGGTGCCGCAAGAAGCCATCGAGCGGCTTCAGCACCTCGACGTCGCTGTCCAGATAAACCCCGCCCCGGCGGTACAGAGCGTAAAGCCTCAGGAAATCCGAGACGAAGGCCCATTTTTTCATGGCCGCCGCTTCCCGTGTAAAACAAAACGCGGAAAGGTCAAAATTCAGCTCGTTCCAAAGCACGATCCTGTAATCGGGCAGAAATTTTTTCCACGAGGCAAGACACCGGCGTCCCAGCGCCGGGAATTCCTTTTCGCCAAACCAGCAGTAATGGATGATTTTTGGAATCGCCATGTCTTTCCCCCTCCGATACTGACCTTATACCACCTGGAACAGATAGAACTTGAGGTACTCGGTCTCCGGCACGCCCCACAGGACCGGGTGGTCGGGGGATTGGCCGCGGGCCTCGATCTGGCGCAGGCTGACCTTGGCGTCGGCGGCCGCGGCGGCGAGCGTCTGCCGGAACAGATCGCCGGTCATGAAGTGCGAGCACGAAGCCGTCGCGAGATAACCGCCGCGGGGCAGCAGCTTCATGGCCTTGAGGTTGATCTCCTTGTAGCCGCGGGCGGCGTCGCGCACGCTGCGGCGCGATTTGGCGAACGCGGGCGGGTCGAGAATGATCATGCCGTACTCGCCGCGGCCGCGGGAAGCCATATCGCTCAGGAGGTCGAAGACGTCGGCGGCGATAAAGTCCATCTTTCCGAGACAGCCGTTCAGCGCGGCGTTGTGGCGCGCCATCTCCAGAGCGCCTGCGGAGACGTCCACGGCGGTGACGTGCGCCGCGCCGCCCCTGACGGCGTTGAGCGCGAACGAGCCGGTGTGGGTGAAACAGTCCAGCACGTCCAGACCGGCGCACAAGCGGGCCGCCGCGGCGCGGTTGAACTTCTGGTCGAGGCAGAAGCCCGTCTTCTGCCCCTCCACGAAATTGACGTCGTAGAGCACGCCGTTCTCGCAGATGCGCGCCGTGCGCCGCCCCGCCAGCGAGCAGCCGTCCATGGCGAACTCGCCGCTGTGCCGCGGCAGCCCCTCGAGATCGCGGATGGCGGCGTCGTTGCGCTCGTACAGGCCGCTGATTTCCTGCCCGTCCTCGCGCAGCAGCCGCACCAGCATGGGAAACAGCAACTCTTTCAACTTGTCCATGCCGAGCGACAGCACTTCGGCCACGAGCACGTCGCCGAAGCGGTCCACGGTCAGACCGGGAAAGCCGTCGGCGTCGCCGAAGAGCAGGCGGCAGCAGTCGTACTGACCGCCCATCACCGCTTTACGGTAGTTCAGCGCGTAGCGCAGGCGGCGCTCGAAAAAGGCGGCGTCGAAGCGGTCGTTGGCGTTGGCGGAGATAAGGCGCACGCGGATCTTGGAATGGTCGTTGACGAATCCCGTGCCGAGGTACGCCCCGCCGCGGCTCACCACGTCCACAAGGTCGCCGGGAGCGTACTGCCCCCGAACGTCCGCGACTTCTTCGCCGTAGACCCACGGATGCCCGCTTTTGACGCTGCGTTCCGCCTTGACAGTGACAGCGAAGCGCGGATAGTGTCGTTCCTGTTTCATGATCGGACTCCTCGAAGATCGGCCTGAACGGCCGCGATTTTTCGCCATTATACCATCATGCGAACCGTCTTCTGCGGCAAAAACAAGGGCGGACGGCCGAATTCCCCCAGCTGTCCGCCCTTGTTTTTCTTTTTCGGAAAAGCTTCCCGTTCAGCGGTTCTCCGCTTTTCTTTTCGGCTCGAGGATCTCGCGCACGATCAGATACATAAGGTTGTGCAGGACCGAGGGCTCCTGACCGGGGGCGCGCAGCAGCGCCCCGCCGGCGCCGAAACGTTCTTCGAGAAGCAGAAAGACCTGACGCGATTCCGCCGCGCGTCCCGCCTGAGCCAGCACGTAAGCGCCCAGCGACGCGGCCGCCAGCGACGCCTGCGCGCCCGTCACGAGAAATTCCGGCTCGAGACGCAGTTTTTCCACCAGCCGGTCCATGGAATGGAGCGGCACAAGGCCGCCGTCCACAAGATTGGCCATGATCAGCAGCGCCTCGAGAGAACCGTCCTGGCTGTCGACGTAGCTGCGCTTGTCCACGTCGTAGGACAGACGCAGCGTCTGCGCGCCGCTTCCCGCCAACAGGATGCCGAGGCAGCGCTGCGCCACCGGCTCCCATTGGGAAGAAAAACTTTGCAGCTGCTGCAGCGCTTTCACGTCGACGGCGCCGAGACTGAGGCGGTGGCTCGGCTCGTAAATGCTGAAAATGCCCGATCTCCGTTCTTTCCAGGAAGCGCCGTTGATCAGCACGCTGCGGTAGACGTTGAAGCGCAGCATACGCCCGGCCGTTTTCAGCGCGCGTTCGCGGTAGCGCGGTTCGTTCCATCGCTCCGCCGCGTCGAGCAGCACGCGGCAGAACTGCAGGTCCGTCGCGGTGAGATTCTCGCACGCCACCGGCTTCAGCGAAGCGTCCAGCTGGCGGTACAGCAGCATCAGCGGCGACTGGAAGTGTTTCGCCGTCAGGCGGTAGAGCGCCTCGAAGCGCTCGTGGTCATTCTGCAGCAGCCGCAGGCGCAGCTCGCGCACAACGACTTCCGACGAATAGGTGCCGCCGCCGGGCTGGTCGGGCAGCAGGCCGTTTTCGGCGCGGCACGCTTCGAGCGCGCTCTCCACGGACGCCCGAACAGGCGCGCCCGCCAAAGCCAGCGCCAGCAGAGCGCCCAGCGCGGCTTCCAGAAAACGGTTCCTTTTCACGACGGCGCACCTCCGTATCGCTCAGAATTTTTTCAGCCGCGCCAAAATCAGCGGCACCAGGATCAGCGCGATCACCATGTTGGCGGCCATGAAGCTGCCGTTGTACAGCAGCGAGTAGACCAGCGGATGCGTGCCGGCCGGCGCGTAGGACGCGAAGAACACCACGCCCGACGCCACGTGACAGACGATCCGCGCCGCCACGGCGACGAGGATGCCTACGAAGACGTGCTCTCCGCCCAAGGCGGCCAGTCCCAGCGCCGCGTAGGCCAGCGGATAATCGAGCAGCCCCTGCACGGGATGAACCACGTAGCCGCCCATCACGTACTGCAAAAGGCCGGCCACGGCGCCAGCGCCGATCCCTTTCAGCAGTCCCCAGCGCATCGCGTAGACCAGAAGCGGCACGATCTCCAGCGTCACCGAACCGCCCTGAGGCAGACGGAACAGCCTCAGCCGCGAGAACACCACCGCCAGCGCAATGCACAGCGCCGCCTCTACCACCGACTGCGTTTTGCTGCGTTGATACATCGAAAAGACCTCCCGTAAAATCAAAAGATTTACAGGGGACGGGGAAACCCCGCACCTTCCCTGCACCGGTATGAACCGGATCAGGTTCCAAGGGTCGAGACCGTTTCGTCTCCTCTCAGCCGGATACGCCGACGCCCCCGGTTCCTGCTTTTATTATCATCGTTCCGGCCGGGCGCGTCAAGGCCGTCTCGCCGAAAGGCGCCCGGCTATGGTAGACTTGTGAAAACGAACGCGCCGCCCGGGCGGCGAAAAAGGAGAAAAAGACCATGAAACCAGTTCTGTTCTTTGGAGAAGCGCTGATGGACCAGTTTTGCGACGCCGCGGGCGAACTGCAAAGCTCGCTGCCCGGCGGCTCCGTGCTCAACGCGGCCGTCGGCGCGGCGCGTCTCGGCCTGCCGGCGGCTTTCGGCGGCGGCATCGGCGGCGACGAGGAAGGGCGCGCCCTGCTGCGCCTGCTGAACCGCGAACACATCGCTCACCGCTTCGCCTTCTACAAAAAAGACCGCGCCACTGCCGCCGCGGAAGTGCGCCTCGACGCGAAGGGACAGCCGATTTTCGCCTTCCGCCGCGCGGGCTGCGCCGACGAAGCCGTGACGCCGGACGACGTGGAAGAGATCGATCCGAACGACTTCAGCGGCCTGCACTGCGGCGGCGTCATGCTCGCCTCCGAACCGGGCGCGTCCGCGCAGGAGCGGCTGGCGGAAAAATTTTACGACGCCGCCGTCCCCGTGTCGTTCGACCTCAACGTCCGTCCCGCGCTGATCGCCGACAAGACGGCGTTCTGCGAACGGGCGTTGAAATTCATGATCCGCCCGCAGCTCGTCAAGTTCAGCCGCGACGATATCGAATGGTTCTTCCCCGGCGAGGACGTCAACGACAGCTTCGCCGCCATGCACCAAGCCCGCCGCGGCGCGCTCACCGTGCTCACCGCCGGCGTGCAGGGTTCGCTGATCGCTTCGGGACAGGTCTGCGAACGTCTCTTCGCTTACTCCGTCGCCGTTGCCGACACGACCGGCTGCGGCGACGGCTACGCCGCCGGATTGCTGCGCGGCCTCTTCAGCCTGCCCGACGCCACCGCCTGGGACGAGCTGACCGCCGAACAGGCGCGCTGGGTCGGCTCCAGCGCGTCGGCCGTCGCCGCCCGCGTCTGCGAAAAGCAGGGAGCGATCGCCGCCATGCCCCGCTACCGCGATATTTACAGCGCCGACGGCACGCATCAATAATACTAATTCTTGATAGAAAGTGTTAACATAGTTTTCTGGGCGCTGCGGGGCAGTCCTGAGCGACTGAACTCCCTCGCAGCGCCCTCGTATTCGGCTTTTTGATCAAGAAACGGTTATAAGACCGCGAACAAATCAACCGCGGAGAAGCGGCGAAAGGACAGGGCGAACGCACATGCCGACCATAAAAACGCCAAAATCCAAGAAATTCGGCGTTGCAATTTATCTTCATTTCTGCAATAATCAATAATAACCAGTATAATTAAATTTAAATTCCAGGAGGGCACGAAAAATGGAGAAGAAAGGCTTCGTTCACACCCTGCCGTTCAAACTGATCTGCGCGTTGGCAGTCGGCATCGTTTTGGGGCTGGCGCTTCACGTCACCGATACGAGTCCGCTCAGCGGAGTCGTTCTCAACGTTATCGTCTGCGTAAAGTACGTCGTCGCTCAGTTTATCAATTTCTGCGTTCCTCTCATCATCATCGGATTTATCGCCCCTTCGATCACGCGGCTCGGCGGCAACGCCTCCAAAATGCTGCTGCTTGCCATTTGCCTCGCCTACGTTTCCTCCATCGGCGCCGCGTTTTTCGCCACCGGCAGCGGTTACATAATCCTGCCGCATCTCTCCATCAGCCCCAACGTAGACGGTCTCAAAGCCTTGCCGCAGCCCGTGTTTACGTTGAACATCCCGCAGATCATGTCCGTCATGTCCGCGCTGTTCTTCTCGGTTCTGGTGGGTCTGGCGGCGGCGTGGAATTCCAGCAAGTACATTACGAATGTCCTGGAGGAGTTCCAGGCGATCGTCCTGAGCATCGTCACCAAATTCGTCATCCCGTTGCTTCCGGTCCTGATCGGAACGACCTTCTGCACGCTTTCCTATGAGGGGAGCATTACCAAGCAGCTGCCGATCTTCCTGATCATCATCGTCCTTGTCATCATCGGCCACTATATCTGGCTGACGCTGTTGTATTCCATCGCCGGCGCCTATTCCGGAAAGAATCCGCTGGACATCGTCAAGAACTACGGGCCTGCGTACATGACCGCGATCGGCACGATGTCTTCCGCGGCGACGCTCTCGGTGGCGCTGAAGTGCGCGCAGAAGTCCGAGCCTCCTTTAAGAGACGATCTGGTGAGCTTCGGCATTCCGCTTTTTGCCAACATCCATCTCTGCGGTTCCGTACTGACGGAAACGTTCTTCGTGATGGCCGTTTCCAAAATGCTTTACGGAGGATTCCCTTCAGTTGAAAAGATGATCCTTTTCTGCCTGCTCCTCGGCGTTTTCGCGATCGGCGCTCCCGGCGTGCCCGGCGGCACTGTCATGGCGTCCCTTGGACTGATCACGAGCGTGATCGGCTTCGACGACACGGGAACGGCGCTGATGCTCACGATTTTTGCATTGCAGGATTCCTTCGGCACGGCGTGCAACGTCACCGGCGACGGCGCGTTGACGTTGATTCTTACGGGGTATGCGGAAAAACACGGCGTCAAGGAAAATTCGCCGGAAGTGCTGCAGGCCGCCGCAGCACGCGAAGAAAACGAACGCTCGATGTAGCACCGCTTTTCGATCAGGGGACCTCATTGAAAAAGGGCGTCCGCTTGTTTTTGCGATTTTCCCCAAAACCGGACCACGCTTTTCAGTCAGCGCGCTTTATAACAAAAAGCCTGTCGGTCGCGCGATACGCGATCGACAGGCTTTTTTCATGCGGAATGTTCCACGTGGAACATTCCGTTCGTCTCCCGTTTTTCCGTTTTTCTCCGCATCTTCACGCTCGTTTCCGCCCCGATCCCCTACTGATGTTGATTTTCAATGAAGATCAACATCAAAAATTAGGCTCGGGCCCCGTGCCGTGGGGCAGATTCCAATCGCGGCACACGCCTTTGGTGAACAGCAGATGGATGCAGGGCACGCCTTTTTCGAGGAAATCCATGATCAGACCGCGATCCCACGTCTTCGGCTTCACGGGCCATGGCGGCATGATCAGCCCGTGAGGCAGAACGGCGCCTTCCTCCATGCTGCGGCCAAGGCTCAGCCACGAACCTCCGCAGCTGACGAAGGCTTTGATGGGCTTTGCAGCGAAGAGCATCTGCCGGAAAGCCATGGACATGCGGAGGTCCGCCGGGATCATGCAGGTTTCGCGGCGCTCGCCCATGAGCCGGCGCACGAGCGGCAGCACGTCCTCGTCGAGAACGTTCCGGCGCATGCGGTCGTCCACGCCGCCCGGCGTCAGCGCGTCGATCTTCACGTCCACGACGCCGCGTTCGCGCAGCGCGTCGAGCATCACCGGCACGGTAAACCGCGGCAGCGTGCCGCCGTACATGGAAGCGCCGTAGGAGAGCACGAAGACCGTGTTCAGTTTCAGCGTTCGCGCAGCGCAGAGCGCAGCCATCGTGAAACCGGGGTAAGAACTGGTGGCGTTGATGCCGATCCAGTCCCCCTCTTTGACGCCGGCGCGGATCAGATAGCCGGCCACGGCCCCGGCCATTTCCGGCTGGGCGGCCGCGCGCTTGTCGTGCCAGCTGCCTGGGGTCGTGGCCAGCGCGGTGAACTCCTCGCCCACCAAACCGGTGTGATCGGGATCGAGGCGCACGTCGAAATCGGGCACGCGCTTCAACTTTTCTTCCCACAGCACCGTCTCGCAGCGGCGCATCAGATCGGCGGCAGCGTTCTGCCTCGCGTCTTCGAAGGCGGAAGCGGAACGCGCCGCCAGCGCCAGGACCAAAAGCAAGAAAATTCTTTTCATCGTTTCCACCTTCACGACGCCGTGGCGCATGAACAAGAAAAATCCGGAAACGGAGCGGCTGTTTCCGGTTTTTCCTGCCGCGGCTTTTCAGCGGGTCCTTTTCTCAAAACGTTTCGCCTCGCGTTCGCACCACAGATACAGCGCCGCGCAGAGCGCGAAGAGCCCGGCGTAGAGGGCCAGCACGGGCGAGTAACTGCCGGCGAGACTGTAACCGAAATTGATCAGCGGGTTACCGACGGCGATGCCGGCGGACATGAGCGCGAAGAAAACGCCGATCATGGCGGCGTACGCCCGAGCCCCCAGAAGGTTCATCACCAGCAGCGGCACAATAATCGTTTCCACCGGCATGGCAAAGCCCAGCAGCACGGCGAACGCGACGGCGGAAAGCTCGCTTGAGGCGCGGGCAAGCGTCAGCAGCGCGGCGATGCCGCAGGCGCAGCTCGTCAGAAACACAGGACGGAGCCCGAAGCGGTCGTACAGCGCGCCCCAGAGAATCTTGGCCGCGCCCAGCGCGATGAACATCAGCCCCGTCATCTGCCCGGCGAAGACGGGATCGAAACCGCGGTCCACGAGATGCGCGGGAGCGACCGTGTAGACAGGATTGCACAGCCAGCCAAGCACGAACACGATCGCGAACAGCGCGTAAAAACGACTCGTGCGGCGTAACTCCGCAAGCGACGGTCCGCCGCCGGAGGGCTCTGCACGCGCCCTTTCCAAAGCGGCGTTTTCCGGCGCGCGGCGCGTGCGCACGAACGACGTCAGGCCGAGCCCGAGCCCGAGGATCAGGAACGAAGTCAACCGGTAGGAAAAACGCCAGCCGCTCCGCGCGATCCAGCGCGCCACGAGCACGTTGCCGAGAGCGCCGCCGATGCCGCTGGCGGCAAAGACAACGCCCAGCACGGTGCCCTTGCGTTCCGCGAACCAGTGGTCCACCAGATAAGAGCAGGACGCGCTGATGCACAGGGCCAGCGCGGCGCCCTGCAGGATGCCGCCGACGTAAAACCCGGGCAGCGTACTGGAAGACGAAAAGATGAAAAACGCCGTTGCAAGGATCAGAAAGCCGACGCCGACCATCAGGCGGATGCCGATTTTCGTAAAAATTTTCACCCACAGCAGATTGAAAATCGTCGTGAACAAATATCTCATGCTGAAGGTCAGGGAAAAATCGGCCCGGCTCAGACCGAACTCCCGCGTCACCGGAGCAAGGTATTGCCCGTTGGGCGCGTTGCCCAGCCCCATGGCCACAAACATGACCCTCACGGCCGCCATGACGTAGCGGTATGACGAATTTTTTTCCTGCGGCTCCGCGTTTCGATTCATTTCCAACCTCTTCCCCGCTTCGGGAGCGTCGCGCTCCCACCGTTCACAGACGGCTACAGCAGCACCGCGCTGGCCACGGCGAAATACAGCGCCAGGCCGAGCACGTCGACGATCGTCGCCAGCAGCGGCCCGGAGATCAGCGCCGGGTCGAAGCCGAGGCGTTTGACCACGAAGGGCATGACCGCGCCGAGCAGATCGGAGGCGACGACCACGCAGACCATCGCCATGGCGACCACGAACGTGACCTGCCCTCCCGCGCCGATGAAAAGCGACCGTCCCGCCGCCAGCAGCGCCATGGCGCCGCCCAGCAGCAGGGCCGTGACCAGCTCGCGCAGCAGCACGCGCCCCAGCACGTTGCTTTCCATCCGCCCTAGTCCCATGGAGCGGATGATCAGCACCGAGATCTGCGCGCCCACGTTGCCGCCCGTGTCGATCAGCAGTGGCACGAAGAACGAAAGCGCCAGCACCTGCGAGAGCATGCCCTCGTAATTTTCCATGATGCCCGTGGTGAGGATGCCCGTCACCAGGCACAGCAACAGGCAGGGAAAGCGCCGCAGCGCTTCGCCCCACAGGCTGCCCTCGTCGTTATCGCCGTAAAGTCCGCCGGCGTGGTGGAACAGCTCCGTATTTTCGTCTTCCATGACGTCGAGCACGTCGTCGAAGGGCAGCGCGCCGAGGAGCCGCCCGTCTTTCACGACCGGCAGCACCTGCACGTCGTAGCGCGACATGATGCGCGCCGCCTCGGCGCGGTCCATCTCCGGCGGCACGGCGTGGCAGTCCTCTTCCGTGAGCTGCGCGACTTTTTCCTCCGGCGCGGCGAGGACAAGATCTTCCAGCGCCGCCGTGCCGACGAAGCGCTCGCCGTCGATGACGAAACAGTGATAGACCAGATCCTTGCCGGGCGCGTCGCGCCGGATCTTGTCCAGCGCTTCGGCGACCGTGTCCCGCGGCGACAGGACCACGCCGTCGCCGCTCATGATGTAGCCGACGGAATCCTCCGCCCACTCCTTTTTGGGTTGCAAAAGCTTTTGCAGATTCTT
>ERZ856578.3892-NODE-3892-length-21176-cov-20.074506_pt1 | contig 21176 bp, 30 predicted proteins | sample MGYA00514384_ERZ856578 | MGnify/ENA primary metagenome ERZ856578 (study PRJEB29103, sample SAMN06111958) | human gut metagenome | biome: human gut; feature: ankylosing spondylitis patient; material: healthy_person | host: Homo sapiens | place: China:Hangzhou... | reverse complement strand
GGTCAGCACCCTTGCGGGTGGTCGCGGACTTTACCGCCAGTGGGGAATCGCACCCCGCCCTGAAACGAACTTTCTGGCACAAAGTATAGCGTGGCAGGCACAGCTTGTCAAGAGGGCATCTTAAAATTTGTGCAAAAAATGTCAAAGTAATTCTTTCAAGCTCCCTTCTCTGTAAGCTCTTGCCCGGGTGGGTGCGGTATGGTATCATAGATGGGTCGTATAAAATTCAGGAGGTTATCATGATCTTTTCTATTCGTGATCTTTCGTTTGAGTTTGGCTCTGTACTGCTGGAGGGCTGGTTTGCACTGGCTGCGCGCGCAGGGTGCGCGCTGCTCATTCTGCTTGCCGCATGGCTGGTACGCCGCTGGCTGAGCAAAAGGGGCATTCCGGCACTGCTGGCCCGCAAGTGGTACTTTAACGGCACTCCCATCCTGCTGCGCAGCTTTGCGGTACCCATCCAGCGCATGTGCACTGCGGTTGGCGTATATCTGGCGGCAGCTTCCCTGCCCTGGGCCATTCCCGGCATTGCCAGACTGCTGTTGGTCTGCTTCCGCCTTGTCATGACCCTGCTGGTCTGCGAAGGCCTGTATGCGGCATCGGATCTGGCCGCCCTGCTGCTGGCTTCCTGCAGCCCGGAGATCCGCTCCAACAAAACACTCTGCTCTTTGCTGGACACCGCCTACAAGGTGCTGGTGATCGTGCTGTGCGTGGCAGCGTTGGCACAAGAAGTGGGCTTTCCCATCGGCAGCATTGTCGCCGGTGCCGGTCTGGTTGGTCTGACCATCTCGCTGGCCGCACAGGAAAGCGCCAGCAACCTGTTTTCCGGCATCGTGATTCTGCTGGACAAGCCCTTCTCGGTGGGCGACTGGATCACTGTGGGCGATGTGGAAGGCGAAGTGATCGACATCAACTTCCGTTCCACCCGCATCCGCTCGCTGGATAAAACCATCAATGTGGTGACGAACAGTAAGATCTGCTCTTCCACCGTGCAGAACGCCGCCCTGCGCACCATGCGGCCCTACAAGTTCAATCTGGGTGTCACCTATGGCACCACCCGCCCAAAGCTGGAACAGCTGATGAAAGACTTGCAGACCATGCTGGACGCAAGCCCTTACACCAACAAGGGTACCAACATCGTACAGCTTGCAAACTTTGGCGATTCCAGCATCAACATTCTGGTCTCCGCCTACCTGCTGACTAACGCCTACGCGGAATTTTTGCAGATGCAGAACGACCTGAACCTGAACATTATGGACATCATGCAGGCCGACGGTGTGGATTTTGCGTTCCCCTCCACCAGCGTGTATATCGAAAAGAACTGAGCAAACCTGTAAAGGGGCTGTTGCAAAATAGCGCCAATGAAAAGCGGAAAGCAAAAATCTCATCTTTTTCCCTCAAAAAGAGTAGAATTTTTCGGAACTGAAAATGCAAAAAGCTGAGCACCTGCTTTTTCACAGATGTTCAGCTTTGCTATACTCATTTTTTGAAATCTGCCTTTGAAGCCTCAACATTCTGCCCGTTTTGTACGGTGAATGCGGCGGCTATTTTCAATCAGTCAGCTCAAGACTGGCAGGCAGTGATCAGGCTCATTTTGTAGACCTCGTCGGCGTTGCAGCCACGGGACAGATCGTTGATGGGAGCGTTCAGACCCTGCAGGATGGGGCCGTAAGCTGCATAACCGCCCAGACGCTGAGCGATCTTATAGCCGATGTTGCCGGCCTCGATGCAGGGGAAGATGAAGGTGTTGGCCTGACCAGCCACCTTGCTGCCCTTGCACTTGACCTGTGCAACTTCGGGAGCAACGGCAGCGTCAAACTGCAGCTCACCGTCCACAGCCAACTCGGGATCCATTTCCTGAGCCTTGATCACAGCGTCATGGCTCAAAGCAACGGTGCCGCCCTTGCCGGAGCCCTTGGTGGAGAAGCTCAGCACAGCAACCTTCGGATCGATGCCGAACAACTTTGCGGTCTTAGCGGTCTCAATAGCAACCTCAGCAAGCTTTGCAGAAGCGGCGATCTTGACCTCGCCGGTAGCCTTATCAACGGTATCGGTATAGTCGATGTTAACAGCGCAGTCGCCCATGGCAATGCGCTTCAGGCCCTCTTCACCGCAGTCACGGTCCAGAATGAAGCAGGAGCTGACCAGATGTGCGCCCTTCTTGGTCTTGACCAGCTGCAGAGCGGGACGAATGGTGTCGGCAGTGGAGTAAGTAGCGCCGCCCAGCAGGCAATCAGCCTTGCCCATCTTCACCAGCATGGTGCCGAAGTAGTTGGACTTCTTCAGCAGAGCGGTGCACTCCTCAGCGGTCTGCTTGCCCTTGCGCAGCTCCACCATGGTGTTGACCATCTCATCGAAACCGGCATAGTTCTCGGGGTCGATGATCTCGGCAGCGGAAATATCAAAGTTACCGGCGGCAGCAGCAGCCTTGCACTCAGCCTCGTTGCCCACCATGACGACCTTCAGCACACCCTCGGCCAGCAGCTTTGCAGCGGCCTCCAGAATGCGGGGATCATTGCCCTCGGTGAAAACGATCGTCTTGGGATTTGCCTTCAGCTGTGCTACCAGCGGTGCAAACATATCAGCCATTGTGATTACCTCCGAATTTACTTTCCAATATTCACATCCAGATATCTGTTGGACACAAGGATGCCTTTCTCTTTTATTCTAGCACATACGGCAAAAAGTTCAAGACAAAATTGGCTTTTTGTGCTACAATTTTTGCCTCACGCATCATCGTTATTTTCCTGCCAAAGTAGTAAGACACGCCCTGCGTATTCCTTCACAATTTCCCGTAAACCACCTTCCACAAATTTCAATTTTAAGCTATGCACTTTTGATTCACAATTTTTCTTTTTTAAAAATGCAGAAAGTTCCAGTCAGTTCATATTTTTTGCGTTAAAACGTAAAAAAGAGCCATTTTCCCGATTCTTCGAGAGAACAGCTCCATAGTATTGGCTTTATAAATATCAGATAGAAATGGTGTTACAAAAACCCCGTACTGTTGAATTTTGCTCGTATTATCGATATATTTTCGTCAAAAAATCCACCCAAACAATGCCCCGTCCAAATCCATTCGCCGTCTATCGAGTCCAGTTCTCTTGTTGATTATCAATCTTCTTATAATATCGCATTTCCTCTAAAAATAAAAGTCCCTGCAATTTTCGCTCACAGCTCCCACTCAGAGCCATAAACGATCGTTGCAGGGGCTTTCTTCATCTTACCGGTCACTCCATTTTGAATTATGCAGACAGTTCCTGTCTTCGGTGAGTGCCAGATGAATTATTTTCAGGCAGTGCAGAAGAAACACTCAGCGTTGGATACGTGTGTGGATCACATTTTCCGCTCCTGCCCTGCCCAAAATATCATTTTTACTTCCCGCTCTTTGCCTTCAAGCGGTCATACTCCTTGTCGGCCGCAATGGCTTCCTTCGTAAAGGAGTTGTTCTTCCACCATGCGACCAGTGCCGCAATGGTCGTGATGCCAGCCGTCACCAGCTGTTCCACAGTGGTGCTCTCGATGGGCAGCGGACTCTTGCCCATGGCGCTCAGCATCTGGTTGGACAGAGCCAGCAGCAGAACGGCAGTACGTGCAATGGTGCCTGCAGTAATGTTGAAATTCATACGTTGCTCCTTTCGTGTTCGTATTCATGTACTTCGATGTCGGACATTCTGTGGTTCAACACCTGAATGTCTCTCTGGATGACCGGGATCTTCTCCGCAAAACCGTTGTGCTTGCGGACTTCCCGGGTCAGCTCCTCAATTTTGTATTCCATCACGGCATTGGAACGCGAGTTTGCGATCAGTACGCCGATTAGGGTCACAACACCGCTGAGGATGGCGGCAATGATGCTTTCCATCGGCGCTCACCCCTTCCAGCGGCTCTTGGCTTTGCGCACGTCCACATGCACCCAGCCGTTGGTGCGTCCCAGACCGGGCGGGTAAATGCCACAGCCACCGGCGTTGCCCAGCAGTTTGTCCGCGTAGGCATACACCTGCTCCACGCTGATGCCCTGCACCTGAATGTCTGCCGCCTTGCCGTACAGATGCTGGCTGAACTTTGCGGCATTCTTCTGCTTTGCGTTCCAGCTTGCCGTGCGGAATCCACTCGTGATTGTCACAGGCTTGCCAAAGTGCGTCCGGATCTTTTCCAGCACCTCCACAAGCGCCGTGTCAATGAACACCGGGTCGCTGCCGTCACGGCAGTAGAACTCGCGCACCTTGAAATGCTCCGAGAGCTTTTCGTTTCCATTTTTCAAAATGGAGTACGCTTCCAAACTCAAATATCATCCTTCCTTTCATCTTCCAAGCCGGAATGCTCCTTCTACCCGTTTCAGCGGCTTTACCTCCACAGGCAGGATATCTGCACACAGCATCGCCGCCACCGGCTTTGCTGCAGCATGCGCTGTGATCTTGATATTTCCCGTCACCGATGCCATTTTGATTTGCGCACTCGCATTGTCCTCTGCCATGGCAACACAACTTCCGGTCACATCCGTGCCGCCCATCTCTACGGTCAGTTCCAGCATTTCCTTCTCGCTGTCGCCTACGTTGAACACATTTTGATAGCTCATGCCGGCAACGATGCTCACCACCGGGTTCGTCTCGCTCACGCCGTCCAGTGCCCGCTCAATGGTAAAGCTCTCGTAAGCGCCTACCGTCACGGTGCACTCGGCTTTCACGCCGCCGCACTCTGCCGTCACCACCGCTGTGCCCTTCCGCAGGGCCAGAATGGTTCCATTTTGAGTAATTTTCACCACGTCCCGCGGTTTCGCGGTCACGTTCATCTTGCGGTAGAACGTATTCGTCGGCCCAACGCCCACCAGCAGCTGGTACTCCATGCCTCTGTTCAGCTTCAGATCGTATACGTTCAGCGCCACGGCTTCCACTTTCAGGGTGTACATGGTCGGGTGCAAGTTGTACTCCAGCGTGATCTTCGAGTGCCCCTTGTCGCTTTTGAGCTGGTTCACCCACAAGAGACCCGAATAATAATGGCTTGGATTGTCCTCCAGCGCAAACCGCACCCGCTGTCCCTTCAAGGTCTCGCAGATGGTCGTGTACGCGGTCTCCCAGTCCCAGCCGGCATAGTCGTTTTCGAGGTAGAACTCAATTTTTCCGGTACGGTCATCATAAGTAGGACGGTTTGCAGGGGTACGGCTGTAGTCCAGTGCGCCGTCTCTGCCGGGCACAGTCACGAACTTTGTCCGCTCAATGGGCGGTGCAATCACCGGCCGCGAGGAAGGGATCAGCTTCCAGTCGTCCCAGGTGTCAATGTAGTTGTCGCCTACATTTATAATAAGAGAATGGTACATTGATCTTCCTCACTTGTTGATGTATCCAATGGTGGACTGGATCGCGTTCCACGCCTTGCCCGCCGTTGCAAAGTTGCCCGCCTGCAAAGACGAGAGCTTTGCCGTGGTCGCACCAAAGGTAAAGTCTTTCTGGTCCAGCTCATGCAGCGGGATCACTTCCTTCGTGCAGGGCAGCCAGTCATCGATACCGTGCGGTTCCAAGAGCACGTACGTCTCCTTCATAAAGTCCAGCCGGTCGGTGTCCACGCCAATATCACACAGGTCTGCAGCGTTGATCTGCACACTTCCGGTGAAACCGCTGTACTTTTTCAGCTCGTCCGTGGCCTTCTTCAAAAGGCTGTCTCCCGTGGAATCGGTTCCTTCCACCACAAGGACGCGCTGGCACAGGCCGTACTTCTTGATGGATTCTCCGTTGTACGCTTCCCGCGAGATGGGGTTCGTGGTCTCCCAGAAGAACCATCCGCTCTTGTACCAACCATATGCCTTCACCGAGTTCACGATGTCGCCGGCCTTGATGTAGTACGAAATGTCCAGCAGGTTCTTTCCAAGCTCGATCACCTGATCGGTCTTGTCGTTCAGTTTTGCCAGATAGTCCAGATATCTTGTGTAAACGCGCACGCCGTCCACCATTTTGATTTCTTTGCGCAGGCGCAGATATCCGCCGTACTTTCCGGTCAGGCTGTTGGTCAGTACGCTCCAGCAGTCGCTGATGGCCTTGGTCTCCTTGTCCGTGTCGCTTTCCGGCTTTTCTACGGTCACGTTTCCGGGCAGGAACACCTTGCCTTCGCCCTTGAAGCCGACGTGTTCTTCCGGGTCATCCTCCACGGTCAGCGCCAGTGCCAGCAGTTCGGACGCCGTGTAGAACTTGTTCTCTACCAGACAGTCTCTGTCCTGCAAGTATCCAAACTCGCTCTCGCAGGTCACTTCCATGTCCAGCTCAAAGTTCTTTTCCATTTCGGTGATATAGCCCATAAAGATCTCGCGGCCGTCCTCTTCTATGCTGACTACCGGCTTTTTCAGCTCCAGCTTGTCGTAGAATGGGTTCGAGACGGGCACAGTAAAGGTAAACGAACTGATCTCGTTGGCTTCCAGTGCCACTTCCGGGTCAAGGATCACCGGCGCATTCTCGTTGAACGGATCGTCCAGAATGTTTCGCTCTGTCCAGTAGTAGCTCTGTCCATCCGCCGTGCCTTTGATCTGCCCGATGTACACCACGTACCCGGATGAACGGATGCGGTTCACTCTGCAGCTTTTCCGGTTAGTGGTCCGGCCGTCGCTGGCTTCTACCGTCAGGATATAGTCGGTGTTCCAGTCAAAGCTTTCCAGCTCTTTCTGTGATATTTCAAACCGGTATACTCCATTTTGAATTGCCGTAAACGTCCTGTGCACTTCGCCGTTCAGCTTTTCGGTCACGGTAATGGTGTTACCATCTGCATCATAAACGCGGTACGGCAGCCCGAACTTTCCCCACCGCCCAAATACGCCGTTCATGCCAAAGTAGTTGCTCTGGATCTCCGGTCCGCTGTTGGCTGTCAGACATCCATTGTCGTCCACCGTGGCGTTCTCGTCCACGCAGAAACATACGAGAATATTCGGGCTGGAAACTCCCCACTGTCCCGTTGTCGTATCCCAGTAGGTGTTAATGTACCCCGGCGACCCGGGGTCGGCACCTCTGCCGTGCTTCACGTAAAGGCTCAGCGCCTCTCCGCGGGTGTTATCGCCATCTTCGTAGTTTTTGGTGCTTCGCGTGCTGAACACATACGTCCACAGGTCGTAGATGTTGCTTCCTTCGGTAATATCCGCCCTGCCGCCGCTCAGACTATCCTCAAAAAATCTTCGGATTCCCGTAAACAGCGCCGTATCTCCGCTGAAGTCTACTACCCTTGGCACAAAGAACCGCTGTTCTTCCAGCGTACCGCTCTCACTTGAACCATAATCATACCGGATCGTCACCGGCACGATGGTCTTCAGCGTGTCCTCACTCAGCCGTGCTGCGTAGGTGTTTTCCAGCCAGTTGCGCAGGGTCGGCTCGTTCTTCCACGAAACATCTTTCTTGTTGTTGCCCCACTTCACTGCGTCTTTCAGCAGGGTGGTGCGCATCAGCATGGTCTTGCCCTTGCCGTTCAGGTCTTTTTCGTAGTTGTGCTGGGCCACCACAAACTCTGCTGCAACGCCGTCCTCGTACACTTTCAGGGTATCACCGGGGTTCAGTTCTTTGATGATCGCCATTTTCTCACTTCACTTTCGCTGCAGTCAGCCGTCCCATCCGGTCATCAATGTAGCCAATGGCCTTTCTGCCGTTGATGGTCACGCTCATGCCCTTGATGCTCTCGGCCACGCCGTCCATGTGCCCGGCCAGTGCATTGATGGCACGCAGCGTGTCCTCATTTCCGGCGCTCTTCAGTCCATTTTGAAGCTGCACTTCGGCATCGATCTTGTTTGCAAGGTTCCGGCTCACATCTCCGTCAAGGCTCAGTGATCTTGTCGCCGCAAAGGCATTGTCGATCTCGTCCGCACCTTCCAGCACGTTGGTCAGGTCCACCACGGGCACGATCTGGGGCGTGTACTCGTAGTCGTCGCCCATCACCTTGCTGATGGTCCCAAGCGCACCCTTTGCAATGTCCATGGCATTCTCGGTCATGTCGCTCACGGCATCGTCCACAATGGGCGCATCTTCCTTCACGCCATCGCTGATACCCTTGTCGATCTCCGAGCCAACGTCCTTTGCGCCGGTGGCCTTTTCCTTCTTCCGGCTGCTGATAAACCACGCAATACCGCCGATCAGTGCCGCGATGGCTGCAATAATGCCCACCACAATCAGCAGTTCCGGCAGCACCGCCAGTATGGAAGAGCCCAGCCCGCCCAGTGCTTCGCCAATGCCGCCAATGGTAATGGCCGCACCGCCGCCTGCCGTGCCCAGCTGGCTCAGCATGGTCAACAGGCCTCCGCTTCCGGTCAGAGCGTTTTGCACCTGTCCCGCTCCATTTTGAAGTTTGCTCACAAACCCCATCATCAGCGTTCCAGTCTCCTGCAAAAGCTGCTGGCCCATCTCGGTGCTCATCAGGTCGATGATGGCGGTCGCAGCGGATACCAGCGCACCGGCATAGTCACCCTGCATTGCGGATGTAATGGCCGAAAGAAACTCCGTCCCGATTTCAATGCCTTCCTCGCTGAACGCCGCACCGAACACCCGTTCCAGCGTCCCGCTCATCTCTTCGCCCATGGCTTCGGAAGCTTTCTTCCATACCTCGGTAAAGGCGTTGCTGATGGGCACCCAGTTCTTCTGGATGGCATTGGCAAGCTTTACCACCAGCTTCTTGCCGCTGTCGTCCAGATTCATGGCATCTGCCAGTGCCCCTGCAAAGCTCACCATAGAGCTGCGGGCAGAAAGCAGCTGGTCTTCGTAGCCCTTGCGCTCGTCATCGCTCAGATCGACCCGGTTACCGTCCGCGTCCAGCGTATAGCCTTTCTTCAGGATATCCTGCAGTTCGGCAGTTTTCTGCAGCTCTGCATTCATGTTCTGCAAAGCGCTCACCGTGCCCAGAATGCTGGTCGTGATGCCCTGATACTTCGCTTTTCTTGCCTCAGCGCTGTTCTCTCCGTATTCTTCCACAGCCTGCTTGTAGGCCTCTGCACGGTCTGCAATACTGCCGTCGTCGTAGACGCTCGTCAGCAGGTCCATGCGGCTCTGCATCCGGCTTTGTTCATCCTTGATGATAGAAAGCTGCGCATCCAGCTTGTTCAGAGACTGCTTTGCAATGTTATTTTGAAGCTGCAGGCTCTCGGTCTGCGCATCCAGATAGTCGTTCCAGGCTTCCTTTGTGCGCAGGTCGCTTTCGCCGTATTCCTTCCGCAGGGTCTCCCACTGCTCTTTCGCCTTGGCTTCTTTTTTCTGCTTCAGCTCCAGTTCGTCCTTCTGGTACTCAGTCTCCCGATCGATCTTGTCCAGCTTTGAGGCAGTGTTGCTGTTCTGGGCAGTCCAGAGGTTGTACTCTTTTTCCAGTGTGTCAAGGTCGGTGTCATACCGCTTCGTAATGTCTTCAAACAGGCCGGTGTACTGGTCTGCCTGCAATTTCGCAAGGCTGGTCTTTTCGCTCAGCAGGCTGGCGTAGGCTTCCTTGGTCTCGGTCTTGTCCGCGCCCCAGCGCTTCAGCATTTCGTCGTACTTTGCCTGTGCAATGGCCACCCGCTCGGTCTGGTTCGCAATTTCTGCCGCCGCGTTCTCCATCTTCTTCGCCAGCAGCGTGTCCTCGTCCGCACTATATTGGTTCTCGGTCTGCCACAGCTCGTACTCGCTGTCCAGTGCTTCCCGTGCCGCCTTGTTTGCTTCCAGCTTCGGCTTGTACTTTTCCTCGATCTGCTGGGCCACGGTCTTCTTCGTGCCGGAGGAGCCTTTTTTCTTGCCGGTGGTTGTACCGCCAGAACCGGCAGGGCTCGTATCTCCGGAGCCAAAAAGTGTTCCAAGAATATCTTCCGCAGCATCATCTGCCACAGTATTTGGAGTCACATTCCGGTACTTGCTGATCTCTTTTTCGTACCACTCGTCAAACCAGTCGTCTTTGGAACCAGTTTGAACATTCTTCGCCGCGCCCAGTCCGTTATAGAAACTACTGGCCGCATCACTGCCTTTGCTGAACATCCAACGGTTCAAACCATCAAACGTACCGGAAAGTCCAGATTTTACATTTTCACCAAATACCTTGGTTCCAGCATTCAGCTTCGTAATAGATGCTGTTCCATTCAGTCCGTTTATAAGACCCGGTGCAAACCACTGGCCGAGCTCCCTCATCCAGGTCGAAGGCGAATTGATTCCAAACGCGTTCCGAAAGAAATCCTTCACCTTATTGCACAGAGTCTGAACACCGTTGTTTGCAGTCTGCACGGAAGCTCCAGTATTCAGGCCATTGGCAAGTCCCTGAGACATGTATTCTCCGATTTTGCCAAAGAAACCCGAAATCGTGCCCAGCAAGCCACCAAACAGGTTTATCGGATTAAGATGTTCAGAAAGCCATGCAACAATATTTCCCAGCAGTTCACTCAGTGCACCTTTGATGCCGCCTCCCTCACCGCCACCATCCCATGCCCATGCGATCAGATCGATAATGGTCTGGATCACTATAGTGCCCAGCGTAAACAAAGCCTGTCCAATAGGCTCACTGCACTGTACGATAACATTGCAAATGGCTACGATGAGCTGAGCAAGTGCATTGCCGATTGCAGGAACGGCCTGCGCAATTGCGTTGCATACCGCTACAATAATTTCAGCGATTGCAATAGCAATACTTCCAGCTGCTGTTCCAAGCCCTGCGATTACTCCAGCGATAAAAACGCCAATTGCAGAGCCAAGCGTTCCAAGTGCCACGACAAGTGCTTCCATCTGAAGAGGCATTAGACTTACTGCTGCCATCGTTCCAAGCAGCAATGCAAAGCTTCCTGCCAGCAAACTCAGAGCTGCAGAAACAGCAATGACAATTGGACCTGCAAACGACATTGTTCCAACAGCAATCGCAAAAATGCCAAGTGCCCCACCAACTGCGAGTAATCCATGCCCGATCTCTTCAAGTGACATTTCGCCAAGAGATTTCAGCGGAGAAACGAGAGCATTCAACACAACCGACATGATAAGGAACGAAGTTGCACTGCCAAGAGAGCCTTTTACAAGAGTCAGTGCGACGCCCATTTCAATCAGTCCGCCTGCCATTGCTGCCAGTGCCACGCCGATCCGACCGAGCGTCATGCCACCGAGGTTTGCCAGAGCATTGGATAGAATCAGCAGCCCTCCGGACAAAATAGTTAAGGCAGTTGCTGTAGAAATCACATGTTCTGCCAAGTTGGACAACATGTTGAAAACCGCAATTTCGCCAAGAATCGCACCCAGTGCACCAAGTCCATTCTGGAGTTCATCTGCCGACATCTTGCTGAATGCCGACACTGATTTTTCCAACACACTCAGTGCTGCTGCCAAGACCAAAATTCCCACTGCTTTTCCTGCCGTCAGTCCGCCAAAATTACTCAGCCCCGAAAACGCAGCAACTTCCGCCAGCAGTCCTGCTACGGCAATAAGACCCTTCTCAATTCCATCCCAGCCAAGGTCAGCCAACTGTTCTACTGCTTCTGCAAGGACACGAACTGCCGCAGCCATTGCAAGCATACCCATGGCATGCTTAGCACCATCTTTTGCCCATTTTGAAATTGCAACTTGTGCGGCAACCAATTCTGCCATCACCGTGCCCAATGTGATAACTGAAGTCAGAAGCTTTCCGGTTTCAATTTCAGAAATCTTCTTCAGCGCAGACGTAAGGATTAGAACACCTGCTGCCATAACGACCATTGAACTGGTGCCTTTGCCAACTTTTTTGGCTTTTTTCGCAATTTCGTCATAAATTGCAAGCGCCACAAGCAGTTCAGCGAACAGCGCAATCATAGCTCCCGTAGATGCAGCCAACCGTTCTGGCTTCACCAGCGAAAGCACAACAAGTGACCCCGCAAGAATTGCCACAGCGGTCGAAATCGTCTTGAGCGTTTCTGTGTTCTTGTTGTTTTTCCATGCAGTGACAGCTTCTCCTAACTTGTTAAGAAGTTCTGCCACACCCCCGATTGTGTCTTTAACCGTAGAGCCGATATCTTTAAAGGCTTCCAGAAAGCCCTTAATGCCTGCAATGAGCCCGGCAATCATTCCAGCATTCGCAAAGCCCCAAAGTGCGTTGCCATTCAGATTACCAAAAGCACCGGATGCACCGCTGCCCAGTTCTTCAAAAATCTCCCCGATTTTATCAGCAAGCCATTTCAGCTTTGGTGTAATGAAAGAAATAAAATTTTCAAACCACTCACCAAGGGTCTTTAACGGGTCGAACACGACAGAGACGTTATTCGATACATCAGTCAGTACCCCTGCAAAGGTCTGCATCCCTTCAGACACCTTTCCGATAATCCAGTGAATACCATCCAGTGTCGTCTTAAACGCCTTAGAGTTATGGTCTTCGCATCCAGCTTTTCGACACCGAGTTCTGCCTTCTTTTCCTCCAGCAGGATCATCGCCTTCGGAGTTGCCTCGATGGCGAAACCTACAGCCATGACGCCTGCGCCGATAGCAAAACCGGCCAGGATCTTGGATGCATTGCGATTCAGCATCTGCCGACTCGCTTTTGCAAATGATTTCAGGTTCATTTTTCATACCTCCGTAAAATATAAAAAAGAAAGAGCCTACGATTTCTCGTAAGCCCTCGCTTTCGTCAGATGTGTCCAGTTCGTTTCCAATTCTCGAAGCGAATCGTTTCCTCACGGTCACATTCACGCTCGATCTGGATACAGTACCAGATGTATTCCACCAGTCTGATCGGCTGCATCAACACGTATCGTACTGTAGCATACAGCACACGTACCATGTTGATGGCCAGATCTGCCAGCAGATTTACCATCAGGCTGTCCATTTGTTCGTAAAAATTGTAATCGTACATAAATATCATTCTCCTTTACTTTGTTCAAATTGGATTTCTCTTCCATAAAGGAGCCTGTATTTTTCGCGTTTACTGGTTCTTTTCCGCCAGCTGCCGCCGTACTTCTTCCTGCACCATATCCTGCAGGTCTTCCTCGGTCTTTTTATCCTCGATCAGGTCATGTCCAAAGCTCAGCACTGCGCTTGCAGCCATCAGCGCCACAGATGCAACTTTCCACCAGTCGATCTTATGCATGATAAGTGTCCTCCTCATAATTCAGGTAATTTTTAACCGGATCAAGTGCAGGTGCCAGGTAATAGCACTCCAGTCCATCATCCGTGATTTGTTTATCGTATTCAAAGTCCATCCAGTAGGCATCACAGTCATATATGAGTTGGTCCAGACACCATCCCATTTCGTCGCCTTCTGGTGTAACGGTAAGTTCATCAGCGCAGAGATAGTTGCACCATTCGTTCACAGAAATACAACCGTTCGTGGCCAGTTCCCGGTTGAAATAGTACGATGCCTCAATGACACGGGACATGGTGGCATGAAAATATCTTTTCGACGCAGGCTCGTAGAACAGCCGGATGACATCACCATCTTTATCCCGCTGAACATCCTCACCTTTTGTCTTTTCAGCAACTTCCATGCGAAGCTTTTTTTCCTCTTCAGCACCGATGCGCTCCGCCACCTCCCTGCGGTACTCCTGATAGGTTTTTCCCAGTGCCATGTAGGCAGCGGTCATACTGGCCAGCTGTTTCTTGTTCAGCGCATTGGACCCCAGAATGCACGCCACAGTTCCAGCGCCAACCACAGCCGCTGGAATATAAAACTTCCAGCAGTCCTTGACGATTTCTTTTTTCGCCATAGGTTCGTCCTTGTTCATGGTAACGAACGTGGTAGCCTTCACAGTCGCCTTCCCCGTCTCCCACATGGTCAGACCGACACCAATTGAGGCTCCGATGGCAAGGATCGTCCCGCCATGTTTGCGCAGAAACTTTGCGCATGTTTTCGTCAGTTTCATTGCTAAACCTCCATTTTGAAAAATAAAAGAGCCTACGATTTCTCGTAAGCCCTCGCTTTCGATTAGCGCTTCAGATGCCTTTCGGCCTGATCTGTTTTCAGGAATTCATACAGCTTCAGCTCCCAGTTTGCTCGGCCTGCTTTCATCGCATTGTCGAGTGCATCTGCCGCTGAATCATCATTGCGCATCATAAGCTTTCTCCACATGATTGCAACGGTTTCAACGCAGAACAACTCGGTAATGCCAAGAAACGCCACTGCGCCCAAAGCAACCTTCACCAGTTTCTTCATAGTTCATACCTCCAAAATATAAATCTGAGACTAATCATCTCATAAAGCACACTGAAAATTTCGCGTCACAGCACTCCAGCTTTTTTCAGAATATCATTCAGCTGAGCCTTCGTTACCTCCGCATCCAGCTCCAGATGTACCCGCAGCTTCTGCTCCTTGTCCACCCAGTTCACCTGAGCTTCTTTCAGCTCCACTTCTACACCGGGTGCCTGCTTCTTCAAAGCCTTGTTGATGATCTGTGAAATGATACGGCGCATAAAACTTGACCGGATCAGCATAATGTCCTCCATAGCGTTCGACCTCCGAAATATCATTTTCAAAAAAGATAAGAGGGCGTGATCTTTCAGATTTGATTATCCATATCTCTGAATGAATTGTATTTATCAAGCCTCTCTGCCTTGTCCTTATAAGCGATCCACTTCTCGTAAGCAGCGATTGCCCCGATGACTGCTGCATACAGTCCCAGAACAATACCGCTCCACTTAAAGCTGTCGCCCCAAGTAATAGTTTTCATCATAGTAATTTCTCCTTTCGATAAAGCCCTCTTACCTCCATAAAGCAAGCTGATTTTTTCGCGCCATGCCAAAAAGAAAGAGCCGCAGATCTCTCCACGGCTCAATTCCGGAACAAAGACAAGTTCAGTTCGTACCTTGTTTTGTCATTTCTTGCTAAGAATCGATCGCACAATCAATGCAAACAACAGCACTGCAAGACCCACTCCAAGTCCGAATGCCATTGTCACAATCATGTTGCCAATCGTAATCGAATAGTTCCAAAATTTGTTTTCTCGCATAGTATTCTCCTTTGTTCATGGTCTTTGCTCCATAAAGCAAGGAGATTTTTTCGCGTTTGGACAAAATAAAAAGAGCCTACGATTTCTCGTAAGCTCCCCCATTCACATATCAAGCTGTTTTCTTCACAGAAACGCTGTTCTCATACAGTTCATGCGGCGCAATGTCTTGTCCTTCCGGCCATTCAATCCCAATTCCATCGGGTAAAAGCCGAACGGAATTAAAATATTTCTCATCCTTCAGCTGCCCATACCACGAACCGTTTGCATATGGCACGACATCGAACACTTTTACCTCATGGGTTTCATAGTACAAGCGGAGTTTCAAATCCGGCATCGGTTCAACTTTAACTAGTCTCGGCTGCAGCATCAAATATCACTCCTTACTTCAGCGGGTCAATACGGAAAAACTGTTCACCGTTGCTCAACAGCTTCCAGTTTGCTTCCAGATCATCATGATGAATAACGACCCACGCTTCCAGAAGCTTCAATTTATTTTTCGGGAAGCTTCCTTCCAGAATCGTTCCATCCAAGGCCATCACGATTTCTTCTCCAGAATACTCAGCGTGAATGTGCGGCATATTATGCTTGCCACCCTGCTCACGGTACATTCTGACGATAATACCATAGAAAATGCTCAATACCGGCATTTTTGTCACCTCTGTCATCAATTTGATTTTATCATATGTAAGTTATTTTTTCAAGCTTTCATGCTCTTCATTGCCGCTTCAAATTCTTCCACGCTCATGTCAACGCGCGGCGCAGCATCCTCTACCTTCAGGAGTCCATCGCGGACAAGCCCAGCCAGAATATCAATCTCGACTTTGTGCTTGGCGACTTTCTCCTGCGCTTTCTTTTGTTCACGCTCGACACGATCACGCTCCACCGGGCATTTTTTCATGCATTCGGGATAGCTCGGTTCGCCGCAGGAATTGCACATCATGCAGTGCCGTCCCAAATCCGGAATATCTTCTTCAAACTCTTTGATATAGGTCGTCCACTTGCCGTTTTTCTTCACGGGAACAATCATGTGCGATGTCACTCTCACGCTCTTCGCCTCCCTTTGTTTCATTATAGCATGGCCCGGACAAAAGCAAAAGACCATGTTTCAGATCTTTTGCCCTCCAGAGTAAGATTTAGGAAATCAACGTCTGGTAGCGGTCATTCAACTTCGCCATCTTGTCTTCGTCAGCCATAACCTTGACGTGGAACTCCATTCGGTTCTTAGCGTTTATCACACTTTCAACAACCAAACCTTTGTATCCTTCGTCGTACAGCATTCTCAGGCAAATACCGAGCTGTCTGTCGCTCTTTGCCAGAAGGTATTCCATAACTCTCACCTCCTTCATAATAGAGCAAGTTTTTCTCGCGTCTACGAAAAACAAGAGCCGCAGATTTCTCCACGGCTCCTGCCTGTGAGTTACTCTTTAAGCAATTTGTCTTCGGTTTCCGTATAAGCTTTGCATATCGTACTACGTCCCTCCGTATCATTATCGCGCACCGAAATCCACATAGTTCCGTGCATGTAGGTAGCATAACTTATCGCAGTAAGCACCAAACCCACTGCAGTAAAAATCACGCCAGCCGCACCCGCACAATCCATGCGATCAATTTTCGCTTTGTCTGACATTCCAAGTGACGTACCATTAGCATTAGCTTTGATTTTCATAGTTCATACCTCCAAAATATAAATGTTAAGACGTAACTCGTCTCATAAAGCACCCTGTAAAATTCGCGTCCTAAATCGTGCTTCTGTCAAACACGGTCTCCCAGCGCTCTTTTTTCAGGGGCTTCATCCGCAGCGCCCACATGATCTGCCGCACGGTCACGGTAGGATATTCTCCGTTTTGATTTTTTCGTTTGGCATGGCTGTCAAAATATTCCTTGAACCCGTCATGCAGGTAAATTTTATCGGTCAGCCATGGGTCTATGGCGCTCCAGTAGGTCGCTTTGCTTTTCTCGTTGTAGCGCTGCTGGATCACGCACAGGCCCTTGCTGCGCTCTTTATACAAGGTGCATACCCGGTACACAGGATGGTTGCAGCGGTAGACGCTTCCGTAGTAGTTCGTCCACTCCTGCGGCTGAGCGTTATCATGATATCGCATAAAAAATAAAGAGAGTCCGCAGCTTTCGCCACAAACCCTCCTCGGTTCCTCCTTTTAATCTTTTTCCGTAAAGCCTCTCTTCAGCTCATGTACTCCCTCGCTGATTGCTCTCGACAGCTGGGTTACACCGCCTGCCTCGCAGATCGACCAGTACACAGTCATGCCAATCGTGCCTGCAAACGTCAGCGCCTTCATGCCGATTTTTGCCCAGTCAAGTTTGCGCGCCTTCTCCGCTTTCTCCTGATCGAGTTCCAGTTCGTGCACTTTCCGCACGGCCTCGTCCTCTTTCAGCTGTTTTTCGTTTTCCTGCGCTTCATCCTTGAGCTGCATATCGTACAGCTTCAATGCCATGTTTGCAGCCGTATTGTACTCTTCCGTACCCGGCTTCAGATCCTTAAGACTTTCCAGCGATTTCTTCGCCGCGTCTTTCAGCAATTCTTTGTTTTCGTAGTTTTCCATTTTGAAATATCTCCTTTACAAAATATCATTCTGGAGTCTCCTCCATAGAACACCACGTTATTTTCGCGTCCGGATCATTTTGATGTTCAGCATCACCCGCTCTTTCCCTGCCAGAGTTTCCGGACTTTTCGCAAGGTCCAGGAACATGCAATGGTCTGCATCCTCGTCACCGGGTGCGATCACAAGATCACCGACACACCTCTGGCCTTCGCTCAGGTTGAAACCGATGGCAATACCCAGCACCAACCCCAGTGCAGCAATGCAGATGAAAACGATCAGAAACAGTTTTGCGTCCATTTTGAAATTCTCCTTTTTAATAATATAGTAGAGGAACCTGTCCCCTGCGTGCGGAAAAAAGAAAAAGAGCCTACGATTTCTCGTAAGCTCCATTTCGCCTCAGATGTCATTGCGAATCAGGAAAAGCTCATTGCGGTTGCAAGTAACACGCACGATTCCTCCCGCCCGCACCAGCGCGATCGCGTTCCGGTAAGCACAGCGTGCCGTCTCAGCATTCTTATACTCGCGTGTATCGACATACATCACTTTCGAGCTGCTTTCGATGAACACGCGGATCTTATCCATAGCGTTCACGTACCCGCGGTCATAATTCGTCTTTACTCGTTTTGCCATAATAGCATTTCTCCTTTCGTTCTTCGGAAGACATCCTTCCATAAAGGGCAATGCGTTTTTCGCGCCAACATTCTATTCTAGAATAGAAAAAAGAAAGAGAATGGGATTCGGACCCACGACCTCTGCAATCAAGCAGCGCTCTGCCAACTGAGCTATCTCCTTCCATAAGGGAGGCTGTATTTTTCGCGCCTACACCGAAACGTCAAAGAAAAGAGCGCATGTTTCCATACGCCCGTTTTCCGGTCAGAATATCCATTAGCGGATACCACACCGAACCTCGTTCAGCATGAGGAGTTCTTCCCCTTCATTCCAGCCCGCATACGGATCGCTCAGCGACTCGTTCATAGCGGTCAGAACACAGTTCATCATTTCCTCAAAACCTTTAATAACATTCTTCAGCATAGTAAAATACCTCCTAAAATTGTTCATTTCTTTCCATAAAGGAGGGTGAATTTTTCGCGTCTGCGAAAAAAAAAGAGCCTATGGCTTCCCATAAGCTCCATTTTGATTTTCAGTGTTTCTTCTTTGTTCTCTGTTTCACCTCTTCCGTCTTAGCGCCAACAAGGCCAATGCACTTGACCAGCAGCACAACGATCAAAATTGCAACGATCAGACTAAACATTGTTCATACCACCTTTCTCATAAAGGCGGCTGATTTTTTCGCGTCTCACTGCCGTTCCTTGCTCAGGAGCCAGAAGAAGTACCGGTAATGCTCGTAGTAGGTCTCGCGGCAGCAGGGGCAGCCATTTGCTTGAAGCTTGTTGTAGCCGTCTCCCTCTGTCACTCCCTTTTTTATGTACGGTGCCAATGCCGTATCAAGTTCCGCAATACACCTGTCCACGATATCGATGCAGCTAGAGTAGAACACTCTGGACAGTGCGATCCTCTCGGTCTGGCTTACAGGTGGGCAGCCCTTGATGATGCCGGAAATATCATTGGGTGATATCTGCCAGCCGTCGATCAGAGTCAGGGCCTTCTTCCAGTCATCGTACTGCCTGCAAAAATACTTCAGCTCGTAGTAGCGGTATCTCGGAATGTGGTATGGGTTCTTTTTTGACAGCTCCGCACGTTCTCTGCTCATTTTTCGCCCCTCCATTCATAGCCGGTCTGCTCATAGAGGAGCTTGGGTGAGATGTAATAGCTGATCCTGCCCAGCTTTGAGTTCATCTGCTGAATATCTGTAACGCGCTTTCCGTTCCTAGTCGCTTCTCCAATCGGTAACCACCCAGCGATGATTCCAGCTCTCACCCAAGCAGGATCTCTGCCGTATACTCGTGCTGCGATCCGTACAGGAACCGAACCCATTTCTAATCTAGCTTTATCCATTCTATCGTACTCCTTTTGTGTTACTCTAGGAGCGTCTAAATACGTTCCCAGGCTCAAAAGGATGATACTTGTAAAAATGGTCCCCCGCGTGCTGTTTTTTATCTTTTTCGCCCTGAAGGATTGACAAGCAAAAATCTATCGTTTAACCTAGAATAGCTTTTTCAAACAGAAAAAGCCCGGTTTGACCGAGCTTTTGAGTAAAAATGGCAAATTTATACAATGATTGAAGGAGGTTTCTATGTTAAAACTCTGTCCAGAGTGTTGTCTACAAGTGAGCGATAAGGCAGCAGCTTGTCCTCATTGCGGTTACCCGCTCAAATCCAAGTCATCGCTGCCACCAAAAAAGAAAAAACATATGCGTCTTCCCAATGGATTCGGCCAGATTTCCGAAGTCCGAGGGCGTAATCTTCGCAAGCCCTTTCGGGCAATGGTCACAGCCGGAAGAACTGATGAAGGCAAACCGATCGTATGCCCGCTCCGTCCGGTCGCTTATTTTGAAACGTATAATGAAGCATATGAAGCGCTTATGAAATACAACGCGCATCCATTTGACCTTAGCAATAAAACAACCATGCAGGACCTTTTTGATATGTGGCTGACCACGAAAGAGAAAAAAGTGGATTCTTCTACGATTTCCCGTTATAAAAGAGCATGGGCCTACTCCTCCTCGATTCATAACATGCTTGTCCGCGACGTTCATATCTCGCACCTGCAGAATTGTATTGAAAACGGAACCATCGTTTACGCCGGAGAAACTCGCCATGCACAAAACAATAATAAAGACTCAATGAAAAATCTTTATAATCTGCTCTTTGATTATGCAGTCTCCCGCGAACTCGTCGATAAAAATTATGCTCGTATGTTCACGATCGATTCGGGGTATGTCCGCAAACCGAATAGTCATATTCCCTATACCGAAGCAGAACTCGATCTTCTATGGGCAAATATAGACAAGCATCCTATCATTGACATGATTCTAATTCAGTGCTACTCTGGCTGGCGTCCCGGAGAACTATGCGACCTGAAAATGAAGGATGTTGATATGGATGTGGGCACATTTACAGGCGGCTTAAAAACAAAAGCGGGGATAAACCGAACAGTGCCGATTCATCCCCGAATTTACAACCTGGTAAAAGCCCGCTACGAAAAAGCGCTCGAAGCAGGTTCGCCTTATTTATTTTTCACGATCCGCCAGCGTGGTTTCCATCATCAGAACACCGTAAAAGGCGAAGTCACGCAAATGCGCTATGCCTCTTTTTCCGTGCAGCTTGTCAACGAAGTCGTTCCTCTGCTGTCACTGAACCCTGAACATAAAGGCCATGATGGACGTATTACTTTTGTTACAATGGCCAAAAAGTATAACATGGACGAATATGCCATCAAACGACTTGTTGGGCACCATATTAAAGACCTTACTGAACGTGTTTATACCCAAAGAAGCATCGACTGGCTTAAAAATGAGATTGAAAAGATCCCATAATTCCTTATACCGCTTTTGCATTTGAATACAGGGAATGTGTAGGAGTGACCCGATTTTGTCTACATTTTATCCAATCTGTAGATGCCGTATTTCACGTATTTACGTTCAATTCAGTCCAAAAATCAGATAGAAATGGTGTTACAAACGTCCAGCAGCACCGGGTCAAGCGTCTTAGTCATTTCAAGAGCTTCATCCACAGGGTAATCCACCAGTTTTTCGCCCCTCATGCCGACGATGCGGTTATACCCGCCCTGCTCCAGCAGGCACACGGCATGGTAGCCCATTGCAGAAGCGTTCACACGGTCACGCAGAGTGGGAGAACCAC
>ERZ856578.3889-NODE-3889-length-21196-cov-7.492826_pt1 | contig 21196 bp, 20 predicted proteins | sample MGYA00514384_ERZ856578 | MGnify/ENA primary metagenome ERZ856578 (study PRJEB29103, sample SAMN06111958) | human gut metagenome | biome: human gut; feature: ankylosing spondylitis patient; material: healthy_person | host: Homo sapiens | place: China:Hangzhou... | reverse complement strand
AAACGAGTTGGACGTGAGTTGCGCTTTTGAGCAAATGTCACTCATTCCGTTTCCGCCTTCCGGCAAAAACTTCATCCATTCCATTGCTCCTCTTTCGTTCCATAAACGCTCTGCTGGTTTGTAAAATAGGAAAGCGGAATTTGCTATTTGAAATTGTAACACATTCCACAAGCGGAATGTGTTACAATTCCGTGACAGTTTTAGGTTTTGGTCAGCTTTACCATCAGCTTGGCCGGGGTGAGCTTGGCCAGCAGCCGGTAAAACTTATAGAACAGCCGGGGTGTATAAATGGTTTGTCCCGCTTTTGCCGCCCGCAGGGCGCCGCCGGCTACCCGCACCTGATCGCAGTAGGGCAGCAGCTCAAAGGCAGGGGAGTTGTGGATATGCCCGGTCTCCAGAAATTCCGTGGCCATGGGGCCGGGGCAGACTGCTGTGACCGTGATGCCCTTGGCCTTCAGTTCCTCCGCCGCGCCGATGGTATAGGCAGAGACATACGCCTTTGTGGCGGAATAGACCGTCATCCGGGGTGTGGGGCAGAAAGCGGCGATGGAGCTGACGTTCAGAATGCGGCTCCCGGCCTCCATATAGGGAACGGACAGATTGGTGATGGCTGTGAGAGCCCGGAGGTTCAGGTCGATCATCCGAGTCTGGGACACGGTGTCTACCTCGCCGATTTTGCCGAGATAGCCGCACCCGGCGTTGTTGATGAGCAGGGAAATCTCAGGCTGTTCCTCCACCAGATGCTCGTGATAGGCGGTAAAGCTCATAGTGTCGCACAGGTCCAAAGGCAGCGTCAGGACGCTGAGCCCCTCGTCTGTAAGCTGCGCGGCCAACTCCTCAAGCCGCTGGGCGCGGCGGGCAATGAGCCAGACCCGCTCGATCTCCGGAAACACCTGATGGACTTGGCGGGCAAATTCCAGCCCAAGCCCGGAGGATGCACCGGTAACGACTGCGGTTTTCATAGGCGCTTCTCCTTTCGGAGCCGTTTAGTGGGTCTCGGGGGCGGGGTAATCAACGCCCTGCGTGTCCACCCGGACAGAGGCCATGACCACCGGCTTTTTCGGCATATCGTTCATCATGTTCCGCTGGACCCGGGAGATGTCGATGGCAACGTCCTGCCCCTCGGTGATTTTGCCGAAGGCAGCGTACTGACCGTCCAGATGGGGGGCGGGGGCCACCATGACAAAGAACTGGCTGCCGGCGGAGTTGGGGGCCATGGTGCGGGCCATGGACAGCACGCCGGTCTCATGGAGCAGATCGTTCTGGTGGAAGCCGTTGGCGGCGAACTCGCCGTTGATCTCATAGCCGGGGCCGCCCATGCCGTTTCCGTTGGGGCAGCCGCCCTGGATCATAAAGCCGGGGATGACCCGGTGGAAGGTCAGGCCGTCATAGAAGCCCTTGTTAGCCAGAGAGATGAAGTTGTTGACGGTGTTAGGGGCCTTTTCGGGATACAGCTCGCCCCGCATCACGCGGCCATCCTCCATGGTGATCGTTACAATAGGATTGCTCATATTCATTCGTTCCTTTCTGAAAGTGTTATCTGCGGGCCTTCATGGCCCGGTCCATTTCGCGGCCGGCGTCCCGCTTGGCGATGGCATCCCGCTTGTCATAGTTCTTTTTGCCCCGACACAAACCGACCTCCACCTTCACCTTGGCGTTTTTAAAATAAACACTCAGAGGCACCAGTGTATAGCCATCCTGCTTGATGAGGGCGTGGAGCTTGCGAATCTCCCGCTTGTGCATCAAAAGCCGCCGGTCCCGGTCCGGGTCCCGGTTAAAAATATTGCCCTTTTCATAGGGGGAGATGTGCATACTGTGGACAAACAGCTCACCGTCCTTTACGGTGCAGTAGGAGTCCTTCAGGTTCATAGAGCCGCCGCGAATGGACTTGACCTCCGTGCCGCACAGCTCAATGCCCGCCTCATACTTGTCCTCCACGAAGTAATCGTGGTAGGCCTTGCGGTTCTGGGCCGCGATTTTGATTCCCTTTTTCTCCGTGGGGATCACCTCGTTTCTGGTATTGCAGTATACCATATTTTTGCGCGGACTGCAACGGGCAAGTTTTTGACGAAAATGGGCGGATAGAGAATGTCTGCCGGGTCAAAAGGATGGAAAGAGATATTCTTGTCCCGTTGCAGGAAAACAGGGCCCTGCGTATTGCGCTGAAGACCCATTAAGAGTTCTACAAGACATTAGTAAAAATAATGTTATTGTCATAGTTGTAAATTATATTACTGAATAACGCGCTCATTTCTCTGTATTGCGGTATTTTCTTCCTGTGACCTCTGTGCTATACTGATAAGGACAAAAAGGTAATACCAATTTGAGGCGCGGGACCATGAACCATGGACCGTATTTGGGGAGGCGGTATTGTGAGCAAGATCGGCGTTGTAATGGGAAGCACCAGCGATCTGCCGGTGGTGGAAAAGGCGATTCATATTTTAGAGGAGTATCAGGTGCCCTTTGAGGTGCGTGTGCTGTCCGCTCATCGGTGTCCGAATGAAGCAAGAGAATTTGCAGCTTCGGCGCGGGAGAGCGGATTTTCTGTTTTGATTTCCGCCGCCGGAATGGCGGCGCATCTGGCCGGGGCGCTGGCGGCGAATACAACCCTGCCGGTCATTGGCATTCCGTGCAGCGGCGCCAATTTTGATGGGATGGACGCATTACTCTCCACGGTGCAGATGCCGGGCGGCATCCCGGTAGCGACGGTTGCGGTGAACGGCGCGAAGAATGCCGCCCTGCTGGCAATCGAGATTCTGGCCGTGACCGATGAGACACTGGCCGCCAAGCTGGCGGAGAGCCGCCGGCGGGAGACCGCGGCTGTTTTGCAGGCGGATACGGATATGCGCCGGCGTTTTCACGCGGACGCTTGATTTTTGACACAAATTTATTTATGATAGGAGAAACGGAACATGGAAAAGAAAGAGCAGCTGTACGAGGGCAAGGCAAAAAAGGTTTATGCCACCGAGGACCCCAATCTGGTGATCGTATCCTATAAGGATGACGCCACCGCGCTGGACGGACTGAAAAAGGGAACGATCGTGGGCAAGGGCATTATCAACAACCGGATGACGAACCGTCTGATGGCGAAAATGGAGAAGGCCGGAATCCCCACGCATTTTGTCAAGGAGCTTTCCGAGCGGGATACTTTGGTGAAAAAGGTCTCCATCGTGCCGCTGGAGGTCATTGTCCGCAATATTTCCGCCGGTCACTTTGCCTCCCGCTATGGCGTGGAGGAGGGCATTGTGTTCGACCAGCCCACGATTGAGTTTTCTTATAAGAATGATGACCTGCATGACCCCCTCCTGAACGCCTATCATGCTGTGGCGCTGAAGCTGGCCACATGGGAGGAGATCGAGCTTATCAAAAAGTACGCCTTTGCCGTGAATGATGCGCTGAAGTCTTTCTGGGCTGAGTGCGGTGTGACGCTGGTGGACTTCAAGCTGGAATTCGGTAAGACTGTCGAGGGTCAGATCGTCCTGGCAGACGAGATCAGCCCTGATACCTGCCGCCTGTGGGACTCAAAGACCCACGAGAAGCTGGACAAGGACCGCTTCCGCCGGGATATGGGCGGCGTCGAGGACGCCTATGCCGAGATCATGAAGCGGCTGCTGAGCCATGACGCGGACTGAGGGCGGGCGCGGGGAGCGCCATATCCATGAAGAATGCGGCGTGTTCGGCATTCGAACGCCGCAGACCGCCGATGTGGCGTCCTATGCCTATTACGCGCTGTACGCCCTGCAGCACCGGGGACAGGAGAGCGCCGGAATTGTTGTCAATGACGATGGCGTGTTTACCTCCTACCGGGATGTGGGATTGGTGAACGAGGTGTTTCCCCGGCAGCGCTTGACGGAGCTGGGGACCGGCACCATCGCCGTGGGCCATGTGCGCTACGGCACCACCGGCAGCGACAACAAGCGGAACGTCCAGCCAATTTTGGTGAACCATTTCAAGGGCCGCATGGCGCTGGCCCATAACGGAAATCTTACCAATTCCCAAGAGCTGCGGCGGGAGCTGGAGAGCCGCGGCTCTATTTTCCAGACAACAACGGACAGCGAGGTCATCGCCTACCTGATTGTGCAGGAGCGGCTCAAATGCGGCTCTATCGAGGCGGCGGTCTCCGCCGCCATGAACCGCATCGAGGGCGCGTATTCTCTGGTGCTGTCCTCGCCGACAAAGCTCATCGCCGTGCGGGACCCCCATGGCTTCCGCCCGCTGTGCATGGGACGGCTGAAGGACGGGGCCGTGGTCTTTGCCTCGGAGACCTGCGCACTGGACGCCATTGGCGCCGCGTTTGAGCGGGACATCCGCCCCGGCGAGATCGTGGTGGCGGATCAGGACGGTATCCGCTCCGACACCACGCACTGTGGAAAGGCGGAAAAGCGGCTGTGCGTGTTTGAATTTATCTATTTTGCCCGGCCCGATTCTGTTATTGACGGGTCCAGTGTTCACATTGCCCGGCAGCGGGCGGGCGCGTTTCTGGCGCTGGAGCACCCCGTTCAGGCGGATATCGTCATCGGCGTCCCGGATTCGGGGTTGGATGCCGCCATGGGCTATGCCCGGCAGTCCGGGATTCCCTATGGCATGGGCTTTATCAAGAATAAGTACATCGGCCGCACCTTCATTTCCCCCACGCAGACCATGCGGGAAAATGAGGTGAATATCAAGCTGAACCCCATCCGCTCCGTGGTGGAGGGCAAGCGGGTGGTGCTGATCGACGATTCCATCGTCCGTGGTACGACCTGCCGCCGGACCATCGACCTTCTGCGGCGGGCCGGCGCCAAGGAGATTCACATGCGGGTCAGCGCGCCGCCCTTTGTGTCCGAATGCTATTACGGCACGGACATCGACGATAAAAACAAGCTCATCGCCAATCATCATTCCGTGGAGGAGATCGCAAAGATCATCGGCGTGGATTCGCTGGGCTATCTCAGCATCGAGGACGTGGTGAAGCTGGCGGATAATACAAAAGGCGGCTTCTGCACGGCCTGCTTCGGCGGCGGCTATCCCACAGCCATTCCTCAGGAGGGCGGCAAGGACCGCTTTGAGTGCAGAATTAGTGAAAAGGAGGGAGAGGACCATGCGTAGCTTTTCTGAGAGCTACCGGGCAGCCGGTGTGGATATTGAAGCGGGCTACAAAGGGGTCAAGCTGATGCAGCGCCATGTGGCGCGCACGGTGATTCCCGGCGTGGTCTCGGATCTTGGCGGCTTCGGCGGCCTGTTTGCGCCGAATCTTTCCGGCATGAAGGAGCCGGTGCTGGTTTCCGGTACGGACGGTGTCGGCACGAAGCAGCGCATCGCGCAGCTCATGGACCGCCACGATACCGTGGGGATCGACTGTGTGGCCATGTGCGTCAATGATATCATCTGCTGCGGCGCGCGGCCGCTGTTTTTCCTTGATTATATTGCCATCGGAAAAAACGAGCCGGAAAAGGTGGCATCGTTGGTCTCCGGCGTGGCGGAGGGCTGCGTCCGGGCAGGCTGCGCCCTGATCGGCGGCGAAACGGCGGAGCATCCCGGCACGATGGCGCCGGAGGACTATGATCTTGCCGGTTTCTCTGTCGGCATCGTGGACAGAGAGCGGGTCATTGACCACAGCCGTATGGAGGCAGGGGACGTTCTGCTGGCGCTGCCCTCCAGCGGCCTGCACTCCAACGGCTATTCACTGGTCCGCAGGGTATTCGATGTGGAGCATACCGACCTTGGCCGGACGGTCCCGGAACTGGGCCAGACGCTGGGGGACGCCCTGCTGACGCCGACGGAAATTTACGTCAAGCCGGTGCTTGCGGCGCTGGACGCTGCCGATATCCGGGGTATCAGCCATATCACCGGCGGCGGTTTCTTTGAAAATATCCCCCGTTCCGTCCCGGACGGACTGTGCGCGAAAATCGAAAAAGCCGCTGTGCGGACGCCTGCCATTTTCCGCTTGCTGCAAGCGGAGGGGAATATCAGTGAGCACGATCTATTCAATACGTTCAATATGGGCGTCGGCATGACGATAGTTGTCAGCCGCGGCACGGCGGACCGGGCGCTGGAGACGCTGCGGGACAGCGGTACGGCGGCCTATGTGCTGGGTGAGATCGTCCGGGGCGACGAAAAGGTGGCGCTATGCTGAACCGGGCACGAATCGCGGTGCTGGTCTCCGGCGGCGGCACAAATCTGCAGGCGCTGCTGGACGCACAGCGGGCCGGGGCGCTGCCTCACGGTGAGATCTGCGTGGTCATCTCCTCCCGGACGGAGGCATACGCCCTCCGGCGTGGAGAGGCGGCGGGTGTGCCCGGCTATGTGGTCTCCCGCCGGGAGTGCGGTTCTCAGCAGACCTTTGAGGACGGTATTTCCGCGCTGCTAACGCAGTATGACATTGACCTTATTATCCTGGCGGGCTTTATGAGCATTCTCAGTGCGGCGTTTACCGCCCGGTGGCCGCGCCGGATTCTGAACGTCCATCCGTCCCTCATCCCCTCCTTCTGCGGAAAGGGAATGTACGGCCTGCGGGTTCACGAGGCGGCGCTGGCAAGAGGCGTGAAGGTCACGGGAGCCACGGTACACTTTGTCAATGAAATTCCGGACGGCGGCGAAATTTTGCTGCAAAAAGCGGTGGAAATTCGCCCGGACGATACGCCGCAGACCCTCCAGCGCCGGGTCATGGAGCAGGCGGAATGGCAGCTTTTGCCCCAAGCCGCCGAAATGGTCGCGGCACAGATCATCAAGGAAAGGGAGAAGTGATATGGACCTGCTGGCATTTTTGAAGGAGACCTCCTATCCCGGGCGCGGCATTGTGATAGGGAGCGACCGGGCGTACTATTTCATCATGGGTCGCAGCGAGAACAGCCGCAACCGCGTATTCGTCCCCACGGAGGATGGAATCCGCACTGAGGCCCATGACCCCGCCAAGCTGACTGACCCCAGCCTCATCATCTACCACCCAGTCCGCACCATGGGCGATGCGCTGGTTATCACCAACGGCGACCAGACGGACACCATCTGCCGCTGCGGCGATTTCCGAAGGGGTCTGATGACCCGGAGCTATGAGCCGGACGAGCCGAACTGGACGCCCCGTATCTCTGCTATCCGCTATGGGGACGGGGCTATGGAGCTGTCCATTCTCAAGCGCTGTCAGGGCCGCTGCCTGCGGGAATTTTTCTGCTATGAAGGCTGTGACGCCGGTAGGGGCTTCTTCATCAGCACCTATCAGGGGGACGGAAGCCCGCTGCCTACCTTTGCCGGGGAGCCGAAGGAGGTGGAGCTGCCGGAGCCGGAGGCGCTCTGGGCGGCGCTGAATATGGAAAACAAGGTTTCCCTGTACGCCAACGTGGGCGGAGAGGTGAGACTGTTCAATAAAAATCTGGGGGACTAAAGCATGAAGGAACTGGAACTCAAATACGGCTGCAATCCTAATCAAAAGCCGGCGCGCATTTTCATGAAGCAGGGAGATGAGCTTCCCATTCATGTCCTGAACGGACGTCCCGGCTACATCAATCTGCTGGATGCCTTTAACTCATGGCAGCTGGTCAAGGAGTTGAAGGAGGCCACCGGCCTGCCCTCTGCCGCCAGCTTCAAGCACGTTTCCCCTGCCGGGGCGGCGGTGGGCCTGCCGCTGAATGAGTTGGAGCGGCGCATTTACTTTGCGGAGGAAAGCGAAGCGCTTTCCCCCATTGCCTGCGCGTACATCCGGGCCAGAGGCGCCGACCGTCTGTGCTCCTACGGCGACTGGGCGGCGCTGTCCGAGGTGTGCGATGCCGATACCGCCCGCTACCTGAAGGCCGAGGTGTCCGACGGAATTATCGCCCCGGGCTATACGGCGGAGGCGCTGGATATCTTGAAAAGCAAGAAAAAGGGAAATTATAACGTCATTGAGATCGACTCGGCCTATATTCCCGCTGCCGTGGAGCAAAAGGACGTTTTCGGCGTGACCTTTGAGCAGGGCCGCAACAATTTCAAAATTGACGAGAGCCTGCTGACCAACATCGTCACAAAAAATAAGACGCTGCCGGAGCAGGCCAAGCGCGATATGCTGGTGGCGCTCATTACCCTGAAATACACCCAGTCCAACTCCGTCTGCTACGTGAAGGACGGGCAGACCATCGGCGTCGGCGCCGGTCAGCAGAGCCGCATCCACTGCACCCGTCTTGCGGGGCAGAAGGCGGATAACTGGTATCTGCGGCAGCACCCGAAGGTGCTGGCGCTGCAATTTGTTGATGGCATCCGCCGCCCGGACCGGGACAACGCCATTGACATCTATACCTCTGACGAATACGAGGACATTCTGGCGGACGGTGTGTGGCAGAATACCTTCAAGGTCTGCCCGGAGCCGCTGACCGCGGAGGAAAAGAAGGCATGGATCGCCACGCAGACCGGCGTTACGGTGGGCTCCGATGCGTTTTTCCCCTTTGGGGACAATGTGGAGCGGGCCAGAAAGTCCGGCGCAGCATATATCGCGGAGCCGGGCGGCTCCATTCGCGATGACCATGTGATCGCTGCAGCGGACCATTACGGCATGGTCATGGCGTTTACCGGAATGCGGCTGTTCCATCATTAACGGTGCGTTCAAGAGGCGGAGAGGCTTCTCCGCCTCTTGTTGCTCTCATTCATCTATCACTTCATTTGAGGAGAATTGCTATGAAGCTCATGGTTATTGGCGGCGGCGGGCGTGAGCACGCCATTGTCAAAAAGCTCCGGGAGAACCCGGCGGTAGAGGTGATCTACTGCCTGCCGGGAAATGGCGGCATAGCTGCCGATGCCGTTTGCGTGCCGGAGATCGGCGCGAAGGACATCGCCGCGCAGGCGGCATTTGCAAAGGCCCATGGCATCGATTATGCCGTAGTGGCGCCGGATGACCCGCTGGCGCTGGGGGCGGTGGACGCCCTGACCGCCGCAGGCGTGCCCTGCTTCGGCCCGGACGCAAAGGCGGCGGTCATTGAGGCCAGCAAGGCGTTTTCCAAGGAGCTGATGCACAAATACAATATCCCGACTGCGCGCTACGCAGTCTTTTCCGACCCGGCTGCTGCCTGTGCCTACCTTGATGACCACCCGGTCCCGGTGGTGGTAAAAGCGGATGGTCTGGCGCTTGGCAAGGGCGTGATCATCGCGCAGACCCGGCAGGAGGCAAAGGAAGCCGTACACGCCATGATGGAGGACAAGGTGTTCGGCGCCTCCGGCAGCCGCGTTGTGATCGAGGAGTTTCTCACCGGCCCGGAGGTCTCAGTCCTCAGCTTTACTGACGGAAAGACCGTTGTGCCTATGGTGTCCTCTATGGACCATAAGCGGGCGGGGGAGGGGGATACCGGCCTGAATACCGGCGGCATGGGAACCGTTGCGCCCAATCCCTTTTACACGCCGGAGATCGCCAAGGTCTGTATGGATACCATTTTTCTGCCCACGATTCGGGCCATGGCGGCGGAGGGGCGGCCGTTCAAGGGCTGTCTTTATTTCGGGTTGATGCTGACTGCGGACGGGCCCAAGGTCATTGAGTATAACTGCCGTTTCGGCGACCCGGAAACGCAGGTGGTTCTGCCCCTTTTGAAAAGCGACCTGTTGACAGTCATGCAGGCAACAACAAATGGTACGTTGGCGCAGACGCCAGTGGAGCTTGCCGACGGTGCGGCCTGCTGCGTCATTGCCGCGTCGCAGGGCTACCCCGCAGCCTATGAAAAGGGCTTTCCCATCACCATGACTGCGGAAAGCGCCGCTCACGCTTATGTGGCGGGAGCGCGGCTGCAGGAGGGACAACTCGTGACCTCCGGTGGGCGGGTTTTAGGCGTCACCGCCGTGGCGGACACACTGCCGGAAGCCGTAAAGGAGGCGTACCGTCTGATGGATGGTGTTCAATTTGAAAACCGCTTTTTCCGCCGGGATATCGGCGCAAAAGCGTTGGCAGCCTTGGAGGGGAGGAGCTGAATGGTTGATCGGGTGTATGTTGCAAAGAAGCCGGGCCTTGCCCCGGAGGAGACCTCGCTGCTGGCGGACTGCCGCGCGTTTCTGGGTCTGACGGGACTGGAGCGCATCAGAATTTGGAACCGCTATGACGCGGAAAATATAGATGCCGCCCTTTTTGACTATGCGCGGCGCACGGTGTTCTCAGAGCCGCAGCTCGATGAGGTCTCCGACCGGCCGGCATTTGACGGTGCCGCGGCGGTGTTTGCCGTGGAGCCGCTGCCGGGACAGTTTGACCAGCGGGCGGATTCGGCGGCCCAGTGCATCCAGATGCTCAGCCGGGGGGAGCGCCCCCTGATTCGCTCCGCCAAGGTCTATGTCCTCTATGGCACGTTGAGCGTCGAAAATGTGGAGGCGGTCAAGCGCTACGTCATCAACCGGGTGGAAAGCCGGGAGGCGTCCCTGGAGCTGCCGGAAACACTAACGGTCCGGCATGAGCAGCCGGATACCGTAGAAACGGAAACAGGCTTCATCGCTTTGGAGGAAGCCGGGCTTTCCGCGCTGCTGGAGCGGCTGGGACTTGCCATGGATTTGGAGGACCTGAAGCTGCTGCAAAGCTACTTCCGGGATGAAGAACACCGGGATCCCACCATTACGGAGCTGCGGGTGGTGGATACCTATTGGTCCGACCACTGCCGCCATACCACCTTTTCGACCCATATTGACCGCGTGGACATCCGGGATGACGCCGTGCAGGCCGCCTACGAGCATTATCTGGCGCTCCGGGAGGAGGTTTACGGCCCGGAGGCGGCGAAAAAGCGTCCGCAGACCTTGATGGATATTGCCACGCTGGGGGCAAAGGTCCTGAAGAAGCGGGGCTTGCTGCCGGAGCTGGACGAGAGCGAGGAGATCAACGCCTGTTCCATCCACGTTCCCGCCGTGGTGGACGGTAAGGAGCAGGACTGGCTGTTGATGTTCAAAAACGAGACCCACAACCACCCCACGGAGATCGAGCCCTTCGGCGGCGCGGCCACCTGCATCGGCGGCTGCATCCGGGACCCGCTTTCCGGGCGGGCGTATGTCCATCAGGCCATGCGGGTCACCGGCGGCGGGGACCCCCGCAAGCCGTTGGTGGATACGCTGGCTGGCAAGCTGCCCCAGCGCAAGCTGGCCCAGACCGCGGCGGCGGGCTATTCCTCCTACGGCAACCAGATCGGCCTTGCCACGGGCCACGTGGCGGAAATTTACCACGAGGGCTATGTAGCCAAGCGGCTGGAATGCGGCGCGGTGGTGGCGGCGGTCCTGACGGAAAATGTAGTCCGGGAGCGGCCCCAGCCCGGCGATGTGGTGATTTTGCTGGGCGGACGGACCGGCCGGGACGGAATCGGCGGCGCCACCGGCTCCTCCAAGAGCCATGACCTGAACTCCCTTGCCGCCATGGCAAGCGAGGTGCAAAAGGGCAACGCCCCGGAGGAGCGGAAGCTGCAGCGGCTGTTTCGGCGGGGCGATGTGACCCGTATGATCAAGCGCTGCAATGACTTTGGTGCCGGCGGCGTTTCCGTAGCCATCGGCGAGCTGGCGGAGGGTGTCAGTATTGACCTTGACGCGGTGCGGCGGAAATATGACGGGCTGGACGGGACAGAGCTTGCTATTTCCGAGTCGCAGGAGCGGATGGCCGTGGTGGTGTCCCCGGAAGACGCGGAGCGGTTCATCGCCGCTGCCGGTGAGGAAAATTTAGAGGCGTACCGGGTAGCGGTCATTACGGAAAGTCCCCGGATGGTCATGCGCTGGAAGGGGCAGACCATTGCGGATATTTCCCGGGCGTTTCTGGATACCAACGGCGCCGCGAAGCACACGGCGGTTTTCGTGGCGGCGGCAGACCGCGCCGCACTTGGAAAGACCGGACTGAAAAATCTCCGGGAGGTGGCGGCCAGCCTGAAAAGCGCCAGCCGCCGGGGATTGGTGGAGCGCTTTGACAGCACGGTTGGAGCAGGGAGCGTTACCGTCCCCTTCGGCGGCAGAACGCAGACTACCCCGGCGCAGTCCATGGCGGCGCTGCTGCCGGTGCTGCCGGGACAGAAAACGGAGCAGGCCAGCGTGATGGCCTACGGCTTTGACGCCGACCAGATGACAGTCGACCCCTTTGTGGGGGCGTATCACTCTGTCATTGTCTCCGCTGCCAAGCTGGTGGCTGCTGGGGCGGATTACCGAAAAGCCTATTTGACATTTCAGGAATTTTTTGAGAAACTAAGAGACGACCACCTTCGCTGGGGAAAGCCCTTTGCCGCGCTGCTGGGGGCGCTGGAGGCGCAGATGGATTTGGGTGCCGCCGCCATCGGCGGCAAGGACTCCATGTCCGGCTCCTTCATGGACCGGGATGTTCCGCCGACACTGATCTCCTTTGCCATTGCCCCGGTACAGAGCGGAGAGGTGCTGACACCGGAATTCAAGTCCGCCGGAGACCCGGTGTACCTGTTCCTCTGCGACGGTACGGCGGCGGATCAGCGTGCGGTGTGGGAGCGCTTCCATGCGCTGTGCTGCGCGGGAAAGGTCAGGGCCGCGTGGGCCGTGGAGAACAGTATGGCGGAGGGCGTCATGAAAATGTCCTTTGGCAACCGCATCGGCTTCCGGTCCGAGGGAGCCGGGGAGATCTGGTATTCCGACGCCCTGCCCGGCGCGATCATCGCGGAGCTGTCGGAGCCGCTCCCGCAGGGAACTGCCCTGCGCTTGGGCGTTACAACGGCGGACGGAGCGGTGACGCTGGGCGAGGATACGGCTTCTATTGACGAGCTGCTGGCGCTGAACGAGGGCGTTCTTGAAAGCGTCTATCCCACCCGGACCGCTGACAGCGGCCCTGTGGAAACACTGACCTACCGGACAACGGAGCGGAAAGCTCCGGCGGTGGCCGTTGCCAGACCCCGGGTACTGATTCCCGTGTTTCCCGGTACGAACTGCGAGTATGACACGCAGCGGGCGTTTCTGGAGGCCGGCGCGGAGGCGGAGACCTTCGTGCTCCGCAATCTGACCGCCGCCGATGTGGCTGAGAGCGTGGAGCAGTTTGCAATGCGGCTGAAGGCGGCACAGATCGTCGCGCTGCCCGGCGGCTTCTCCGGCGGTGACGAGCCGGACGGTTCCGCTAAATTCATCACTGCATTCTTCCGTAACCCGGCGGTGCGGGAGCAGGTCACAGAGCTGCTGGAGCGGCGGGACGGACTGATGCTGGGTATCTGCAACGGATTTCAGGCGCTCATTAAGCTGGGGCTGGTGCCCTTCGGCAGGATCGTGGACACGGACGCCAGCTGCCCCACACTGACCTACAACACCATCGGCCGCCACCAGTCCAAAATCGTTCGGACGCGGGTGTGCTCCAACAAGTCACCGTGGCTGGCGGGCACGGAGGTGGGCGAGGTCTACGCGGTGCCGGTCTCCCACGGGGAGGGACGCTTCCTTGCCTCCGAGGCCGTGGTGCGCCGCCTTGCGGACAACGGCCAGATCGCAACGCAGTATGTGGACCTTGCGGGTGTACCCACTATGGACACGGCCTTTGCGCCCAACGGCTCCGTCTGCGCGGTGGAGGGCATTACCTCCCCGGATGGGCGGGTCCTCGGCAAAATGGGCCACAGCGAGCGCATCGGTAAAAATCTTTATCGCAACATTCCTGACCGCTACGACATGAAGCTCTTTGACTCTGCCGTGCGGTACTTTAAAAAAATCTGAACAGGGGGTAATTGCCCATGGCGTATTTATCGGATATTGAGATCGCGCAGCAGTGCCGGATGCGGCCAATTACGGAGATCGCGGCGCTGGCCGGAGTGGAGGAGCGCTATCTGGAGTGCTACGGCCGCTATAAAGCCAAGGTGGATTATGCGCTTCTGCGGGAGAACAAGCGCCCGGAAGGGAAGCTGATTCTTGTCACCGCCATCAATCCCACCCCGGCGGGGGAGGGTAAGACCACTACCACTGTCGGCTTGACGGATGCTCTGCGGCGCATCGGGAAAAACGCCATCGCCGCCCTGCGGGAGCCCTCCCTCGGACCGGTATTCGGCGTCAAGGGCGGCGCGGCCGGCGGCGGCTACGCGCAGGTGGTCCCCATGGAGGACATCAATCTGCATTTTACCGGCGATTTCCATGCCATCGGCGCGGCCAACAATCTGCTGGCGGCCATGCTGGATAACCACATTCAGCAGGGCAACCGCTTGGGGATCGACGTCAAGCGCATCGTCTGGAAGCGCTGCGTGGATATGAATGACCGCCAGCTCCGCAATATCGTGGACGGTCTGGGCGGCCGGATGCAGGGCGTTCCCCGGGAGGATGGCTTTGACATCACCGTGGCCAGCGAGGTCATGGCGGTGCTGTGCCTTGCCCGGGATATCCCCGACCTGAAGGCGCGCCTTGGCCGGATGATAGTGGCCTATACCTATGACGGCGCGCCGGTCACGGCCCATGACCTCAAGGCCGAGGGCGCCATGGCGGCGCTGCTGAAGGACGCCCTGAAGCCGAATCTGGTGCAGACCCTTGAGGGAACGCCCGTGTTTGTCCACGGCGGCCCCTTCGCCAATATCGCCCATGGCTGCAATTCCGTCACCGCCACCCGGATGGCTATGCGGCTGGGAGACTACGCTGTGACGGAGGCGGGCTTCGGCGCGGACCTCGGCGCGGAAAAGTTCTTGGACATCAAGTGCCGCTTGGCGGGTTTGAAGCCAAACGCTGTTGTGCTGGTGGCCACTGTGCGGGCGCTGAAACTCCACGGCGGCGTTTCCAAGACGGAGCTGGATACGGAAAATCTGGCGGCGCTGGAGCGGGGTCTGCCCAATCTGCTCCACCATGTGGACACCATCAAAAATACGTTCCATCTGCCCTGTGTGGTGGCCATCAATGCTTTCACCACCGACACCGCCGCAGAGCTGCGGCTGGTGGAGGAAAAGTGTCGGGAGCTGGGCGTCCGCGCCGTTTTGTCGGAGGTCTGGGCCAAAGGCGGCACCGGCGGTGTCGCGCTGGCCGAGGAGGTGGTGCACCTGTGCGAGGAGCCCTGCCCGGAGCAGCCGAACCCGGAGGAATTTACCTTCGCCTATCCCGACAACACCTCTCTCATCTATAAGCTCAACGCCATTGTGAACCGGGTCTACGGCGGCGCACAGGCCATCCTGACCCCCGCCGCACAGAAGCAGGCCAAGCAGCTCTTTGATTTGGGCTTCGGCGATCTGCCGGTATGCATGGCAAAAACACAGTATTCCCTGTCTGACGATCCCACTCTGCTGGGCGCCCCGGAGGGCTTCACGGTTACGGTGCGGAGCTTGCGCGTCAGCGCGGGGGCGGGCTTCATTGTGGCGCTCACCGGCGACATCATGACCATGCCGGGCCTGCCGAAGACCCCGGCGGCGGAAAAAATCGACGTGGACGAAAACGGACGCATCACGGGCCTTTTCTGATGCTGTCTTTTTTGTAAACAGAAAATGGGCCGGATATTGTTGAAATTAACAGGACGCTTTCAAAAGAAAGCGTCCTGCTTTTTTGCGCCGCCGCGGAAAAATCATTTCTGCGGCGGACTTATTTTTTTCTTTTTCGGTGCAGGATCGGTCAGCTCCGGCAGCGCACCGCCGGCCACGGCCCAGAGGTACAGACTGGCCACGCTGCAATAGGGACTGAAGCGCCGCCGATATTTTTCAAACAGCTTGCGGTCGATGCGCCGGTGGCGGTAGACCATCCGCAGCCCCCGCTGAATCGCCAGATCGTCATAGCTGAAAATGTCAGGCCGCTGCATACAAAACAGCAAAATCATCTCCGCAGTCCAGATGCCGATGCCCTTCAGGGCGCTCAGCGCCGCAATGGCCTCCGCATCGGAGCTGTACCGGATAGCCTCTGGGTCAAAGGTCCCGCTGTGGACCCGCTCCGCAAAATCGGTGATGTACTCCGCCTTGCGGAATGTCATCCCCAGCGTCTGCGGCTCAGGAATCCCCGCTTCAAGAATATGATCCGGGTCCACCGTCCCGAGCCGCTCCTGCATCCGCTGCCAGATAGTGGCCTGCGCCTTTGTGGAGATCTGCTGGCCGATGATGTGGTGGATGACCGAGGAAAAAAGATCGGTGTCTACAGGGCGGTTGATATGACCAACCCGATCGATCACCGCCTGCATCCGGGAATCCGCACGGCTCAAATATGCAGTTTCCGTTTCACCGTAATTGAAATACACTGCGTTATCGCTCCCACTTCGTATTTTTTCCATCCTACAATAAAAACGCCCACCCTGCAAGCGCTCCCGGTCAATTTTTGAGAATAGAGGTGAAAACTTCAAATAAAATGCGCCGCACTGCTTGGTTTACCGTACTTTACATAAAAAACTGGAGAAGGCATCGGACTTCGACAGATTGCGGACTATGGGATATGTTACCATCACCGTAACGGTACGTTCAAAAGAAAAAACGGCGGGAAAAAGGACTGAAATTCGACAAAAGAGGGAATACTATGGAAATACGGGCAAGGGACATCAATCGGGAGCTGCTGCTGGAATTCAGCGGCGAAATGGACCATCACGGCGCCAGAAACGCGCTGAAGGAGGTGGAAATGGCCATTGACGCGGCGCTGCCGCAGACCTTGATTCTGGATTTTTCCGGCGTCACGTTCATGGACAGCTCCGGCATCGCCCTGCTGATTCGCTCGCAGCAGCGGATGCAGCTTTTGGAGGGCAGCATCATCGTCCGTAATGTGCCGCGTCAGGCCAAGCGAGTGCTGGATGCGGCGGGAATCGGGCGGCTCATATCCATTCAATAAACGGGAGGTTTACATAATGAAAACAAAAGCGGAAAATGAGGTCACACTGCAGGTTCCCAGCCGTAGCAGCAACGAGGGCTTCCTCCGTTCGGTGGTGGCCTGCTTTGCCGCCCAGATGGACCCGACGCTCAACGAGCTGGAGGATATCAAAACAGCCGTTTCTGAGGCAGCGACCAACGCCATCGTCCATGCCTACCCCGACAGCATCGGTAGGGTGGTGGTGAAGGTCAGACAGTGCGCCGGGAACCTGCTGGAGATCACGGTGCGGGATTACGGCCGGGGTATCCCGGACATCGAGCGGGCCAGACAGCCTATGTACACCACCGGCGGCGAGGAACGCAGCGGCATGGGCTTTACCATCATGGAGAGCTTCATGGACAGCGTTCTGGTACGCTCCGTTGTCGGCCGAGGGACAACGGTGGTCATGAAGAAGAAAATCGCACCGCGCGCCAAGCGATGAGCGCCGCGCTGGAGGTACTGCGGGCCGCGCAGGAGGGGGACCGGGACGCCTGCGAACAGGCGGTGTTGGAAAACAACGGCCTGATCTGGAGCGTGGTCCGGCGCTACTATGGCCGGGGCGTGGAGCCGGATGACCTCTATCAGTTGGGCTGCCTCGGCTTTTTAAAGGCTGTCAAGGGCTTTGACTTTGCATACGGCACTTGCTTTTCCACGTATGCTGTGCCGAAAATCGCCGGGGAGATTCGACGCTTTCTGCGGGATGACGGTGCTGTGAAGGTGGGAAGAAGCATCCGGGAGCAGGCGTTGACACTTTACAGTGTTCGGGAGCGGCTGCGGCAGGAGCTTGGCCGGGAGCCGGGGGTATCTGAGCTGGCAGCGCAGACGGGCTGGACGCCGGAGGAGATCGCCGCTATCGACCTTGCAACGGAGCCGCCAGACTCTCTCCAGCGGGAAACGGCGGAGGGCCTTGCGCTGGAGGGCGTTGTGGGGACCGAGGCCCCGGAAGACGCGCTGGTGGAGCGCATCGCCCTGCGGGAGACCATTGACCGCCTGCCGGAAAAGGAACGCCTTACGATTTTGCTCCGCTATTTCAAGGGGCTGACACAGGAGCGGACAGCCCGGGTGCTGGGGGTGTCGCAGGTGCAGGTGTCCCGTCTGGAACGCCGGGGGCTGGAACGTCTGCGAAAGAGCTTTGTGCCCTGAAGTGCTCTGGCGGCTGAAATTCCGTCATGGTGCCCCAATAGCGCTTTGGCATGTGGGTCATCCGCAGCTGGGGATTCTCCCGTTCCCGGATGGCAATGGTATCATAAAACCGCTTCCACAGCAGACGGTAATGCGCCTCGGTTTCATCGGGCGGCGCCATCTGAAAATCCGCCAGCGGGCGAATTACCGCCCGGCCGGCGGCATAGAAAAGCGCCTCGTGATGGGTGCGGTCATAGATGAAAAATTTTTCATTTTGGTATCGGGCGCAGAAATGGCTCCGCAGCAGAGGCAGTACCCGGTTCTTCGGCTCGATTTCCCCGCCCAAAACGCCGCCCAGCTCGGAAAAGCGGACAAAGCCCTTCAGCAGATGGGCCTCACCGTTGAGGTGCCGCACGGCGGAAAAGACCGGATGCAGCGTTTCGTCGGAAGAATTTCGCAAAAAGCCGGGGCCCTCCCGCAGCAGCTTGACCGTCAAGCGATAGAGGCAAAGCTCCTTTTCCGCAAGGCAGGTGAGAAAGCCCCGCTGCAAAAGCTCGGCGGCGTAGGGAGAGATCGTCCGCACCTTCCGCAGTACCCGCAGGGCGTGGTCGGAATCCGTTGCGATATTTCGTGTCGGAAACAGCGTAAAGGAAAGCGCCTCATCGCAGGCAATGGCGGTGGGGCTTTCTTTTTTTGCGTAGCTTTCAAAAATGCAGCAGAGAAAGCCGTGAAAGCTGCCATCGTAAAGATAGATCATCTCATTCACAGCGGCGTGACCTCCCTATGAAACGGCGTTGTCAAATAAAGAGAGCTGTTCCGGCGCCGCCTCCGGGAGCCGGGATTGCTCCAGAGAAATGAGACTTCGCAGCAGGCTGTCCTGCGTGAACCGAAGCCCATCGGGCAGGCGGCCGGAGGCGGTCAGGAAATACTGCGCCCGCTTCATGACCACGCCCAGCTTCGGGAGCTGCTCGATTCGCAGCGGGCCCACCCGACGGGCGGCAAGGATGCGGCGGGCGGAGACCACACCCACACCGGGAATCCGCAGCAGCGCCTCGTAGTCCGCATGGTTCACCTCTACCGGGAAAAACTCCGGGTGCCGCAGCGCCCAGCAGCATTTGGGGTCCAGCCGGTCATCAAAGGAGGGCGTTTGCTCGTCCAAAAGCTCCTCTGCCCGAAAGCCGTAAAACCGCAGCAGCCAATCCGCCTGATAGAGCCGGTGCTCCCGCAGAATGGGCGGTTTTGTCTCCCGGGAGGGCAGCAACGCGCTTTCCACCACAGGTACATACGCCGAAAAGAAGACCCGCTTGAGGCGGTAGCGGTCATAGAGTCCTTGAGTCAGCCGCAGGATGTGCAGGTCGCTGTCCGGCGTGGCCCCCACGATCATCTGGGTGCTTTGGCCCGCCGGCGCGAACCTCGGCGTGTGGCGGTATTTGACCAGCTCCTCCCGGTTTTGGGCTGCCCGCACCTGAATCTGCCGCATGGGGGCCAGAATGGCAGTTTTCGTTTTTTCGGGGGCCAGCATCCGCAATCCTGCCTCGGAGGGCAGCTCGATGTTGCAGCTCAGCCGGTCCGCCAGCAGTCCCAGTTGTTCCACCAGCTCCGGCGCAGCGCCGGGAATGGCCTTGGCATGGATATAGCCGTTGAAGCGGTACGTTTTCCGCAGAATCCGAATGGCGCGAATCATCTGCTCCATGGTGTAGTCCGGGTTCCTCAGAACGCCGGAGGAGAGGAACAGCCCCTCAATATAATTCCGTCGAAAAAAGTTGATGGTCAGGTCCGCCAGCTCCTCCGGGGTGAAGGAGGCCCGCCGGGTCTCGTTGCTCCGGCGATTGACGCAATAGGCGCAGTCATAGACACAGCGGTTGCTCATCAGCACCTTCAGCAGCGTCACGCAGCGCCCGTCGGCGGAAAAGGTATGGCAGCAGCCAGTGGGACAGGACGAGGTGTTGCCGATATAGCCCGCCCGGAAGCCCCGGCGGCTGCCGCTGGAGGTGCAGGCCGCATCATACTTGGCGGCGTCCGTTAAAATCTCCAGCTTTTCTAAAACATCCATGCCTTACCGGGCAGCGGCCTGGCGGGGACGACGGGCCGGACGCTCCAGATAGTCCACCACCCGGAATACCTGTGCGGTTACAGCAGCGGCACCGAAAAGCGTGAAAAAGAGAGTCCAGCCTGTCATGATGAATTCCTCCAATCGAACAAATGTTCTTTATGCTGCTATAATACATCGAACAAACGTTCGTGTCAAGAGAAAACGCGGAAAAAATTAAAAAAAGAGCTGCCGCTCAAGCAGGAGCGGCAGCTCTTTTTTGATGAAGTACTATAATGCGGAAAAACTTTACTTGCACTGTGCCAGAGCGGCTAAAAGCTCGTCTACGGCGTGCTCCGGCGTGGCCCAGCTCGTCACAAAGCGGTAAACACAGCGTTCACCGTCCAGCGGGTGATCCATCTGGAACTCAAAGCCCATGGCAGCCAGCTTTTCCGCGGCCTTGATTGTCATGACCGGGAACTGCTGATTAGAAGGGGAGGGCACCGGGAACTCGTAGCCCTGGGCGAGAAAACCGTCCCGCAGACGAAGCGCCATTTCGTTGGCGTGGCGGGCGATGTCGAAATAGAGATTATCCGTCAGCAGCGCCTTGAACTGGACGCCCAGCAGGCGGCCCTTGGCCAGCATACCGCCCCGCTGCTTGATGTGCCAGCGGAAGTGGTCACAGGGGACGGTCATGATGACCGCCTCGCCGAACAGCGCGCCGTTTTTCGTGCCGCCGATGGTGAATACGTCCGTCAGGGCGGCAAGGTCGGACAGCGTCAAATCGTTTTCCGGAGAGGTGAGGGCGGAGCCAAGCCGCGCACCGTCCAGAAACAGCAGCAGATCGTGAGTGTCGCAGCACTGCCGCAGGGCGGTCAGCTCGGCCTTGGTGTAGACTGTGCCGATCTCCGTGGTGTCGGAAATGTAGACCAGCTTCGGCGCGACCATGTGCTCCTCGCCGTCGGCATGAACGGCCAGCACACTCTCCACCATTTCCGGCGTCACCTTTCCGTCCGGGGAGTAGGCGGTGCAGACCTTGTGGCCGGTGGCCTCGATGGCGCCGGTCTCATGGCAGTTGACATGGCCGGTGTGGGCGGCGATCACTGCCTCGTAGGAGGCCAGCAGCGCGGTGATGACCGTCATGTTCGTCTGGGTGCCGCCCACCAGAAAATGAACGGCGGCGTCAGGGGCAGCGCAGAGGGTGCGAATCAGTGCCCGGGCTTCGTCGCAGATGGGATCAACGCCGTAGCCGCAGGTCTGGGTGAGATTGGTGTCCACCAGCGCCTGCAGGACCCTGGGATGTGCGCCCTCGCTGTAATCGTTGCGGAAGCTGTACATGAAAAAAACCTCTTTTCTGTAATCGGATTGTTACCGCTTGTTTCTTGA
>ERZ856578.3884-NODE-3884-length-21229-cov-4.495556_pt1 | contig 21229 bp, 11 predicted proteins | sample MGYA00514384_ERZ856578 | MGnify/ENA primary metagenome ERZ856578 (study PRJEB29103, sample SAMN06111958) | human gut metagenome | biome: human gut; feature: ankylosing spondylitis patient; material: healthy_person | host: Homo sapiens | place: China:Hangzhou... | reverse complement strand
TCACTGTACTGACCGAGAATCTTCTTTGTTCGCGGCAGACTTCTTGTAGCTCGATTGTCATTTACCTGACTTAGCAAAATTGCTCTTCTTGCAACGGATCCAGTTGTTGAGCCGATAAACACATGGACCTCAGAAGTGGAAGTTCCTCTTATTTTTGAAGCCAATTCAAAACAGGTACAGCAATCAAGGTGCACACCATCGCAAAGATGGCAACCAAACAACCGGCTCCGTCCGGATCGGAAGTGTCGCTTATTAGCTTGGTCATCAGGAAGAAACTCAAACTGCCGATCACTGTCAAAACTGCAATCCCTGCCAACCCCATAAAAACATGACCAGAACAAAGGTCACCAGTGTCGACACACAGCCTCCTATGCGCATTCAGAAGGCTGTTATACGCCTTGATGCATCCGACACTGTCGCACTCAGATTCAGGCAACAACCAATGGCGTTAGCAGGCAGTTCTGCTTGTAAGGTCACCGTTTCGAAGTGCTTAACTACGAGGTCGGCCAGTCGTATTTAGCAAATGAACCTATGTAGTCCGCCCAGAATTTCGTCATATCTGCCGTGCAAAGACTATCGAACAACCTCTCCTGATCCGTTGCACCGGCCTTGGCAAATATCGATAGCCACAGCAACTTGGCCGTTGGATTGCTTCCGAGCTGCCGAGGGGCACTCTTATCCGATGTCGACTTGTTGCCGTTTGAAATGTTTTCCGAAGTGTTGATGAGCGCCAGATTGCCGAAGTGGTGCAGTTCGTCCCTGCCTACCAAATCCGCCGTATCCTGTGCGATCCAATGTTCAATCTGTGAACGCGACACGATGCGCATCTTATCGGGTTGGTCCTTGCCGTAAACCTTAGACTCGAAGTCCTCGCGGAAAGCTTTCAACGGGTCGTTTTTCGAGCCTTCTATTTCTAAAAAATCCTTGAAGAGACCGGAATGCTCGTGCAACTGAGATTCCAAATACAAAAACCTACTACCCGAATCAACCCACAGCAACCAATCAGTGAAAAAGAGCTTCCAACGAACGCCGTTTTCGGGATACCGCCAGGCTTCAAATTCCGCGTCCGACTCATGGCACTTTTCAATAACTTTAAACTCGTCGATGACAAAATTTTTGAGCTTATCTACACCTTCGTCTTTGCCAACATTTATCACGCGTTCCGTCATCGAGCCCTGCTCATTAGGCCAGTTGAATCGCTTCAATCCCCAGAGCAACAAACATAAGTAGCCGCGCTTAAAGCTTTTGTTCACTTGATCAGAGAGATGCTTGGTCGAGCGGTACTCTGAAACGAAAGCCTCGACGGTCTCGGGGAGACGATCGGTATCAGGGTAAATTTCGTTGACTGCGGTATGTACCAGAGACAGTAGCCAATACTGCCCCGAATACTGGTAACCGTTGGCGGCATAGAAAGTGTCGATCAACAACTCAAACGGTTTCTTGGTTGTGCTATCACGATTCTTGAGATCATTCACCTGACGTGCAACGATCGCCGCAATCCAGAGAACCGACATGAACCGCCAGACGTCCTTGTGCCGCTCCTGATCGAGCTTGTCGTCATCGACATTCAGATCCTTACCGACAACGATGCGCTCGTGCAAGCCGCGATACTCGGTCTCGCCGGGTCTCGGACGGATATTGAGCGTCTCGTACTTCGCTTCGTCTGCGTCTTTGCCTTTGGTCCAACGGAATATCTCGTTGGCGATCACGAAGAGATTTTCGAAATCAACGACAAAACGCTTTTCATCCGAGCTGTCATCTTCCTCGGACTCCGCGATTTGGGTTAGCTTCGTCTTCAGTGCGTGACGCGCATTCGCAACGATGGCGTTGAATTTAAGGCCGCCGCCCCGATCGTCGGGCTCGGAAGCTTCAGTCTTTGTTGCGAGCTCTTTGTGCATGGCTTCGAGGATACCTTTTGCTTCCGTCTGAGGAGTGGTACGAAGCAAACCGGCCACGCCGGTCCAGAGCCGTTCAAAGGCAAGACGCTCGGCATCTGTTGCAAACTTAAGTTTTTCAACCAACGTCGCCTTGGCAATGTCGATGGAACGCAAGGCCTGTCCTCGCATGTTAACGATTTCAAACATGGCAGGCCCCTCGTAGGCATTCCGATCGTCAATGGGCAGAATCACACGCAAAACGCAGACGCTCTTGCGTATGCAGTCGATGAACTTCTCAATCGGCGAAATTCCTTCTTCGTTCGAAAAAATCAGTCTCTCTCTCACGGCCTCGTTGATCTTGTGGCAAACGGACGAGAGAATCTTCTCGCTGATATTCGGTCCCCGAATATCTTTCCCCTCTTCCAGCGTCAGGTTGGCGTACTCCCTGATGAGGGTGGGATCCCACTTACGGAATTCTTCTTCCATAACCGAAAATTCAGGATTTTGTTCCGTATCCGCTTCTCGTCGGCCGAGCACCGCCAGCAGCACGTCTATGCTCGTCAAGCGCTGTTGCCCGTCGAGCACTTCCAGCTTCTCTCGTTGATGACAGACAATCGTGCCGAGAGAATAGCGGCAAGTCTCGTCTTCACTGTAACGAGTAAAGTGCGTCACAAGGTCCTGTACCAACACTTCGATCTGTTTATCCGTCCAGCAAAACGCTCGCTGATAAGCTGGCACAACAAGGGCCTCAGCACTTGTCGGATCGATCGCTTGAAGTTCGGCCACGGATAACAAACTTGCCTCAAACTTCGAACTCATTTTGACTGCTCCTGGTTGTCCTGCACAATGACGAAGCTTTCGGCTTCAACGTAATCGCGGTAGGTCTGCTGTCGGTCACCCACCATCGCCCAACTCACCATATCGGGACTTGTCAGCCGTTCGAGTTCGCGGCGGCACTCGGCAGGACTATTGGTGCGATACGGTATCGTGATCAAATTCTCCATGGGGCTTCCCAGCTTGAAAAAAGCGACCTGTCGGCTGCCTTTCAACATGCCGAAGACAAGGATGTCTTTCTTGACATTGTCACGCTTAACCGTCAACCTCACCCTCAGGCGTTTGAAGAGGCGTATATACGATTGAACGTAGACAAGAAAGTCCATGTCCTTGTTGTAGCTTTTGATGAGACGGTCAACGTCCTCCTCGAACGAGGCCTCGAGATTCGGTCGAACGGACGCAAAGCGATCAAGCCAGCAGACAGCAGCCTGTACGGCAATTGCATTACTGTCATTGAAATACCAGTTTTTATTGAGCACCATGTCACGGAACATATTGCGGAAAGGTTCCGGATCCGCGCTCGATCCGCCGTCGGTGTGTTTGCTAAACCAACTTGAACTGTAGAGCGCTTCAACAATGCGCTGGTAGTAGGCAAGCGTCTGAAAAAAAGGTAGCCCAGGTGTCACGGGCGACATCAGATCTGGTAGGAAAGTGTTTTCCGAAGATTCGTGTCCTACGCCTGTCAGCTTCAGTTTCTCATCGACGACGAGGTTTCCCTTGTAGGTGCCATGAATGCCCTTGAGCTTTTCAACGTTTGATTTGTCGTAGTGATACCAATAGGCCACGCCCAAGCGAATCAGCAACAAACCGATGACGGTTGTTCTGAAACGCTCGTAGCGCTCTTTGGTTTCAGTCAGCGTATGCCAGATGTCTTTGATCGTCTTGAGCGTAACTGCCTTATCTGATTTCTCAACAGCAAGCGCTATGCGAAGGTGATAGGCCTTGAGCATATCAACGAGCTGCATATCCTTGCCGCGATTGTTTTCGCATTGGAAAAAAAGCTCGGCATCGTAACGGGTTCGGATGATACGCACGGCAAAAACACCATTCGTAAGCGCGTAGCTCAAACGTTTAAATTCACCCTCGAAAAATTCGATGACATAAGCGGGAACGTCTTCCGGCTTGCCGTTACCGCCTTGATCATCCTCGGCACAGGTTGGCATGGCCACCTGCTCGCTGAGTTCTTTGACACGCAGATACTCCGCCATCTGTTCACGGTAAATCGTTGCGATGTGCTCCTGCGTCTGAGGCTGGCGGTACTCGTATTGAGGCTGCCATTGTTCGGCATCCCAATCCTTATCGTCGCCTGCAGCGTCTTGATCCGGCTCCGGCCTATTGTGAAGCAATTTGATCAGACCATTGCGTGCATTGACGATTTTCTCTGTCTTGATCCGCTCCGTGGCGTCCAGAAGCGCCTTAATGAGAATCAGAAAGCTCGTTAACCTCTGCTGACCGTCGATAAGTTCCAGTTTGCTGACTTGCTGAGTCTGCCTATCGTAGTACGCCTGAAAGCAGATCGTGCCGTAATAATACTTGGCGCCTTCGTCGTACTCTTTTGTCTCGGGGTTGTAGCGGAAGCTGTCGAGATCGTCCAATAGCTTGCGAACCTCGCTGATCGACCAGCGGTACGGACGTTGGTACGGCGGGATATCGATAGGCGGGCGACAGGGAATAAAGATACGGGTGAGAACTTCTATAACTGAGGGTTCGTGGAAATCTGACAGATCAGGATCGGTACGCATGGGCATTAGCAAGAGATCAGATGGTGGTCGAAACTAATGGATAGAACCGCCAGAAAGATATAGAGATCGAGCAACACGGCTACAAGCATTGCCGTGTATTGTGTAGATTGAGAATCGCGTTAATCTGGAGAGAAACAACCCTCAGTACCTGTTTCAGTGTCAATGACAGACAGCTAGCTGTTTACTACATTTTCTGGTAGTGTAGATACATTACACCCAGCAGGGCAAGAGCCGTGCTCTTTTCAAGCATATTTATATTTATCGCATCATCCTTTACAAGGATATTAAAACCATCTAGAAATACATTAATAAAATTACGGCTAATCAGAAATACACGATTTTGATGATTCTATCAATATAACGATTTTCTTTTTATTCTTGTATATCTTCTTATCTGTCATAACTTGGACAGGAACACAAATATCGAACCAAACCGATGAGTGATAATCATGAATCAGCAAAATAATTTCCAAGTTAAAGGTAAAACCTTTCTTCAGCTCACGACTTCGAACATGACTGAATCTTCAGACGATCCCTACTTTTGCATTCCAAGATACCAACGTCAATACACTTGGGAACCTCATCTCGCTTTGCAGTTACTCGGTGATGTCTATGAATATTTTTGCGACGCTTTCAACCATTCCGGTGAAAGCAATGAGAAATTTATCGGCTCATTCATCGTAGTTGAAAGCGAAAGTGCAGCACATACTAATGCGAGTCCTGAACTTGTCTATGATGTGATTGATGGTCAGCAGCGTTTAACAACAATGAGTTTAACAGCCGCAGCTGCGATCTATCACCTTCTAGAGCTTGGAAATGACATATATAATGAAGCATCTACTCTTTTAGCATTAGAGCAAGACGAAGCATGCAAAAATGATCTCGAGGAACAACTATCTAGAGTAATTTGCAGATCGTTGCCTGGTTACATCAATAAGAGAATACTTTTATTCGCAGGACATCCTGGCATTTCGACCGACTTCGCCCCTCGCATCTATCGAGAGCGCGAGGATGCGGATCCGAAGAGCGGAAAACCGCTAATTATCGACCTTATTAAGGATACTGACAACAGCGTTATGGCGAAATATTATTCGCCTGCTGCTCGATTTTTCTATCATTTCGCAAAAATTTCCGAGCAAGTTCTATGTCAAACTTCAAAACACACTTTAACAGACCGGAACTTTTACACTGAAGCTCTCGAAGTCTTGACAAGAGGTAAGAGTTATCTGGTGGATGAAGTCACTAACAAGATAACTTACCGAACCAATTATCTGCATGCATATGACTTTTTAGTTGAGCTCGGTAAAGGAATGAAGGAAAAACCGATTGAAAAATACCCATTCAACGTCAATATCCCGACTGAAAACATGTTTGAGCCCAGACCATTATCAGGGCCAATACATTATGACTTCTTTTCTGATAATAGCCTAAGAGTATTTAGAGAAAACTTTGAAGATCTTCATAAACTGATATCCAAATCAAAGCTGGACGAAATTAGAAATTCGAGAATTTCGGACACATTAGATTCCATTGTTCGCGTAATTTCCTATCTAGAATATTTTACAACAAAAGTAAACATTGCAGTTATTTCGGGCACACGAAATACAGCTCTTGACATTTTCGAGACAATCAATACAGCCGGACAGCCGCTAGATTCAATCGAAACTTTTATACCAGAAATCTACCAAACAATAAAGCTCCTAGATTCAAATTCAAACAACAAAGAAAATTTCCTAGAAAGAAAACATTCCTTCGGAGCGATAAGTAATAAGACCCTTGAAGAAGTCCTCAAAGAGATTCAAACTATTTTTAACAATGAAAAAAACCGAGATGGAGTTTCTCAAGTTATCATTTGGTTTGCTCTAATTTGCTTTGGCCACAAAGTCGGAAAGAAATTTCAAGTTCAACGCTGGGAACTCAAAAAGGCCTTTGACCTCTTCATTAGTAAAAATACTAGTGACTGGTCCCCTGACATATCAGATTCCATATACACGTGGCAAAAAGTCTACGAGTTCACATGTCTTTTATTAACCGTTTCGAACTGGTGGGTTTTATGTTACGGAGCCCCCAACTCGAAGGTTGATTTAAAGTCAAGATTCAAGCGTAATTGGCTAATAGAGACCAAGCTTTTACCTATCCCTGATGGCAAGAAGAATCTCTCCGAAAAACAAAAGAAAGATTTGGATATAGCGAATTTCTGCCTTTCTTTTTTAAAATCGGCAAATCAGAGCGTTTCAATTGGCTTAGCTGGCCGCTATTATATTCAATACGTGAAAAATCCGTCTGCTGAAAATTTTTCAGAGCTTATCAAGGCCATCAAAGCTATAGCTGCTTTCACAGCGTTATGGCTTTCTGGCGAAAAAGGTTCTAGCCAATATGCCGAAACTCAGCGTCGCACAATGAGTAGAATTTCTGAAACTCCAACCAAAGGACACAAACAAATCTTTAGCAATTTATCTTATTTCTCTCAATACGAAGAGGATAACTATAATAAAAATTATCGAATCACAGCACAATCAATCATAGATAGCTTTGTGACCGGTTACGAAGCTTTCAATAGTTCTTTCTCACTTGAAACCTGGATTGCAAAGCTAGCATACTCTGAAATGGCTTATTCGAGAAAAGCGGTTAATCGTTTCCTTCTTATATTATATTGGTACTGCTCAGAGAATAGCGTTGACTCTACTATTGGCCTAAGAAAAAAAGTCATCAAACCTCTAACGAATTTTTTGACTGGTGAATACTGGGATATACTCTCTAGCCTAGAACTTGAACACATTGTCCCCATTAAATGTGATAAGTGGAACATTGACTTACGCCAAGCCGAGCCAAGAGCCAAGCGAATTCTTAATGAACTCGGAAACACTACACTTCTACCTAAAAAGTTAAACGTATACGCATCCAACAACACCTGGGAATATAAGAAATTATTGTATTCAATGCTCTCTGCTCGCAGCATGTTAGATTTTGACAATATTTGGCAACAAGCAGACTTGTATGATTCCAGCGTCACTAAAAAAGAGAAAAATGCTATTAAACGACAATTGGAATCTCTTAATGATGAGATTTCAGAAGCCAATACATTTCTTGTTGAAAGTCTTCTCGAAATTGAGGAATGGTCCTGCGACACTATCGAGACCCGAACTAAATGTATGGCTACCATTATCTGGCCAATGTTGTCATCATGGCTTGGACAAAATGAGACTTTTAGTGAAAATCAATTCAATCAATACATTAAAGAATGGGAAGATAGGCAGTTGATCAGACACAATGACTCAACATCACAAGAGCAACCGCAAACAAACATTACAACACATAAATTTTCTAAATTATTTGATCGCCATCTTTTAGAAAAATTATCCAACACCGAGCTTTTAATTAACAACGAATACGGATATCTACACATAACCACTGACGGTAAATTAGTTACAATTGACATTATAAATCGCACTGGAGGGAAACGTCGCATACGCGAAAATCAGGATATAAGTAGTTTTAAAGGCAATAAATCAAAACACAAATTTAAATTAAATAATATTGCTGAGAGCGGAACTCGCTATACTACAGACAACGAAAGCGGTGTGAATTGGCTGGTTGACTTTATTAGTCACCACACAAAAATATTTGAAGCCTAATCTCAAATCAATCATTTTACGAAGACCGATTTCTCCCAAATCGGTCTTCTGTTATTTATGTATAAACATGCCTCCACTCCCTGACATTAAATTAGATAGTTAATCTCTTATTCACCCTGAGAACTATGTGCATCGGCCACTCTTCCTCTCGAGTAATTTGCTAGACTGCTGCCAAGCGCGACTTGGCTAGTATTTTTGTTACTGAGACACAGAGTCGACGTTACTGCGTGCCAGCCCCTGAGAGCCCACCGTCCGTGCTTTTATCGGAGGGTTTTCTATTGCTGCTAGCTAGAAATATTCAAAATGCTCTTGGCAGTTTTTTTTCGCTCCAACCTATTTGCTCCAAAACAGCCACTTTCTCAACATGTCCATTAAGAAGAAAACACTGCGTACCATCGACCTCTTTGCCGGCATTGGCGGCATCCGACTGGGTTTCGAACGAGCCTTCGGCGATGAGATATCCACAGTTTTTGTCAGCGAATGGGATCAGCCTGCACAGCGCACATACAAGGCTAACTTCAACGACGAATTCGAAATTGCCGGAGATATAACCAAGGAAGAAATCCAGGCAAAGATCCCTGCATTTGATGTTTGCCTCGCCGGTTTTCCGTGTCAAGCATTCTCTCTTGCGGGAAAGCGGATGGGCTTTCAGGATGATTACAAGGGCATGTGTCGCGGCACTCTCTTCTTTGAAGTTGCCAAAATCTGCGAAACACACAAACCGAAGGTGATCTTTTGCGAAAACGTCAAAGGGCTCACCATTCACGACAAAGGCCGCACATTCGGCGTGATCACTCTCACTCTCAAGCAATTGGGCTACCAAGTTTTTGCCAAAGTGCTCAATTCGCGCGATTTCGGGGTGCCGCAGAATCGTGAGCGCATCTACATCGTGGCATTCCGTAACGATATTGATGCAACGGATTTTGAATTCCCTGCCCCTACCGATTCCTCAAAGCGTATCCGGGACATTGTGGAGTCCGACCCGGTGCCTGCTAAATATTATCTGAGTGCCCAGTATCTCAAAACACTACGGGCACACCGAGCCAAGCATGAGGCTCTGGGGCACGGTTTCGGTTACGAGGTACGTTCCTGGGACGACGTCTCCGCTGCCATTGTCTGCGGGGGCATGGGACGAGAACGCAACCTGCTTGTTGATGACCGTCAAAAAAATCTTAGGCCTACAACCCACATCAAGGGTGAAATCAACGCGGAACACATCCGCAAGATGACCCCCAGAGAATGGGCTCGCTTGCAGGGCTTCCCCGACTCTTATAAGCTGCCTCTTGCGGACGTTCACTCATACAAGCAAATGGGCAACTCTGTGACCGTAAACGTAATTGAAGCGATCGCCCGCAACATCAAGCAGATACTTGACAAGCCGCGTAACAAGGCGATCGGGGACTGAGCCATGGCCACAAAGAACAAGGGAGAAGTCAGTGAGTTCTACGCGTTCGTTTCTATTTTGGGAAACAGGGTTGTGGAACTCGTTGACGGTTCATTGCATCTTCTGGGCGATCAAGTTCATTTCCTGAAAGTTTTCCGAAAAGAAGATGTAGAAATATCTTATGAGTTGACAGATGACGGGAAACTCTGCATCACAAAAAACGGATCAACCGATATTGTCGATCGGCAATTGGTTAGGAATTACGCGAATCAACTGCTTAATCTGATCCAAAGCTCAGACGAATCCATTGACGAATCCGATCCTAAGATCGGGCAGCTTAAAAATTTGCTCCTTACTGACCGCCTCTCGGCTAAAAGTTCCGATAAGAGCGACTTCACAGGTGTAGTGACCTCTCCCCATCAACCGCATACTCATACATTGGGCTTTTCAGTAAAGTCCCATCTTGGTGCTCCTCCGACACTGGTGAACGCCAATAAGGATAATTCGCTGTTTCTCTTTGAAATCGTAGCGGCCGACGGCAGACGGCTCACAGAGCAGGACCGTCTGACGCTTTCTGAAATCAAGACTCTGATAGAAGAAAAAAGGAATATTCGTCCGCGAATCGCTTTGCTCCGAAAGCACGGCTATGTGCTGAAGTTCAGCCGTACAAGTTCGGCACTTGACTATACGTTGCGCATCATTGATTCCAGGTTCCCGGAAATTCTTGCCGAACTGCTTCTGGAACACTACAGCTCTTCGTCAGGAAGAAAGCAACGAACGTTATCCGACCTTGTCGATATCTGCTGCAGTCATTACCGTAACACTGCATGTTTTTCCGGACTCGGAAATACCGAAGGAGAGATTCGCATGTCCGTTCAGTACAAGATGCAGAATTTCCTGCTTGCCTTCTCCACAGGAGCCACTGTAAGTAAAAAGTGGGACGGCAAGGACTTGGCGAACGGCGGATTTATTGTCGTACTGCAAGACGGACGGGTCGTCTGCCTTGAGCTTTTCACCCGCAATTCCATCGGTCAATATCTGCTTGAGAACACAGTGTTTGATACGCCCTCTACAAAACGTCACGACGGCGGTCGACTTGACCTATCGGGTGACAAACCGATGTTCGGTCTTCAATTGCAGGTGCGATTCAAAGATCACAAATCTGCCGACACATCGGAACCAAGCAACCAGGCTTTGATCTGTGAGTAGGTCGTTCGAAGCTTTTCAGCGTTTCTTAGCGAGCACGTCCAGACGGTCAGGACGCGCCAACCGTCAGACAGCAGTTGCCGTCGTACTTCAGCGTCTCTGACTCTGTTGGCTTCAATCTTGGCCGTCCAGAAAGCAGTGTTTGTTTCCGGTGTTTTTGCAAAGCGACAATTTGCATGGCCGTGCCAGAAGCAGCCGTTGATGAAAATAACGGCGTTATATTTTTTCAGAACAATATCTGGCTTGCCCGGCAAATCGTTTACGTTCACTCGGTAGCGAAATCCGTCAGCAAATAGCTGCTTGCGTACGGTGATTTCTGGTTTTGTGTCGCGATCGCGGATGCGGGACATGTTACGACTTCTTTGCTCGGCGTTTTTGTTGTCCATGGTGACGCTGTGTCAATTGACTGATAACGGGGATCCTTAATTTTTTTTGAGATGCTCGTCTTTTCAGTTCACTCCGCATCCGGAGCGGTCTCTGTACTTGTTTCGACGACCGGGGTGTATTCAGGTATTCGGAGAACCGTCCAGTCGCGCAACAGCCTTTTTTCGGCATCCGAGAAGTCCATCACATGTTCTGACATCTTCTCCCAGCATTCTTTCTTTTTGACCCATTCGCCGACGTCGTCCCAACCTCGGTCTTCCCAATTGAACGTTTCCAAAGCCAGTCTTGCCATTCTTTCAACGATCGGAGCCAGATTTGTCGGCGTGGCCTGTTTATCCCAAATCCGGAAGAAATCGAGTTCGGCCTCTTTTCCGTACAACCGTTGCAAGGTCAGCGACAGATATGCGACTGCGTAGCAAACAAGGTTGGCTTTATAGGATTTCGCAGCCTTGTACCACGACGTGCTTGCCACGACGGAATCAACCTGTCTGAAAAGAATCCCCTTTCCGATGCAATATTGCACATACTCCGGCGTTACGAAAGAAAGAGACGGATCCTGTTTCTCCGCATTGCGGACATCCGCTTCGAATGCCGCATAGCACTTCTGCGACCCTCTGCTGACAATGTGCGGAACCTGATCCCAAGCTTTGATCCACTTGGCCAGATCGGTTTTGGTGAATTTCTTCGGGTAACGAAGCTCAAACGGTGATTTTCCCTTTTTCTTGCGTTTGGTCAGTATTGCTTCGTCCCGCTCCGACTCAACTTTGTATGAACCTCTGGATCGTTCGTAATACCAGTACGTAACCGTCCCCGAACCGCCGAGTGAAGGACGGATCGCACAACGGCTGTGTTCGGACTGGGACTTGAATTTGATCTGAAAGTGCGTATTCGCGCCCAAATCCGCATTGGAAACTGCACTCTGCGAATTCGCAAACTTTGAAATGTTCATGATCAGCGCTTCACGCTGCTCGTCCGAACACGTCGGCGACGGAACGGTCAGTTTCATCGGCACATAAACGTTCTTCAGAACGTTCGCTGCTTCAGGTTCTGACTTGGTTTTCCGACGAAAATCATTCCAGAGTTTGTGCAATGTTGCCGTCGTTTGGCCGCCGTTGACGATCTGGAAATCCCAGACGCTAACGATTCTGTCCGCCGTGCCGTGCCGCGACGTTGCCATTTCGCGTGCCACCACGCAGATTCCGTTGTTGTAGGCAAAGAAGGACTCAGCATCTTCCTTTGCCGTCTTGAGCATGCCTTTGTTCACACGGTTGTTGCTCTGGAGAAAAGCACGTACATTGCCGTTGAGCACTCGCTGACCGTACCGATCGTAGATCCTGGCAAGGTTCACAGCTGGCATGCGTCCGAGATACGCCCGATAACCGTCTTGGCGATTGAATGCTTCGATCATGTCAACGGGCTCGAATTCCTCTTTCGGATCTTCGAAATTGATGACAACTTCGGCTGACGAATGACTTAATTCGTACAGCGAGCGATAGTCGTAAACAAGTCTTACGCACGACGGCCCGTCTTCACCGAAGGGGAATTCTTCGGCCAACTCTTTTTTCCCGGTTTTGTCGGGACGAAGCGTCAGAACGACACACCTGACTTGATTGACCTTGTTTTCATCCTCCAATGCACTCCAGCGGAAAATATCACCCGCAGCCTGTCCCTCGTCCGTCTGGGCATCCAGAGCTTCATCGATCAGCAGGTTTCGTGCGGCCAGATCGTAGAAATTCAAAAGTCGTTTTGTCAGACGATCAAAATCAACAGTACGCAAAGGTTCAGGAGAATCCGAACAAACATACGTTCCCCAGTCAAGGAGGAAGAGCGTGACGATACACGCCTGCGGGTCATAGGCGTAGCCGCTCAGGGCAATCTTGAGATTACCGACCTGTCTGGCGTTGCAATGAGCGGAACGAATATCTTCGTAGAGTCCGGCCCGGACGAGTGTCTTGGCAAAGAGCTCAAAGATTCTGTACGCCTGAAGTCCCGTGGAAGAATCCGTCTGCAAAATTTTTCTGCGGTATTCTTCGGCCGAATTGACCTGCACGTCCAGCGTTTTTTCTTCCGTCTGCGGGCGATAGAAACGGCTTACCGTCAGCTCGTCCGCAACCGCCGTCGGCTTTCCCGGAGACTGCTTCGGTTCCGGTTGCCCGGCGAAGTCAGGAGCATCACCTCCGGCTTCGACCACCAAGGCATCGGCTCTCCTTGCATCCGAGGCGTGACCGGACGGAACGTCTGACTTGTCGAAGTCGATAACGCCCCCGTCCGCCGAATGACTCAATTCGTACAGCGAGCGATAGTCGTAAACAAGTCTCAGGCACGACAGTCTGTTTCCCCCGTACTGGAATTCTTCGAGCAGGTCTTTTTTCTCGGTCTTGTCGGAACGAAGCGTCAGAGTGACACATTTGAGTTGCTTGATCTTGGTTCCGGTTTCCGATGCGCTCCATCGGAAAATATCGCTCGCGGCCTTTCCTGCATCCGTTTGAGCATCCAAACCTTTGATGAGCAATCGGTTATGCGAGGCAAGATGGTAGAAATTCAAAAGCCGTCTTGTCAGACGATTGACGTCGGTAGTACGCAACGGCTCCGGAGAGTCCGAACGGACATACGGGCCCCAGTCAAGCAGGAAAAGCGAAAGGACGCAGGACTGCGGATCATAGGCATAGCCGCTCAGTGCAAACCTGAGGGCTCCGATCTGCATTTCGCTGCAATGAGCGGCATGAATGTCTTCAAAAAGTCCGACCCGGACGAGCGTTTTTGCAAACAGATCGAAAATTCTGTCTGCCGGGAATTTTTCTGAGGCAACTGTCTGCAAAATTTTCCTGCGGTACTCTTCGGCAGAATTGACCCCATCGTCCGATTCCGGTTTCTTTGCCTTCGGTAGATTTTGCGTTGAGGAAAATGCTTTTACCGCCGCAACCGTCAGCAGATCGATTGTCGGCAGCACGAGAGCAGGCGACCATTCGCTGACTCGAACTCGAAGATTGCCGATTTCATTGTCAATCGGCTCAACGAACGTCTCAGGTACGGAATTGAGCGCGAGGTAATGAACGTGTATTGCATCGACGTCGTCCGTCGGCAGAGCCTTGCTCAGACGCGACAGAATGAGAGCACAGAGAGCATGCGCGTCTTCCTGTCCAGTCGGTGTGACCGCGTAGGTTTTTTCCGCATGGGAAAAAAGCGTCTGCATGCCCCTGACTTCGACATCCATCATCGGCAACGAAACCGTTTCATCATCTCTTTCGAACAGTTTCGAGTCCAATACAAAGAAATGCAGGGTTCGGTCCTCAAACGCAACGAAGTCATAAGAGCGTCCCGGGTCATCGGCAAACCGTTCCCTGAAATGCAACCGTTCGAATACAAATTCCGATTTTTCACAGATCAACGCGGCCATCAGACGGACTGCCAGCAAAAAAGCCGTTTCGTCGTCACGAGTGTTTCTGAGGGCAAAGTCGATGAATTTGTCTTTGAACTCAAGGTACGCCGAAGGGATTTCTCCTTCAGTCTGTTCGGTTTGGGTTTGCGGCAGCAGACTCATGCCGGAAGCTCCGTTTCGAAATCTGTGATGGCAGAAAGACGAAGGCGATAACGGCCTGACGAGACTGCCGGCGGCAGTTTGGATCGTCTCAACGAAGGAAACGCTTCGGAAGTCGCGTCGTAGACGTTTTCAGCCGTTGACTCGAAGCGTTTTTCGGCCGTTTCACGTGCACTCATTGCGTCAAATCCGTACAGTGTGACCAAATGATCAAATTGATCTTTCACGGTCATTTCAGCACCGTTTCTGTCCAATTCCTGATGTACGACCGAGATCAAGTCTGAAAGATTTTTACCGTTTTCGGCATCAAGCAACGTAACGACGTACAAAAACAACCGTTGCCCAGGGACCGGATCGAGCTGCTCCAGAGATGAAATCGTGACGACGTCAGCCTGTTCGTAGCGGGTTTTGACTTCGACGGTAAGGTCGTCAAATGAAAAATCTTGGGATGCGGCATCGAATTTTTCGTATTCGGCCTTTTCTTTCGGCGCTTTCCAGGCTTCAACGGCTTTCTGCGGGCCGATCATACCGATCAGTTTTTTCAGAACCGTCAGTTCGCCCCACAGTCCTCGGATTTCTTCGTCCGTGAACTTGCGGTGAGCTTTGTCAAGCAATGACGCCCAACGGTCGAGCTGATCCTTCAAAAAGACTTCTCCTCGCTTTTCCGCACTTTGTTCGGCCGCTTCGTCCAGCAAAGCACAAAGATCGGCAAAACGATCGATCAACTCTTCGTTTCGCAAGGACAACACGAGGAAATAATCTCCTTCCCTGTGACGTCGGCTGCGCAGCGTCATGTGTTTGTAGTCACGATCCCGACAGCGCCGGCCGGCGTTGACGAAAAACGCAGGGCACTTGTCCTCGGTCATTGCGGGGCCTACAGAAAAGCAGGAGTAATCGTGCACACGGTAGACAAGACCGGTCGATCGGCCGCAGCGCAATTCTTCCCAGTCCCTCAGAAAATCAGCCTTTGCAAACGCCATCTGTTCGTATCCTTTAATCGTCTTCGTCCTGGCCGAATTCATACGCCCATACTTTATTGGCCTTGTAATGCACCAGGCCGCGGTTGGTTACATCAGCTTCGAATTCGCAGAAACTAAGCATATAGGCCGGGAACCAGCTGCTGAGATCGGCAACTTCGTTTTCAAATTTGGCTCTGACGGGAACAACGACAAGCAACGGTTTCGGGCGATGGCGTCGCAGTTGATAGCGGTACGAATTTTCTTTTCCGCTTGCAGTGACGCCCTTACTGTCCTTTTTGCTGCTTTTCACATCCTCCGGATCAACACCGATTTCCTCCATAGACACATCTGAAAATCGGTGATGGGAAAACGTTATGGTGCCGTTTTCATAGTCCTGATCTATTACCCGGCGTTCCGCAACGCCGAGCTTCAACCCAGTGTCACCGAGTTCAATCCGGGTATCAGCCCCCGCCTTTTTCGACCAAATAACGACATCCCACTTCTGCAGCTTGGCAACTTCCGTCTGTTCGATGAAGTTGGCCACACCTTCTTCATTGTCTTTGTAGTCAGCCAACTGATAATCCTGTTTGTGCGGATGGAAGTTCCGCACAAATTCAGCCACTGTTTTCTTCGGAACATTTTCAAAAACAATCCGCTCGCCGCTTTTCACGGCATCAATGCCTTTGGCTTTTATAGCCTTTACCAAGTCAACGACAACTTGCCGATTATGGTGGATCTCTTCTTCCTCATTAGGCAGCTCTGCCGTTTCCAGAAGGCTTGCCGAGAACGAGGTGCGGATCGTTACATCCTTGGAAGTCCTCATTTTGTTGCGATTCGTGATAATGAGTAACGCTCCTGAGCTTTGACGAACTTTGAGACCGAAGTCATTCGGCTTGCGATGTTGTTTCTTCATTTCTTTGATCTGTTCTTTCAGATCATCCATTGCACGAGCAATGTCTTCGAAGTAGCCGTATGTTCGTGAGGTCATCCACGTACGACACAGATCTTTGTATGAGCGGTATCCGAACCATCGTCCCATCTGCATGAGCGTATCGTAGGCTGCCGTGGTCCGGTAAAGATAGCTCACGCAAAGTCCTTCCAGAGTAAGACCGCGTGACAGAGACAGACCGCCGACGGCAATTGCCCGCAAGCCCTGCTCATGGTCGCTGTAATTGAGCGTATCTGAAGAAGACTGGTTGACGGCCACAGTCACAATGCCCTGCGAAGAGGCCGGCAATTGCTTCAGAACATCCTTCCACTTGCAGCCGCAATGCGGGAAATATCGGTCAAAACACTGCTTGAAAGCTCGGTAAACCGAATTTCCTTCCGCATCACTTGCCCTGGCACACAGACGCAGCTCGTTCTGGTACTTCGAGAGCACAACTCTCAGTCTCTTGCTCAGAGCGTTTTGAACATCCGTAAAGCGAGACGCATTCACCATCATTGTTCGATGGGTGTTCTCTTCTCCCCTCAGATCCCGAATGGCATTGATCAGAAGGAACTGCCTCAATGCTTCGAGCATGGATTCGGGTAAAGGATGCCGGGAATCAGCCAATGTCTTTGCAAAATCCTTTTTATGTTTCAATGGAAAGGGGCCGTTTTCTTCATCTTCCTCGATCATCAGGACGGTCGGGTCGAGCACTTCTGAGGTTCCGCGATAATCGTCGATCATTCCGTGCACGCCGTAATACGTGGACGGAATGGACATGTACGTGATGAAGTCTTTCGGAAAAAGATCAAGCTCGTCATCTCTCAGTTCAGGATCAATGAAGATGTTGGCGTAAGGTGTAGCCGTGAACGCAACGTAAGACGAGTGCGAGAAATAAGAGAGCAGGCGTCGGATTTCTCTGTTGATTGCCGTCGGCTTTTCATCCTCGTCATTGGTATTGATGGAGGCACAGTCCGCCTCATCATCGATGACAAGTAACGGCTCGGCAATTTTCATGCCCTGCGGCATGTTGTTGTCTTTCAACCACGAATTGAGATTCTTGAGTACACTCGCATTCTTTTTCACGACAAGAAAAACACACGAGTTAAGACTCGAAACGGAAATCCCCTTCTCCTGATAGTTGGAATGAAAATCCCTATTGACCGTCGTAAACCAACTGACCGAGGAATTTTTTTCGTCTCGCATGCTGCCGACACCAATTCTCTTGGTCGGAGCCGTTTCTGTTTTTTTCTTTCCTATTTTTTCATTTCGGGTGCTTCGTCCGACAAAGTCGTATTCCAAGCGCTCTTGCGTCTGGGAACGCAGGTTTTCAAGTAAACCGGCCAGTACCACAATGACCTTGTAACCCGCATCGGCAGCTTTATTTATAAGTCCGGCGTACAGAGCGGTCTTCCCTGCCTGCACATCCCCGATCACCATGCCTCGCTTATCCCAGGAATAGCTTGTTTCCCGTGGATTTCCGCAATGATCAAGCACATCATCGGCTACTTTATTGATTTCCTCCACCGTTTCGTCCGACCAGTGCTTATCAAATCTCAATCGACTGCTGTAAGCCTGCCAAAATTGCGCAGAACCTTCGATTTCACGCCAAAGCTTGCTTACCCAGGGACGATATTCGTCATCGTCCTGCAACGTCGTGCTTTCTTCAAAACTGAATGTCACACGGGCTTTGGCTTCACGATAAAAAGCATCAAAAAACTGCTGGTCCGTAGCCTTTTGGCCATACAAGAAAGAAAGACCCTTATCAATTTCTTTGAATATTTCGATGATTTGCTCTTTGAATTGCTCTTCTTTTAAAACAGCATTTTTGAAGTTCTTCGCATATTTCGTATTGAAGGCAGAAACATACGTCGCCAACATTCCCAAATCAACGGCCATTTTTCAATTCCTGCTGAAGTTCGTTCAATATTTCCCGCGTGAGTTTCATTTTGCCTTCGAACAACGGAATTCCCTGCAAGGCATAGAGCAGCATATCATCGGTTCCGTCGTTTCCTGTCGCAGTCAGAAAATGCTTCAGCGCGGCCTTGAGCTCTGCACGCGACGGACCGCCGTCGGATGCGTCAGCCGTATTGATGTCCGCCGCATCTGCCAGATATTGGCTGTTAACCCACTTCGAGGGATAGCCGATTTCGAGCAAACTCAGCAGAGCTTCAAACTGTTTGCGGACGGCCGTGTCCATTGCGGCGCACAGCGTCTTTACCAGGACGTTTTCGCGATTGATGGAAACCCGATAAAAATTCTTCCCCACCAATTCAGCGTTCCATAGCAATCCGACATTGTCAGTCGAACGGTCTGAGCGTCTTCCGCGTTGCACGACGACAGACTTCTTTTGCAGATCTTCCAAAAGGCGACTCAAATGCTCACGTACGGTTCTGGGCGGCGTAGCCTTGGATTTCTTGATGTCCAGCTCCCAAAGATGATCCATGCAGTTGGGGACATCCACTTTGACTCGGCAGAGCTTGGCCAGCTGCGCTTTTTGTCTCAGTCGCAACCATCCCCCCCAATAGATCAGACGCCCCCCGCGATAAACATAAAAGCCCTGATCATCACCCCAGGTTCTCGATCCGTCACGGACTCCCAAACTGCGGCGTTCGGATTCGGACATCAGATTCTGATGCGGCAGGGTGTAACCCGTGACAATAATCGGCTCCTGCGGGAACTCTTTAACAGTGATGAATTCCTCAGGCATGCGGCTGGCCCCGCGGCGAAAGCCTTCTCCGAATGGATCTTTGGCCTGAAGCGAAGTCCCGTTGACGCTGATGTCGATTTCGGGCAAATCACCGTCACCGGTTATGAACCGATGGAAGATAAGCGACAAATGTTCTGCCCCGAGACTGACGATGTCCATCAGTGCATGAACGGCATCGGCTCCCAGGTTCAGCCGGTCGAAATCTTCCCAGACAACAAGCGTTCCGCTTTCGAACGCATCCAGACTTTCGAACCGCGGAATCCGTCTGCACTCGTCTTCCGACAAAAGAACCAGAGACCAATCTTCCGTTTTCTGAATGACATTGAGATCCCAAACGGTTCCAGTGACTCCTTTGGATGTCTTTGACACAACGGTCAGACGTCGGCACTGAGACAGAGACGCCGTCTTCATCCCCAAGCCGAATCGACCGAGATCTCCTTTCGCACGTTCATTGTCAGGATTTCGGCAGGCATACCGCATGGATTCAATCAGCTTGTCGCGCGACATTCCGTGCCCGTTATCCAAAATGCAGATGTACGGCTCGGCATCGTCTGCCGTCGGGCAAATGATCTCGATGCGGCCGGCCCCCGCGGCCACGGAGTTATCGACAATATCGGCCAGTGCCGATTCAAAGGAGTACCCCATCGCGCGCATTGAGTTGATCATCGTAAGCGCGTATGGTGTCAATGTACGGACTTCAGACATTTGCAACAGCTAAAACAACAAATCGGCGTACAACAAACAATATCTTCATCAAATTTGACCATTCTTCAGTCGCTCTTGGACTTATTTAGGCACAGTAGTCACAAAACAAATAAGGCTGATTCGCCTTTGAAAACCACCAACCAAGCGTTCTATTGTTTGTTCATTTTATGCCGAATGATACACAGCCATAAATATCAGTGGCTACGTGATATACAATCCGCGAAGCATTAAGGCAGGCAAGACTAAAAAAAATAAGTCGCCGAGACTTCTCGTTCAATGCCTTTTTCACATACCGTATACGTTAGTTTTATTTTCGAGTTTCGGATATCCCATATCATTTTGCTTACTTCTTGTTCCAATTTCCCGGCACTTCAACACACCACTATCCCGCTACAATCGAATCAGGCAGTACTTTTCACGCGAGGTAGCTCATGCTCAACCGTCGTCTCAATCTGGCCATCGCCCTTTCCTCAGCCCTGATTCTCGCAGGCTGTGCCGGCTCGCCCGAACGCACTGATTTCGTCGAGATCGGAAACAACACCTACACGATCAGCGCCTCGAGCGACTCCACAGACAACGGCGGCATCGTCCGTGTGGATCTGATCAAGCAGGCTCAGGAATTCTGTGCGGACAAGGATCTCAAGTTCCGCCTGCTCAACTCTCGCTTCAACGACGGCAACAACGACAAGAGTGCCACGGCAACCATTGACTTTGTGTGTGAATCGTCTACGGCCGCTGTAGCCAATCAGCCTGTACATCAGGTTCCCATGACCGAAGTCCCCTCAACCAAAGTTCCTTCGGTCCTAGTGCCATCAGCTCAAAAACGTTAAGCAACGCAAGCTGATCAATAGCCAATGAAGCCGCTAGCGGTCTGCAAATCGCGTAAACCGCCAGCGGTTTCTTTTCGAGATCAGTGACCTTCGACGCTTCGTCCCACGTCGTTGTCAGGCACAATGGACGCTAATCCAGTCGCTTAATTCAGTCCGAATGACAGCTTGTGCTTGCCGTCGTTACCGCCGCCGACTAACCTCTCCCGACGATTCAACCAAGCAACTGATCCATTCCGACAAGATGCAAATACGGATCTCTTGTGGCCATATCAAGCAACACGTCGTCAAAACCCATGCGGGAAAAAATCCAATAGTGAAAAACGGCGTCCTCCGCGACCGGCAGTTGTTCGCATTTGGCCTGAAGGAAGCGCAATACTTTTATTCCAACCTTCTGATTGAGATACTTGCATTCAGCCACGAGACAATGCCGCCTTTCGTGATCGGCTCCGACCAAGTCAATCTCCGTGCCGTTTCTCCACCATCGACCCAGAGTCGTC
>ERZ856578.3883-NODE-3883-length-21245-cov-39.230300_pt1 | contig 21245 bp, 17 predicted proteins | sample MGYA00514384_ERZ856578 | MGnify/ENA primary metagenome ERZ856578 (study PRJEB29103, sample SAMN06111958) | human gut metagenome | biome: human gut; feature: ankylosing spondylitis patient; material: healthy_person | host: Homo sapiens | place: China:Hangzhou... | reverse complement strand
GAGCATTTTGGCAACGCAGATGCCGTGCCGCAGCCGCCGGAGCGGTGCTTAAGCCGTAAGGCGGGAATTGTGCGGTGCTGCCTTAAAATTTGTGCGCGTCAGCGCACACCAAAAACTCCTAACTCCTACTTCCTAACTCCTAACTAAAAATTTATTCAACTTCAGTTTCCTGCTTTTTCAGCGGCTCTACTGTGATAAGCACGGAATTGCGGCTGATTAAGGTTTCGGCGCCGGAATCCAGCGTGTAGCTGAACTGCAGCTCGCCGCCATCCGGCAGCAGGTTGTGCTCAATCACATCAGCGGCCACGCCAAGGCTGATGGAACCGTACCCGGTTTCGTAATGGCACAGGTGGCGGATGCCTTTTTCAATAATCAGCTGGCTGGATGTTTTGCCAAAGCGGGTCATGCTGACCAGCCGGGCATCCTGGCTGACGCGCACCGTGGTGGTACATCCGGCGTAACCGGTGGCTTCGGTTTCAGCATACACGATGTAGTAGCTGTTGCCGCGCTGCACAAAGTTGCCGCGGGTCATCAGCTCCACGGTGTCGTTTTCGCCGTTCTGCTCCATGGTGCCTTTGATGGTGATGAGGTAATTTTCTTCAACAGGTTTTGCCATAATAGTTTAATTCCTTAATACGTTTCAATGGCGATCTGTTCCACCGGGCCGCCCGCTTCGCTGCCCATGAACAGCCGCTCCTGCTTGGCAAAGCCGTCCGGGGTATCGCTGACAAAAAAGCGGGTGGTGCCGCCGGTGCTGCGCCCGCTGGAAATCCCAAGGTCATCCAGCGCGGTGGCGGCGGCAATGGCGGTCAGCTTGCCGGGGTCAATCAGCGTTACGCTGTCGCCCACAAAATCGCCGATCATTTTTTTCAGCAGCGGGTAGTGGGTGCAGCCAAGGATCAGGGTGTCAATGCCGGAATCCCGCACGGGGGTCAGGTATTCCTCAATCATCAGCTGGGTCACTTTGTCGCCGTTCACATAACCGTTTTCAACCAGCGGTACAAACAGGGGGCAGGCGCGGGCAAAAATCTGAACCCCCGGCACCAGATCTTTCAGCTGGGTGGCATAAGAACCGCTGCGGATGGTGGCCGCTGTGCCGATCACGCCGATGCGTTTGTTTTTGGTGGCGGCAGCAGCTGCGCGGGCTGCCGCACCGATCACGCCGGTGTAGGGTACCGGCAGCTGGGCAGCTTCCGCCGAAGGATAGGTGGAAGATACTGTGCCGCAGGCCGCCATAATGAACTTGACATTCTGGGAAAGCAGGAACCGGATATCCTGCTGGGCGTACCGCACGATCACATCGTGCCCGCGGGAACCGTAAGGCACGCGGCCGGTATCGCCAAAATACACAATATCTTCGCCCGGCAGCAGGCGGCGCAGCTGGCGCACGGCGGTCAGCCCGCCAAGGCCGCTGTCAAATACGCCGATGGGACGAGTATCCATCAGTAAGCACCTCGCTTTTTGCTCAGTGCAAGGCCGATTAGCTTATTAACCAGGGCGGCAAAGCTGTAGCCCTCGTTTTCCATCAGCTTGGGGTACATGCTGATGGGGGTAAAGCCCGGCAGGGTGTTCAGCTCATTGCAAAGCACGCGTCCTGTGCCGTGCTCTACAAAGAAATCGCACCGGGCAAGACCAGCGCAGCCCAAAGCCAGGTAAGCGCGGGCGGCCAGCGTTTTGACTTCGTCCAGCTTCTGGTCCGGCAGGCGGGCGGGAATCACCGTCTTGGATATACCGTTTTTATACTTGTCGTCATAGGTATAAAACTCTGCGCCGGTCAAAATCTCGCCGGGGCGGGTGGTGCGCACTTCCTGCGGGTTATCCGGGTTGCCAATGGCGGCACATTCCACTTCCTGCCCATCAATAAACTCTTCAAACACCACTTTGTCATCTTCCCGCAGGGCGGTGTCAATGGCGGTGTTCAGCTCTTCACGGTTGTGGGCCTTGGTGATGCCCACGCTGGAACCCGCATTGGCCGGTTTGACAAAGATCGGGTAGGGCAGGCGGTTTTCCACGCGGGTCAACAGGGCGCTGCGCTGGGTTTCCGCTTCGGCTCGGACGGCGCTGCACCAGTGGCAGTGGGGCACATGATAGGCGTCCATGATGGTATTGGCAACGGCTTTGTCCATGCAGGCAGCGGATGCCAGAACGCCGCAGCCCACATAGGGGATGGCAGCCAGCTCCAGCAGGCCCTGAATCGTGCCGTCCTCGCCGTTTTTGCCGTGCAGGATGGGGGCGACCACATCCACCGGCAGCAGTTCATAGCCGTTGGCGCTGTGCACCAGCAGGCCATGGTCGCTGCGGTCCGGGCTGAGCACGCAGGGCACGCAGGAAGCATCCTGCTCCCAGCTGCCGCTGCGCATGCCCTCGGTAGAGCCGCTGTATTTCAGCCAGCGGCCCTGTTTGGTAATGCCCACCAGAATCACTTCATATCGGTCCGGCATGGTGGCAAGGGCATCCGCCCATGCCGCAGCCGAAACACAGCTGACCTCATGCTCGCTTGAACAGCTGCCAAACAGCAGGGCCACGCGGATCTTGTTTGCTTGTTGTTTCATATTGTCAGGTATGCTCCCTTTTTGTTTTCGGCCGGTTCCGGGGCAGTTTGCCGCCGGAACCTGGCTGTATGGCATAACACTACACTTTAATACTATATCATATTTATGCGGTTTATGCCAGTGGTTGTCCGCTATTTCCGGGATTTTTTGCGCAAAACAAAATCCCCGCAGCCCGCCGGTGCAAAACCGGGGCCGCGGGGGATAAGATACGATACTTTAAGCCGGATTTTCCACAATTTTTAAGGCAATACCGCATAATTCTAAGTGCCGATACGGCGAGCGAGGTGCGGCAGCTGCTAAGCCAAAAGCGCAGATAATACTGGATGCTGCAAAGGTGAGCGCCGCCAGTGGCGGAAACAGCGAACCGAAGCAGGGGCAGCGGTCGCAGAGTGCGAGGGGCTTTTGCCCCCGAAGCACGATGCGGGTACTGCAACCCGACATTATCGAGCATTTTGGCAACGCAGATGCCGTGCCGCAGCCGCCGGAGCGGTGCTTGAGCCGTCAGGCGGGAATTGTGCGGTATTGCCTTAAGGAACTTGTGGAGAACAAAAGGCTTCGGGAGCAGCGGTTATACGTACTTGGCAATAATGGAGTTCACCGCATCAGGGTCAGCTGCGCTCCAGGTCTGCCAGTTCTGGCCTGCGGCTGCAGCAGCCTGGCCCAGCTCCACCAGCAGGGCGGGGAGCTGCTCTTCATATACGGTGCCGATGGTATCGCCAAAGTGGGCATGGCCCAAAGCATCGGACCCGCCCAGGAAGATGGCAAACGCCGGGGCAGGCTTGCCGCCCGGCACCGCTTTAACCGTGCCCTGGAAGCCGATGGCTGCGGCCTGGTGGCCGGAGCAGCTGGACGTGCAGCCGGAAATGCAGACTTTGGGCAGGGCACCGTCCGGAATGTTAGCCTCCCGCACGGCCTGCACAGCGCGCTGCAAAACGGACTGGCTGTCCCGCACGCCCTGCTGGCAGATGGAAGCGCCGATGCAGGCAACGCTGGTCTCAAACAGCGTTTTGGCACCATCTGCGGTGGCATCCAGCACAGCGGCAGCTTCGTCTGCCGTCAGGTTGATGATGTACAGCGTTTCATTGGGGGCAACGCGGCATTCGCAGCCGGGGATGGTGCTGAGCAGGTTGTCCAGCTGCACCAGCTTTTCCGGGATCAAGCGGCCGCCGATGGGGTGGTACGCCACAGCGTACAGCCCCGGCTGTTTTTGGGCAATGGCGCGTGGATCATCCAGCGTGCCGGTGCCGGTTTTGGTAATGGCGGCGGGGGTCAGGTGCAGTTTCAGGCTTTCGTCCGCCTTGGCAGCGGCAACGTTCTCCAAAAAGACGCGGCGCAGCTCGTCCGGGCCAAGGGTCTCCTGCATAAAGCGGGTGCGGGCCCTGGCACGGTTCTGGTAATTGCCGTGCTGGCAGAAGGTGGTGATCATGCCGCGGATATAGTACAGCACATCCTCTGCGGGCAGAGATTCTGCCGCCAGAATGCCCATGCGCCAGCCGCCGCCCAGGCCACCGGCAATGTACAGCTTAAAGGTGCCGTCCGGCTGCGCCACAAAGCCCATATCGCGGAACGCGGTGTGCACACAGTCATCCACGCCGTTGCAGAACGCAACCTTCAGCTTGCGCGGCATGTGGATGTCACGGCAGATGGAAAGCAGATACTCCGTTGCGGCCTCGGCCCAGGGCATAACGTCAAAAGCTTCGCCGGGCTGCACGCCGGTCAGGGGGCTGGCCTGAATGTTGCGGGGGTTATCACCGCCGCCGCCGCGGGTGATAATGCCGCAGGGGATGGCGGCCTCCATGATGGCAGGCACCTCGTCCGGGGTCAAATCGTGCATCTGGATCGCTTCGCAGGTGGTCAGCTTCAGGAATGGCACATGGTACTGCTGAACAGCCTGTGCCATAAAGTGCAGGCGCTCCGGCGTGACCCGGCCGCCCGGCAGGCGCAGCCGCAGCATATGCTTGGCGGTATCGCGCTGGGCATAACTGCCAAACCCGCCGGAAATGCCTTTATAGTCCTTGCGGGCAATTTCGCCCTGGGCAAAAGAGTGGATCGTGTTGGAAAAACCGCCGATTTCTTCGCGGTAAGTGTTGAGCCATTGCTGGTCCATGGTTGGAACCCCCATTACATCCTAGGGTGTATCTGAAAAGTCGAAACGATCGTCTATTTCTACAAACGCAGCGGGATTTTGCCTTACATCCTGCTTGTGTTTGCGAAATATCCGTCATTTTCTTTGTTTTCAGATACACCTTAATCATTATTTATACAGTATAAGTATAGCGGATAAAAAAGCAATCTGCAAGAAACTAAGCAAAAACAAAGCCCGGCCCGGCAGACAGCCGGTACCGGGCAGAGCGACAGAAATTATTCGCCAAATACCTTGATGTAGTCAGCCTTGAACTTTTCAATGCCGGCATCGGTCAGCGGGTGATGCAGCATCTGTTCAATGACCTTGTAAGGAACGGTGGCGATATCAGCACCAGCCAGAGCGCAGTCCGTTACATGGATGGGGTTGCGGACGGAAGCGGCAATGATCTGGGTGTCAATGTCGGGGTAGTTCAGGAACATGTCATGAATGGTTTCGATCAGTTCAATGCCGGGCTGGCCAATGTCGTCCAGACGGCCCAGGAACGGGCTGACGTAAGTAGCGCCTGCGCGGGCAGCCAACAGCGCCTGGTTGGCGGAGAACACCAGCGTGCAGTTGGTGGGAATGCCCTTGGCGGACAGTGCCTTGATGGCCTTCAGGCCCTCAGCGGTCATGGGGATCTTGACGACCATGTGCTTGGGGTCCAGGGCATAGATGGCTTCGCCCTCAGCAACCATGGTTTCAGCGTCCACGGTGGTGGCCTTTACTTCGCCGGAAATGGGGCCGTCCACGATGGTGGCGATCTCTGCCAGGGTCTCGGCATAATCGCGGCCTTCCTTGGCAATCAGACTGGGGTTGGTGGTAACACCGGCAATAATGCCCATGTCATTGGCTTTACGGATCTCATCTACATTCGCAGTATCAATAAAAAACTTCATGATTTTGCCTCCTTTTATGTGGCATTTTATTTGTCCTTTGCATTATATCACAATATTCTATAAAATGGAAACATTTTTTAAGGCCTGCGCAAAAGTCCGCAAGGAATGAGAAGGCCCGCGAAAAAAATGAGAAATGCCGCGCTGGTTTCGGCTCCCAGCCCTGCCAGACTGCCATAAAAAACACCCCGCAGCAAGAGATTCGCTGCGGGGTGTCTTTATCAATTTGTGCGATGCCCATTAAAGCTTTTCGCCCCGCTCTTTTTCAAAAAGGCGGGAAAAGCGGGAATTATTCGTACAGAGGGAAGCGAGCGGTCAGGCTGGCAACGCGGGCAGCGATGTCGTCTTTCTTGCCCTCAAAGTCAAAGATGCAGTCTGCGATGCAGTCGGCAATCTCTTTCATCTCGGCGGGGCCCATGCCGCGGGTGGTCACAGCAGGGGTGCCAAGGCGGACACCGCTGGTCACAAACGGGCTGCGCTTTTCACCGGGAACGGTGTTCTTGTTGGCAGTAATGTGTACTTCGTCCAGGTTGTGCTCCAGCTCCTTGCCGGTCATCTCGGAATCGGTCAGGTCAACCAGCAGCAGGTGGTTGTCGGTGCCGCCGGAAACCAGCTTCACGCCGCGGGCGGTTAGCTCGTCGGCCATAGCAGCGGCGTTCTCCACAATCTTGCGGGCATAATCCTTGAACTCCGGCTTCAGTGCCTCGCCAAAGCAGACAGCCTTTGCAGCAATCACGTGCTCCAGCGGGCCGCCCTGGGTGCCGGGGAAGATGGCGGAGTTGATGCGCTTGATCAGGTAAGCGTTGTTGGTCAGGATCAGGCCGCCGCGGGGACCGCGCAGGGTCTTGTGGGTGGTGGTGGTCACAACATCAGCATAGGGCACCGGGTTCTGGTGCATGCCGCCGGCAACCAGGCCGGCAATGTGAGCCATGTCCACCATCAGCATTGCGCCGTAACCGTGGGCGATCTCGGCCAGCTTTTCAAAATCGATAGCGCGCGGGTAAGCGGAAGCACCGGCAACCAGCAGCTTGGGGCGAACCTTGGCAACCTGCTTGGCCAGGGCATCGTAATCAATGCGGCCGTCCTCGGCAGAAACGCCGTAGGAAACAAAGTTGTAGTTCTTGCCGCTCATGTTGGCGGGGGAACCATGGGTCAGATGGCCGCCCTGGGAAAGATCCATGCCCATGACGGTATCGCCCAGGTTGAGCAGGGCAAAGTAAACGGCCAGGTTGGCCTGTGCGCCGGAATGGGGCTGCACGTTGGCATATTTGGCACCAAACAGCTTGCAGGCACGGTCAATCGCAATCTGCTCAACCTGATCCACAAACTGGCAACCGCCGTAATAGCGGTGGCCGGGGTAGCCCTCGGCATATTTGTTGGTCAGCACGCTGCCCATGGCAGCCATAACGGCAGGGGAAACAATGTTTTCGCTGGCAATCAGCTCAATGTTTGCCTGCTGGCGGCCCAGCTCACGCTGCATGGCCGCACCCAGCTCCGGGTCATACCCCGAAACAAAACCAATGGTGTCCATCATGTCCTTGTACATAATACTTACTCCTTTCAGTGTTACCCTTATATACTGAAAACGGGGCCCCGCCCCGGGAAAACGAAATTAAGTTAGGAGGCAGTTAGATGCTTCCTTTCGTGGAAAGCACGCCCACAATGCGGTCGTCATGGCGGACGGCGGCGGAAAGGGCTTTGGCGAATGCCTTGTACATGGCTTCCAGCTTGTGGTGGTCGTTTTCGCCGTACAGCACCTTCAGGTGCAGGTTCATCATGGCGCTGTAACTGACAGCGTAAAAGAATTCCCGTGCCATCTGCACATCCATGCCGCCGCAGCTCTGCCCGGCAAAGCTGGCATCATAAACAAAATACGGCCGTCCGCCAAGGTCCACAGCGCACAGGGCCAGCGTTTCGTCCATGGGCAGCATGCAGCTGCCGTAACGCACAATGCCGGCTTTGTCGCCAAGGGCCTCACGGATGGCCGTGCCAAGCGCGATGCCGCAGTCTTCAATTGTGTGGTGACAGTCCACGTTCAGGTCGCCATCACAGTGTAATGTCAAATCAAACAGGCCGTGGCGGGCAAAGCCGTCCAGCATGTGGTCAAAAAAGCCGATGCCGGTGTGCAGGTCGGCTTTTCCGCTGCCGTCCAGGTTCAGAGTGACGGCAATGTTGGTTTCCCGCGTTTTGCGGGTCACGGTAGCAGTGCGGCTCACGGTTGCATCTCCTTTGCATGGTCCGGCCAGTGGGTGCCGGAAACAAAATAATCCGCATATTTGGTCGAAAGTTCTTCCCCCAGCCGCGTTACGCCGCCGTACAAATGGCGGGAACACTGCGCCCGGATGGCGGCGGTATCATTGCGGGCAATGGCATCCAGCAGAACATCATGTTCCGCCACAATATCGCCAAAATTGCCAACGGCCACAAGATCCAGCATGCGGAACCGCGAATAGCTGTTCTGCGAAGTCTGGATCAGCTGCCACAGCTGGTCTTTGCCGGTGGCAAGAAACCAGCTTTCGTGCAGGCGGCTGTCCAGCTCATAAAACATCCGCGGGTCCGGGTGGGGTTGGGCCGCCAGGCGGCGCAAAGCAGCGTTGCGGGTTTTCAGCTGGGCCAGCTGTTCGGGGGTGCAGGCAGCGGCAAAGTCTGTCATCACGGCGGATTCCACCGCGTTGCGCAGGTAGATCTGCTGGCTGATGGTGTCAAAATCCAGCTGGGTGACCCGCGTGGATTTGTAGGGGGTGACTTCAATCAGCCCGGCAATGCGCAGCTCCTGCAAAACGCTGCGCACCGGCGTGCGGGAAACCCCGAATTGCTCGCACAATGCGTTTTCCCGCAGGGTGGAGCCGGGCTTTAATTCCAGCAACATGATCTGCTGGTACAGCGTTTGGAAAATGTCATGGCTGGAAAATGCCTGCATGTCCGGGAACCTCCTTCTCTTTAGTATACTAAAGAATATAGCACCGTTGCCCCCGTCCGTCAACGATACACCCCAACATTTGGATGATTGTCTGATAAGAGTTTACGATTTTGCAACACATTCCGGCACTTTGCGCGCTACAATAATGTAAACAAACCATAAGGTGTACCTGAAAAGTCGAAAATTTAGCCTGTTTCTACAACCATAGCTGGATTTTGCGTTAAAAACCTTGGAATCCATAAAGGATTCCTGCGGCTTTTGCCTTAAATCCCGCTTGTGTTTGCGGAATAATTTTGCTTTCAGCTACACTCTAAGGCGGAGTTTTGCGCCTTAGCGGTGCTCCCTGTGTGACAAAAGCTGGCGAACCCCTGTATCTGTTGCCGGCTTGTGTGAAAGGACCAAAAGCAACATGGGTAAAATCATCGGAATTGATTTAGGAACAACCAACAGCTGCGTGGCTGTGGTGGAAGGCGGACGCCCAACCGTTATCCCCAATGCCGAAGGCCAGCGCACCACCCCGTCGGTCGTTGCTTTTGCAAAAAGCGGCGAACGCCTTGTGGGCGATCCGGCCAAACGCCAGGCTGTCACCAACGCACCGCGCACCATTGCCAGTGTTAAGCGCAAAATGGGCAGTGATGAGCGCATTCCCATTGACGGCAAGTGCTTCTCCCCGCAGGAGATCAGCGCCATGATCCTGCAAAAGCTGAAAGCGGATGCAGAAGCTTATCTTAGTGAACCGGTGACAGAAGCCGTTATCACCGTGCCGGCTTATTTTAACGATGCCCAGCGCCAGGCTACCAAAGATGCCGGGCGCATTGCGGGCCTGAATGTAAAGCGCATTATCAACGAACCTACTGCGGCCGCCCTGGCTTATGGCCTGGATAACGGCAAGACCCAGAAAGTGATGGTGTACGACCTGGGCGGCGGTACATTCGATGTTTCGCTGATCCAGATCGGGGATGGCATTGTGCAGGTGTTGGCCACCTGCGGTGATAACCATCTGGGCGGCGATGACTTTGATGCTCGTGTGGCTGACTGGCTGGTGCGGAACTTTGCCGCTGAAAACCAGGTAGACCTGACCCGTGATCCCGTTGCCATGCAGCGCGTGCGGGAGGAAGCCGAGAAAGCCAAAAAAGAGCTTTCCGCTGCCACCCATACTGAAATCAACCTGCCGTTCATCACCGTTGGCCCCAACGGCCCGCTGCATTTGCAGGCGGAACTGACCCGCGCCAAGTTTGATGAGCTGACCGCCGACCTGGTGGAGCGCACGGCACTGCCGGTGCGCAACGCCCTGCGGGATGCCCACCTGGCCGCCAACGACCTGGATCAGGTGCTGCTGGTAGGTGGTTCCACCCGCATCCCGGCGGTGCAGGCCAAGGTCATGCGGATGATCGATCTGGAACCGTCCAAAACGCTGAACCCGGACGAGTGTGTGGCCCTTGGCGCTGCGGTGCAGGGCGGACGCCTTGGCGGCGAAGGCCTGGCTGCTGGCGGGCAGGACCTGCTGCTGATGGACGTTACCCCGCTGACCCTTTCGATTGAGACGGTGGGCGGTGTGGCAACCCATCTGATCGACCGCAACTCCACCATTCCCACCCGGTATTCCAAAATCTTTACCACCGCCGCGCCGTTCCAGAGCACAGTTGAAATCAAGGTGCTGCAGGGTGAGCGGGAGTTCGCCAAGGATAATAAGCTCATCGGCAACTTTACCCTCAAGGGCATCAAACGCGCCTGGGCCGGTGTGCCGCAGATCGAAGTGACCTTTGATATTGACGCCAACGGCATTGTGACGGTGAGCGCCCGTGACCTTGGCACCGGCAAACAGCAGAGCATTACCATCACCGGGTCTTCCAACCTGAGCGAACAGGAGATCCGCCGCGCCATGGACGATGCCGCTGCCTTTGCCGGGCAGGACCAGGAGCGCAAAGCCGCCATCGAGGCCCTGAATGCCGCGGAAGCTGCCATCTACCGCGCCAATTCCGCCCTTGGCAGCAAAGTGGGCAAGGAGCTGGATAAGGATACCAAAAATCGCATCAAAGAAGCGGAAAAGAACCTGGAACGTCTGACCCGCCACAAAAAGCCCGAAAAAATGACCCCCCAGGACACCCAGGCCCTGAACGCCGCCCGCGAAGCCCTGCAAGCTCAGACCAAAGACCTGGTAGCACGGTGGGAAGCAACGAGAGAAAAGTAGGAGTTAGGAGTTTTTGGGCCACAGGTGCCAAAAAATTCTGCCTGAATATTGAAACAAAATGTAGGGAACGGTCAAGACCGTTCCCTACGATTACTTTATGGGTTTGCGGCGGGCATTCAAACCACCGCTTAACTCCTAACTCCTACCTTTACAGGTAGCTCAGTTCCTCCCGTCTGGTTCCTGCCAGATCGGGGTGATCGAGGACGGCGCCGGCGCCGAGGGCAACACAGTCCAGCGGGGCTTCGGCAATGTGTACCTCAATGCCGGTTTCGTTCTGGATCAGAGTATCCAGCCCGCGCAGCAGGGCACCGCCGCCCGAAAGCATGATGCCGCGGTCAATGATATCGCTGGAAAGCTCCGGCGGAGTGCATTCCAGCGTGTCCTTGATGGCTTCCACAATGCGCATCAGGTTTTCGTTCATTGCCTCGCGCACTTCTTCAGAGCGGATCAGGATGTCTTTCGGCAGGCCATCCACCAGGTTACGGCCCTTGATCTCCATTGTGGTTTCGCCATGCTCGGTGTCGGTGGGGTCTGGCGGGCAGGCGGAGCCGATTTCCAGTTTAATCTGCTCAGCAGTGCGTTCGCCCACCAGCAGGTTGTATTTGCGCTTGATAAAGCTGGTAATGCTCTGGTCCAGCGCATCGCCCGCACAGCGCACGCTGCGGGATGCCACAATGCCGGAAAGGCTGATGACCGCCACTTCCGCCGTGCCGCCGCCGATATCCACAATCATGCTGCCCACCGGTTCAGCGGTCGGCAGCCCGGCACCAATGGCGGCAGCCATCGGCTCTTCGATCACCGTTACCTGGCGGGCACCGGCTTTGGCGGCGGCCTGGCGCACGGCGCGGCGTTCCACTTCGGTCACGCCGGACGGCACGCAGATGACCACGCGCGGACGCACGAACAGGCGGCTGCCGCATGCCTGGCGGATAAAGCTTTGCAGCATGGCGGCGGTGATGTCAAAGTCGGCAATCACGCCGTCTTTCAGCGGGCGTACCGCCAGAATGGAGTTGGGCGCTGCGCCGATGATGGCTTTGGCCTCGTGACCTACGCAGCGCACACGCAGTTCGTCGGTGCGGGCATCCACCGCCACAACGCTGGGCTCGCGGATGATAATGCCGCGGCCTTTCATATACACCAGCGTGTTGGCGGTGCCAAGGTCAATGCCAATATCACAGGTAAACATATTGCGCAGAGCTTCAAGCAGCTGCAAAATCGGATTTGCCATTTTTATCTCCCCATCATGTGTTTGTGCGGGTGGGCCGCACAAAGAATGCGCACGACACGCCGCAACAGCCAGGCCGCTGCGGCACTGCCGTTACAGCGCTCCGGCCTGGCGCAGTACCTGTGCCAGACGGTGTACGGGCAGACCCATAATATTGTAATAACATCCCACAATGCCGCTGCACCACAGCGCAGCATGGCCCTGGATGGCATAAGCCCCGGCTTTGTCATACGGTTCCGGGGTGCGCGCATAGGCAAGCAGATCGCTTTCCTCAATGGGCGCAAACTGCACGCGGGTGGTTTCGGTGGCAAGATATGCCTTACCGCCGTGTACCACGCATAGCCCGGTATGTACTTTGTGTTCCCGGCCAGAGAGCGCGTGCAGCATCCGCACAGCGTCTTCCTCGCCGGAAGGCTTGCCGAACACAGCGCCGTCACAGTCCACCACGGTATCACAGCCGATCACGGTATCATCAGGGTGCTGCTGCGCCACGGCCAGGGCTTTGGCTTCTGCCAGGGCCTGGGCCAGCTGGGCAGGCGTTGCGGCGGTAATGCGGCTTTCGTCCACATCACTGGGGGCAACGGTGTAATTGGGCGTGATCAGCGCCATCAGCTCCCGCCGCCGCGGGCTGCCGGAGGCTAAAATCAAGGACATAATGGGATGTTCCTTTCGTAACAGATTCTACCGCACCACCGCGGCGAAACAAAGGGAAAATAGGAAGTTAGAAGTTAGGAGGGAGGAGTTAGGAGTTTTTGGGCCGCAGATAATTGTAAAATCTGCCTGTAGGGAACGGTCAAGACCGTTCCCTACAGGTATCTTTTTTGCACACAGCCAAACTTTACAGGTTATCTGCGGCCCCAAAAACTCTTAACTCCTAACTCCTCCCTCCTAACTCTCAACTATTTTCCCGTCGATCCAAACCCGCCTTCACCGCGTTCGGTTTCGTTCAGGGTGGCGGCGGGCACAAAGGCGGCCTGCCACACGGGGGCAATGCACAGTTGGGCTACGCGCTCGCCGGGGGCGATGGTGTAAGGCTCGGTGCCAAGATTGATCATGGGCACTTTCAGCTCGCCGCGGTAATCGCTGTCCACAACGCCAACGCCGTTGGCCATGCACAGCCCGTGCTTGATGGAAAGCCCGCTGCGGGCATACACCAATGCCACGCACCCGGCATCCGGCAGCTCAATGGCAAGGCCGGTGGGCACCAGCATCCGCTGCATGGGGGCAATGGTCAACGGCTCTTCCAGCGCGGCGCACAAATCAGCAGCCGCCGCCCCCGCCGTTGCATATGCCGGCACCTTAGCCAGCGGGGAAAGAACGGAATATTTGACGATTTTTTGTTCCATAGTACGTTGGGGTGAGTTAGGAGGGAGGAGTGAGGAGTTAGGAGTATCTCAATTAGGAATTAGCAATGAGCAATTAGGGCAGCACCGCATAATTCCCGCCTTACGGCTTAAGCACCGCTCCGGCGGCTGCGGCACGGCATCTGCGTTGCCAAAATGCTCGATAAGACATCCAGTATTATCTGCGCTTTTGGCTTAGCATCTGCCGCACCTCGCTCGCCGTATCGGCACTTAGAATTATGCGGTATTGCCTTAGAAATTACGATGCCCCCCGTAGGGGCGCATTATTGCAAATTCCATTATGGCATATATGGCAATGTTTCGGAACGGTCAAGACCGTTCCCTACAGAGCAAAACCTTAGGCCCTGCTTTAACTCCTAACTACTACTTTCTCACTCCTAACTTACCCTTCCTCCGATATTATGATTTAGTTATTCGTATAATATAGCCCTCTTGTAAACTCGCCGTCAAAGGGCTGCTGATGGAAAAGGCGGGTCAGAACCTCTTCCACGCGGTCGGCAGGTTCCAGGGTGAACGCGGCCACGGCAAGGTCTACCGGCATTTCGGTCAGGCGGTCCCCCATATAAAGTGGTACAGGGTTAAACACGGTGCGCATTCCGGCGCTGCCGGGGGCGGAGCACCGCACCGGGAAATCCCGCCCTTTGCGGTCCCGCAGTTTGCCCTTGTGGGTGCAGCCCGCGCAGCTGGTGCGTACATTGCGCAGCGGGCAGGCGCGGGTCAGCATCAGGGGCAGGTGGCCATAGCACAGGGCAGCGGTGGGCACCGGGGTGCCGTCTTTCTGCCGGGGTGCCACAGCACGCATGGCGGTCAGGGCCGTTTCAGGCTGCACCAGCAGGCCACAGGCACCCAGGCACACATACTCTGCCGCAGACATTGGGTTGGTTACATTCAACCCCAGCCCGCCGAACACCGGCAGGGGAGAGGCATACCCAAACTGCGCCAGATTGTTTGCAACCACACCCGCAAAGCCGGAACCTTCCAGCGCAGCCAGGCGGCGCATGGTATCCGGTTCCACAGTGCCGAAAGCAGCGCGGGGCAGCTCCAGCAGCGTTTTGCAGCGCAAGGGCTGCGGCACAGCGTCCGCTTCCCGGATGGGCAGGATCAGATAGCGCAGCTTGGCCAGGTATTCGGCACCGGGCAGCTGGGCAGCGGTTTCAAAACGGGCGGCCAGCTGGGGTATCATGCCTACTTCGTGCTCGGCGTATTCCGGCAGGGTGATTTCCTTTGTGGCCAGGGGCGCAGGTTCACTGCGCTTTTGCAGCAGCTTGTCCAGCGCTTCGCGGCGCATCTCATTCCAGGCGGAGCCGGGCAAAAATCCGGGGCCGCCCTCGCCGCAGGCAAACTCAACCCCGGCGCAGGTGAACGGCGTACCGCCGGTTTTGCCCAGGGCACGCTCAATGCCGGGGGCGGGGTCTTTCTGTGCGGGCTGCGGTTCATCGGCGCTGTACACATTGACACGGCTGCCGTTGTCGTCGAAAGCTGTCAGCTTGATGCCGCCGTCCTCCACACCGCCGCTGACGCAGAAATGCACCGGAATGCGCTCCAGTTCGCGGCGGAACAGCTCGCGGGCTTTCGGCGTGGCGGCGCGCGTAGCGGCTGCATCGGCTTCGGTTCGCACGCCAAACATGGTGCCGTCATTGCGGCCTACCAGATAGGCATCACTGAAGCCGGAGCGGGAGAAAATATCCCGCAGCAGCGCTTCATCATAGGGCTGCCCGGCGCGGGCTGCGCGGCAGGCCGTTACCGCAGCGGCGGCATATTCCGGCGTGCGCAGGCGGCCTTCAATTTTAATGCTGGCAACCCCGGCGGCTTTCAGCTGGGCCATGTGGGGCACAAGGTCCATGTCTTTCAGGCTCAGGTGGCAGGCTTTGCCCGGCTGGCCGGGGCGCAGGCCGTTGGTAGCATCAAACGGCAGGCGGCAGGGACCCGCGCAGGCACCGCGATTGCCGCTGCGCCCGCCCAGGAACGCGCTCATCATGCACTGGCCGCTCATGGACATGCACATCGCGCCGTGTACAAACACTTCGCATTCGATCGGGCTTGCCTTTACCACGGCTTCGATCTCCGCCAGGCTCAGCTCACGGGCCAGAATGGCGCGGGAATACCCCAGCTTTGCCAGCATCTTGGCGCCCTCTGCGGTGTGGATGCTCATCTGGGTAGAGCCGTGCAGGCGCAGGCCAGGCGCAATGCTGCGCACCAGCTGCGCGGTGGCAAGGTCATCCACAATCACGGCATCCGCCCCGGCGGCGGCAACAGCGCGCACGGCATCGGCCAGGCCGCCCAGCTCGGCGGCGTAAACCAGCGTGTTCAGGGTCACATGCACCGCAACCCCGCGGGCATGACAAAAACAGACGGCTTCGCGCAGGGCATCAGGGTCAAAGTTCCCAGCGCTGCGCCGCGCATTGTAGCCATCCAGCCCAAGATATACGGCGTCAGCCCCGGCAAACACCGCAGCCCGCAGCATATCAGCATTGCCGGCGGGGGCCAGGATCTCCGGGCGCTGCAAAACAGTCTGTTCCATCAGGCTTCGCTCGTCAGGGAACGGCGGTGCAGGTCGTCCACCTTTTTGCGCAGGGCGGCGTTTTCGCGGCGCAGCTCCTCGGCAGCCATCTTGGCGGAGGCGGCATCCTCCAGATAGTCTTTGATCTGGCGGCGCATATTATCCGCGCTGCCGCTGGCCTTTTCCAGCTCATCGCGGTAGTTCAGCGCGGTCATGATGGCAGCGGTGGTGATGGAAACCGAATTGGAAGAGCTCATCAGCTCATTCATATCAAGATTCAGGCGCTCGGCCAGATTCTGCATGTAATCTTCACTTTCGTTAGTCGAGATCACATAGCTCGAACCGCAGATGGTCAGACGTACTTTGTTAGCCATAGTTGGGGTCTCCTTTGTTTCAGTTGATGGTGTTTTTATCAGGAACACCCTGCACTTTTGTCGCCAAAAGCGGGACGGAAAGGGGCTTCTGCGCGGCAAAACCACCCACCAGCCCCCGCAGCGCAGGGAAAATGCTTAAAATTATACCCTTATATTATAGTATAAAATGCCCGTAAGAAAAAGCCCCTTTTGTGTAAAATTGAAAAAATTGACGCGTGTGGGAAAAAAGCCTTGCACATATCGCCAATTTTGACTATAATGCTTAAGGTAAGTATTTTTATTGATTTTGAAAAATCAGTAGGCAATACCGCATAATTCTAAGTGCCGATACGGCAAGCGAGGTGCGGCAGATGCTAAGCCAAAAGCGCAGATAATACTGGATGTCTTATCGAGCATTTCGGCAACGCAGATGCCGTGCCGCAGCTGCCGGAGCGGTGCTTAAGCCGCAAGGCGGGAATTGTGCGGTGTTGCCAGTATAATCCCAGAGGGTTCTGGTATTGATAAGCCGTAAGGAGAGGGATACTTTTGATGAAACTTACGAAAAAAGAATTTGAAAAAATTCTCAAAGACAAGGTCGTCAGCGAATGCGGCGTCACGTTGGACGTTGCTTCCGCCGAGCAGATCTACCGCTGCATGGCAATGATCGTTCGTCAGATCATGTCTGACCGCCAGAAGCAGTTCCAGGCCAAGACCCTGGGCGAAGGCAAAAAACAGGTCTATTACCTCTGCATGGAGTTCCTGATGGGCCGCAGCCTGCGCACCAGCCTGTTCAACCTGGGCCTGAACGAAGTTGCCGAGCAGGTTCTGGCTGACGCCGATATCAAGATCGACACCATTTATGAGCAGGAGCCTGATGCAGGCCTCGGCAACGGCGGCCTGGGCCGTCTGGCTGCCTGCTACCTGGATGGCATGGCTACCGACTGCATCCCCGGCACCGGCTATTCTATTTTGTATGAGTACGGCATCTTCAAGCAGAAGATCGTGGACGGCTGGCAGCAGGAAACCGCTGACAACTGGCTGCCCGGCGGCCAGGTGTGGATCAAATCCCACCCCGACCAGGCACAGGAGATCCGCTTTGACGGCCAGGCTATCGAGACCTGGGAGGGCGGTTTCCACCATGTCAAGTACGAAAACTACAACTCTGTCATTGCTGTTCCCAACGATATGTACGTTGCCGGTTACGGCACGCAGGGCGTTTCCAAGCTGCGCCTGTGGCAGGCCAAGGCACCCAGCTTTGATATGAGCAGCTTCAACGCCGGCAACTATAACACCGCTATCAGCCAGTCTGCTTCCGCAGAGCTGATCTCCAAGATCCTGTACCCCAACGATAACCACACCGAGGGCAAGATCCTTCGCCTGCGCCAGCAGTACTTCTTCAGCGCTGCTTCCGTTGCCGATATCCTGGGCAACCACCTGAACCAGTACGGCACCCTGGAGAACCTGCCGGATAAGATCGCCATCCAGCTGAACGATACCCATCCGACCATTGCCATCCCCGAAATGATGCGCATTTTGCTGGATGAGTGCAGCTATGAATGGGATGCAGCTTTCGACATCTGCCGCAAGGTCTTTGCTTACACCAACCACACTGTCATGAGCGAGGCTCTGGAAAAGTGGAACGTGGATATCTTCCGCTCCACCCTGCCGCGTATCTGGCAGATCGTGCAGGAAATGGACCGCCGCTGCCGTGCTGACCTGGAGAAAGCCTTCCCCGGCGACCAGGGCAAGATCAACTACATGGCAATCATTGGCGACAACCAGGTCCGCATGGCCAACATCTGCGCCTACACCTGCCATTCCATCAACGGCGTTTCCAAGCTGCACAGCGAGATCATCAAGGACAGCGTGTTCCATGATTACTTCCTGTACAAGCCGCAAGCATTCAAGAACGTTACCAACGGTATTGCTTACCGCCGCTGGCTGCTGGCTGCCAACCCCGGCCTGACCAAGCTGCTGGAAGATTCCATCGGCCCCGGCTTCAAGCAGGATGCTTCCGAACTGAAGAAGTTCGAGAAGTTTGCTGACGATTCCGCCATGCTGGATAAGCTGGCCGCCGTCAAGCGCGCCAACAAGGTGAACTTTGCCAACTATCTGGAAAAGGCCACCGGCCAGGTCATTGACCCGGATTCTATCTTTGACTGCCAGGTCAAGCGCATGCACGAGTACAAGCGCCAGCACCTGAACGCCATGAACATTGCCGCTGAGTACCTGTACCTGAAGGCAAACCCGAACGCTGACTTTGTGCCCAAGACCTATATCTTCGGCGCCAAGGCTGCCCCCGGCTACTACATGGCCAAGCAGATGATCCGCATGATCTGCAAGCTGGGCAAGCTGATTGACAACGATCCCGCTGTTAAAGATAAGCTGCGCATTGTCTACCTGGAAGACTACTGTGTTTCCCTGTCTGAACGCCTGATGCCCGCTTCCGAAGTGTCCGAGCAGATCTCTCTGGCCGGCACCGAGGCTTCCGGCACCGGCAACATGAAGTTCATGCTGAACGGCGCAATCACCTTGGGCACCCTGGACGGCGCGAACGTGGAAATCGCCGATGCCGCCGGTAAGGACAACGAGATCATCTTTGGTATGCTGACCCCCGAAGTCAACGCACTGAAAGGCATGGGCTACCATCCGCAGGCATTCATCTCTGATGATAATGTTGCCATGGCAGTTCTGGATATGCTGGAAAAGGGCTGGAACGGTGAGAACTTCAGCGAGGTTACCAACAACCTGCGCAACTCTGACCCGTACATGGTCCTGGCTGACTTCAAGGATTACCGCCGTGCCCAGCACACCGTGCAGGAACTGTACAAGCAGAAGCAGACCTGGAACCGTATGAGCCTGATGAACATCTCCAACGCCGGCATCTTCTCCGCCGACCGTTCCATCATGGATTACTCCCGCGATATCTGGGGTGCTACCCCGGTTAAATAATCTGCCCAAAGCAGAGCTTTAACCGCAGTGCGGGTGCGTGTGCAGCTGTGAACGTACACGCGCTGCCCGTACAATAAAATAAACGAACAGCCGCGATCCCGGCCGCCGACTTGAATTTGCCGGCGCCAGTGGGTCACGGCTGCTTTTGTACACTTGTTCAATGTGAGGATTGATTTGTTTGCCTGAACAACCAACGCATACTTTTTTTAACTCCCGCTGTGCGGAGTATAAAACACCGTTTGGCGCAGTTCCGGCGGGGCAGACCGTTACCTGGCGGTTGACTGTGCCGGAAAGACTGGGCTATGTGGACCCACACCTGGTGCTGACCAAAGACCGCGAAGACCCCGTGCATTACCGCATGAATTTTGACGGCCAGACCCCCGGCGTAAACCATTTTGTGTTCCAGCTGGCCCCCACCACATCGGGATTGTATTTTTACCACTTTGACCTGTACACGGATTTCCGCAAGATTTATCGCACCGCCAACGGGGAAGGTGAGCTGACCTGGGTGAATGGCCTGGATTGGCAGCTGACGGTGTACGAGCCGGACTTCAAGACCCCGGACTGGATCAAAGACGGTACGATGTACCAGATCTTCCCGGACCGCTTTTATGAGGGCGTACCCAACAAGCCGCTGCCCTTTGCGGACCGCATTTACCGTCCGGATAAAACCGGCGAGCCGTATTTTTGGCCCAATGAGCAGAGCGAAGGCTACCTGAACATGGACTATTACGGCGGCGATTTTGCGGGCATCCAGCAAAAGCTGCCTTACCTGGAAGAGTTGGGCGTTACCTGCATTTACCTGAACCCTATTTTTGAGGCCCACGCCAACCACCGCTACAATACGGCCAACTACCTGAAAGCCGATCCGCTGCTGGGCACCAACGAGGATTTTGCCGCCCTGTGCGCCGAGGCCAAAAAGCACGGCATCCGCATTATTCTGGATGGCGTGTTCAGCCACACCGGTTCGGATTCGCTCTATTTTAACCGCGAAGGCCGCTATGGCCCCGGCGGCGCTTACCGTGACCGCAATTCGCCCTACCGCAGCTGGTATGACTTCGATTCCGGTTATGTCGGCGGCTACCGCAGCTGGTGGGGCTTTGAGACCCTGCCCGAAGTGGAGGAGGAGGACCCCTCTTACGGCAACTTTGTCTGCGGCAAGGGTGGCGTGATTGATACATGGCTGGGGCTGGGGGCTTCCGGCTTCCGGCTGGATGTGGCGGATGAACTGCCTGATGATTTTATCGAAAAGATCCGTGCCGCCGTCAAAGCCCACGGCGAGGACAAGCTGCTCATCGGCGAAGTGTGGGAGGACGCCACCACCAAGGAAGCGTTCGACCACCGCCGCACCTACCTGCGCGGCCATGGGCTGGATGCCACCATGAACTACCCGTTCCGCAATGCAGCTGTGGCTTTTGCCCGCGGCGAGGATGCCAGCGCGGTGGGGGAGCAGATCATGTCCATCTGCGAAAACTATCCCAAACCGGCGCTGGACTGCGCAATGAACTTCCTTTCCACCCACGATACCGAGCGCGGTATTACCGCCATTGCAGGCGAACCCGCCAATGGCCGCGACCGCTACTGGCAGAGCAAGCGGATGATCCCCGGCGACCGCATTGATGATGCCCTGCGCCGCGTGCTGCTGGCTTATGCCATGCTGTACACCCTGCCCGGCGTGCCCTGCGTGTATTATGGCGATGAGATCGGGATGCAGGGCTACCGCGACCCGTTCAACCGCGCATATTTTGACTGGAACTCCACCGAGCGCCGCCTGCGCGTGCCGCTGAGCAACCTGGCCCGCCTGCGCCGCAGCTGCGATGCTTTTGACGGTGGCAGCATGGAGCTGGTGGAAGCCAGCGCCGATGTGCTGCACTACCGCCGCGTGGGTAAGGAGCAGTCCGCGGAGATTATCCTGAACAACGGCCCGCACCTGATTGTCCGCACCGCCTTTGGCAAGCAGACCGAAGTAAACCCCGGCGGCTTTACGATCCTGGTAGAAGATAACCAGCCACAGCATGTGGGGTATTTTAAGTACTACTGATTTGATGGGCAGGCGCTTACTGGGCGAAAGCGAACGGAATTGCAGAATTAGCAATTAGGGCAATACCGCATAATTCTAAGTGCCGATACGGCGAGCGAGGTGCGGCAGATGCCAAGCCAAAAGCGCAGA
>ERZ856578.3877-NODE-3877-length-21266-cov-6.273680_pt1 | contig 21266 bp, 11 predicted proteins | sample MGYA00514384_ERZ856578 | MGnify/ENA primary metagenome ERZ856578 (study PRJEB29103, sample SAMN06111958) | human gut metagenome | biome: human gut; feature: ankylosing spondylitis patient; material: healthy_person | host: Homo sapiens | place: China:Hangzhou... | reverse complement strand
TCCTACGAACAGTTTCTTGAACTGAATGAGATGCTGTCCAAAAAGAAAAATCCCGCCCTTCTGCCCATCCAGATCGCATACTACACCGGACTTCGCATTGGCGAGGCTTGCAGCCTGACCTGGCGCGACATTGATTTGAAGAAGCAGCGGCTGACGGTGAGACGCAGCATCCGCTATAATTCGGTGCGGCACAGGACGGAGATTGGCACCACGAAGCGCAAAAAGATCCGCTCAGTGGATTTCTGCAACACACTGGCGGATATCTTGAAAGAGGCAAAGAAGACGCAGATGCTTGACCGCCTTGCCTGCGGGCCGCTATACAGCCAGAATTACTACTTGAGCATTGAGGAAAAGAACCGCACCTACTATGAGGTCTACAGCCTGCCGGTTTCAGAGCATCCTCCAGAGGGCTATCAGGCGATCAGCCTTGTCTGTGTGCGGCAGGATGGCAGGTATGAGTCTCCAGCAACGGTTTCCAATATGTGCCAGACAGCGAAGAAAAGAGTGGACGGTATGGAGAGCTTTCATTTCCACCAGCTTCGCCACACTTTCACCAGCAATCTGTTGTCCTACGGCGCAGCGCCGAAGGACGTGCAGGAGCTTCTTGGTCATTCGGATGTGACGACCACAATGAATATTTACGCACACGCCAGTAAGGAAGCCAAGCGAGACGCCGCGAAACTGCTGGACAAGGTGCAATAAGACTTTCCCTTGTTCTTTCCTGACAAGGGAAAAAACAAGGGAAATTGAGAGCAGAGAAACATCCAGACGCCTTGAAAAGCAAGCAATTTCAGCACTTTTGAGAAAAATGATTTACAAATAAGAATTTGATAACGGCCAATAGAATTATGATCCTCAAGATTTACCGTATATGTCCAGGTTCCGTCAGCCTGTTTCGCAGCCTGGTACCATCTGATATCATCCTGACCATTTACTTCACTCCATACAGGCAGCAAAATTCGATCATAACTCCCAGCATTCTTTACTGCGATTCTTACTGTACTGCAATCTTCAGAAACTGTAGCTTCAACGGACGGTTGTTTCGTCTCTGGCAGCTTTGCAATATCGGCCACTGTGTTAGCAATCAATTTCTGCTTCCCGTTCTTGGTTCCATAAACATGAATTTGATAACGGCCAATAGAATTATGATCCTCAAGATTTACCATATACGTCCAGGTTCCATCAGCCTGTTTCGCAGCTTGATACCACTTGATATCATCCTGACCATTCACTTCACTCCATACAGGCAGCAAAATTTGATCGTATGTCTCTGCATTCTTTACAATAATTTGCATACTGTTACAGTCAGTCGAAACGGCTGCTGATACCTTCGGTGCTGTTACATCCTCAAATTTCGTCACCTGAGCTACCACATGGCCCGCCATACGCAAAGTATCCGAACTCCCAGTGCAAGCGTAAGCATGAATCTGATAAGCTCCAACAGAACGGTGTCTTCTTAGATCAACCTCATACTCCCAGTTTCCATCTGCCTGCTTTACCGCATCATACCAGACAAGGTCATCCTGTCCGTTTTCTTCACTCCAAACAGCAAATTTAACTTTAGTATGCCCATGACTTGCTACATCAGCCATCTTGACGGTCAACTTGGTTTGATTCTGTACCTCTGTCACGACATGATCCTTTTCAACCCAGCCAATTTTCTTCACTGTGCCGCATCCATAGTCGCACTTGGCAATTTGGGTCTCCGCACCTACACAGTTGTTTGTACTTATCGTGTAAGTAGTAAATTTATGCGTCACATTCTGGGTTATATCGATTCTAGTACCCGTGATGATTTTAGAACCATCATACGCATGAATTTGGTATCGCCCTAAATCCTTGTAGTTGCACATTGGAACCGTTACAATCCATCTTCCGTCATTCTGCTCTACACCGCGGAACCACTTCAGATCATCCTGTCCGTCATATTGACTCCACATTGCAATTCTTCCATCTGCAAAGTGCTGGTCCTCAAAAGGCGTGAGGATAGCCGTCAATACACTACTGTCAGCATTTAAACTGACTCTAATTGGCTGCCACATCCGTCCTTCTCTATCGAAATAATAGCGAGAACTATTCACATTCTGCCAGCCAGTTGCCATGGCACCGTAATCATCAGAACCTTCAATAGTGTTGAAATAGTATGTTTCATCACCAATGTTCGTCATGCCAAGTGCCATCTTGCCATTATCGTAGTAATAGGTCTTTCCATTACTTTTTTTGATGAATCCAGTGTGCCCACCGACCACCAAGCCATCATGAAAAACAAATGGCACTTCGTCTACTATCTGCTCACCTTCATAGGCAACACCGTTTTCGTCAAAGCAGTAGTTATCTTCATCTACCAAGAACCATCCTGTTTGCGCGATGCCTTTAAAGAAATACATCTTTCGATCGGTTGCCTCATCGCGGGCCCAGCCGGTAAAGTTCCAAGCACTTGGATCAATGACTTCATGACAGTTGTTGCAAATTAACTTTCCATTACTGCAGACCGGATTCTCTAATTCGTGCCCCTTATCCGCACAGCTACCAGTAACCGATTTCAATGTTACGCTATCCAAAAGTTTCTCACTGCCATCACTCAAGACATCATAAACATTGATTTTCATCTGAGCACGGTCTGTCTCTACACTCAGATAGACCGCATTAAAGTCAGTGGTCGCCTGTGCAAAAATCTTGTCATAATCAAAGATGTGCTTACTATTGATCTGATAGGACTTCTCTCCACTAGAGCCGCAGATATAATAATAAACGCCGTTTTCTGTATCAACTTCTCCATTTTTCAAGGGATTTGTCCGTGCGAAAGAGTGGTCGTGTCCAGAAAACACCACATCAATTCCGGCCTCTTCCACTGCATTTGGAACATAGGCCGTCATAGGTGCACTTCCTCCGGTAGCGTTGGTGTAATAGGCCGGCTGGTGAACCGTTAAGATTTTCCATTCCGCATTACTGGCTTTTGCATCACGCACTAACCACTCCATGGCTGTTTTCATATCGCTGGCGTTACCGCTATAATTTACAACCGCCACATATACATTGCCATAAGTTGTTGACCAACAACTACCGGGTGTATGTGCAGGCAAATCAAAAATACTACCGGCAATATCTGCGTTACCGTCCCCTTCAAACTCATGGTTTCCGAGCACATGGATAACGTCCGTATCACCTAGATTTTCCGCACACAACAGCTGAACTGTCTCTGCTGTCTCCTGATAGCTAGTCGGCTTGTCCACTGCATCTCCAGTCTGAACGCCAAAATCATAATTTCCAGCTTTCAGTTTATTGAAGATATTTGTAATATTCGTACGGTCCTCTGCCTGAATATCTCCCAGCAAGAAGAACTTTTGTCCCGCACCTTCTTGGATTCCACCATGGAAGGTACTCAACTCACTCCATCCGCTGTTGCTGCTCACCTGATATTCATAGACAGTCTCTTGCTTCAACCCGGTGATGGTCACTTTATTCACGTTTACTGCCTGATAACCATTAGTGACAAACGTTCTCAGCTTTGTCTCTGCTGTTATGGTTTCCCACTCTTCACTGCCTTGTTCACGATAGCGTAGCTGCTGTGCGTCCGCCACTGTCGGGTCGGACAACCAGGTCAAATTCTTACAAGTAGAACCACTGTTCTGCGAAGCATTAAACATAACCTGCGGAGCCGTAACGCTTACAGGGTCATAGGTATACACATCGTAGCGCATAGACATCTGGCCACTTGTAGATACAGCATAGATCCGTATAATGCCAGCCGTCTGAAACGCATCCGACCGCAGCACACCGTTTTCGTCTGTTGTGCCCAGTTCTGTATTACTACTATCCTGATAAATCTTCGCTCCGTTTACAGCGTTTCCATCGAGGTCTGTCACCTTTAGTTCTGCCGTTTGTCCCGCTAAAACCGGATTGCTGATTACAGAAATTGCGGCGCCAATAGGAAGTGTTTTCACCGGTGCAGCAAAGGTACTCATTTGCCCATTTTCGTCATAGCAAACACCGGACTTAACTTCGTACAAAAAGGTTTCACTGTCCGCTAACGTAGAGGGAACTTTTACTTTTACCAACGCGATCGTATTTCCAGTAGGACTTCCCGTTTTTTCTGCATGAATGGTTATGATATTGCCATCCATTTGTTGTGTTCCAGTAAATCCTTCTGTATAGACTACTTCATAGTTCGTAAACTGTTTCCCTAAACGCACGGTGACGTCACACTTTCTGAGGGTGTCACTCTCCGCACGCAGTTCCAAAACGACTTCACCACCGACTGCCGCCACAGTATCTTTGGTCGTTACTTCCACCATACGTTCTGTGTCGCTGTCTTTCACAGTAAAATGCCTGGTCTCTGAGGCGTCGTTGCCAAACCCATCCCGAAGCGAGACTGTCACGGTGTGGTCACCATTGGCCAATGTCAACCCATATAAATCAATATGGCCGTCAGAAGCCGCCAGAGAAGCCTGTTCTGTCATATTCACGCCATCTACATACAGCCGGACAGTACTTGCATCCACACCGGTTGCATATTTTCCCGGCGCATCACTGAACTCCGCACGCAAATCTATCGTGCCCCCAGAGATTGTGGCTCCATCTGTCAGTTCTTCATTATTTACCTTAATGGAGTTCACCAGCGGGTTGTCCGCATCATCCACATTGGTACCGTAAACAAATTGGAGATTATCAAAGTAAATCGAATCGGCCGTCCGGGTACCCATTTTCGTTCCATTGACAAACATCAATCGCAGGGTATCACCCTTGCTAATACTAAACGGAGCTTGAAGATTCGTCAGGTCAGCCTCTAAGTACTTCCAGCCTGTCCACGAGATTCCCGGCTGAGTTCCGTTCCACTCTCCATTTTTGTCCAGTGTGGCTTTGGGCTCTAAGGTAAAATCATATGGCATCACCTTATCGCTTCCAGCCGTTTTCACATAACCGCGCAGCCAGAATCCCGCTTGGGTTCCCGGGCCTTCATATGTGATACCTACGCCTTCCGGGGCATATACCCATACTCCAATACCTGTTGGCACTCCGTTTACCTCAGAGTCTGTTAACGTACCAATACAGGCCCCCTCCGTTACTTCTCCGCAGCGAGTAAAATCGTAATTCAGCTTTAACGCGTGAGAGCCAAATCGCACGGGTTCTCCATCATCAACACTGACGATTTCAATATTTTCCTGCCCACCTCGTCCATAATTATGATGAGTTAAAATTCCATTTTCACCACAGTAATATTCCTGGGCTGCAGTGATACTGCCCTTCTCATCTGTATGGTCCTCAAAATCCCACACAACAGTGGGCAACATACCAATCACAGTTTTTATCGTACTGTTTATACTATCGTCGAAGGCAGATGTCGCTGTAATCTCCGCCGTGACACTGTAGCCATCTGCCGACTTAAAGATATTTCCAATAAAGGAACCCATCTTAGTATCCGATAGCGTCCATACAATGTCTCCCGCCTTGATGTTAACGTCCCGATTTTGATAGCGAACAACCAGGCCCAAATCAGTTTCCTGTTCAAATGCCAGGCTGATCTCATCCGAATTGAAGGAGATCGCATCTGGCTTCACTACCTCAATAGATGCCGTTCCTACTACAGCCTCATTTTCCAACAGCTCTACAGTAACATTGCCAATACTGTCTTCATTGGCATGAAACAGACCGTTCTGGTCAATCTCGCCCATATCAGCAGACACATCAGCTAATTTCCACTCCAGATTATCTGGCAACTCCGCACTGCCACCGCTACTGTCTACGCCAGAAGCACAAAACTGCACCTCAGAACCAGGGGTATATAACTCATCACGCGGCGTGATGGTCGCATGATCAAATACACCATCCTGGGTGTCGGTCGAAATGCAGAGGATACCAGAACTGATCGTTCTCTCTTGACCATCCGAGGGCTTACTCAACATTTCCAATGCTCCGCCTTCTTCGCGGGCTGCAAAGGTCGCAGAGCCACCACCATCGAGATACAATGCCGTCACACAGCCAGCATCCTTTAAAACAGACGCGACCTCATAATAGTCCATACCAATGGACCGGGGTGCTAAGCGGCCTTCCGCCATGAAAAACACTACACTGCCATCGGCTCGGATACCCACGCTATTTCTGGGATTCATCGCCCCATCACTGGCCTGCTGAATCAAGCCATTTTTCAACAGATAGAACGGTCCCGACACCGCCTCCATCACATCATCAGTCGGAACTCCCGCATCACGGATAACTGCCGTACCATCTGTCAGAATTGCAAAATATGGCTCATAGGAGGTTTTGACTACATTCCCTTCCATGACAAGATACCCTGTAGGCTCACCGGTTCCCATATTGAAATAGTCCCCGTTCGTTGCCATGACAACCGTACCTTCTTGATCCGCAATTCGGCTGTAATCAGCAGCAAGCTTTGTGGTCTCCTTCATACTCCATTGACCGGCCCGAATTGTCTGCGCGTTGCTGACACGCTCTGCCTTGGTACTTCCAGAAGTATAATACCCATCATATGTGGCTTTAAGTTTTACATTTTTGGTCAGATCAATCTCTGTCATATAACCAATGGCCTGTTGGTTATTTTTATTCCGCATAACAATTTTGTCATAGGTCACGCCATTCGCAATAGCATGGTGTGTCTGCGAAACCGCTGTTAATCCCGCCAATTCAGCTGCACTGCCCAGCGCAGTTGTACTCTGCACAACCGGTTGTGTTTCAAACGCTTCATCCTGAACATCTTTCAGGTCCGCACGTTCGTCTGCACTATCTTCGTTTTCCGGTGTTGATATGTCTACGTCGGTATTCTCTTCTTCTAACGCTTGATCCAAAGCAGAAATATCCGTGTTGTCTGCCTGTTCTATTTCCTCCCTGCTCTCCACGGCCAGTGCCACTGGAGCAGCACTCAGTAAGAGTGAAAATGCCAATAACAGTGAAAGCAGTTTTCGTTTCATCTCTTTCTCATCCTCGTTCTTTCATTCTCTTTTTCTTTTTGGACTCTACGCTAGTTTGTTAGTTGTTTCGTCATCTACACAGCGGCCAACTTCACATTCGGCATAGCATAGGCAAGCATTTGCAGTTCTCCCCCCTTCATACCATACACATGCACATTATATGTACCGGCAGAATGATGCTTTGCCATGTCCACCGTATACACCCATGCCCCATCTGCTCTTCGTTGAGCAGCATACCACTCTATATCATCCTGACCGTTTTCGGTACTCCATGTTGGCAGATAAATCTGATTGTAGTCATCAGCATTCTTTACCGTAAGCTGCATTGTACGACAATCTGACGAAACCTCTGCGATAACATAAGGCTCATCTAATGAGACCACGTGCTCCACATACGCAACAGTGTGTGTCACCAACTGCAATTTCCCGTTCTGTTCGCAATAAACATGAATCTGGTATTCTCCTGTGGAATGATGTTCCCTCAAGTCTACTGTGTATACCCAGGTCCCATCCGCTTCCCGATTTGCAGTATACCATGCTAAATCGTCCTGTCCGTTTTCCTCGCTCCATGTAGGCAGATACACTCGATCACAATCGTTCATATTTCTTACGACAAGGTACATCGTACTGCAATCTTCAGAAACTTCAGCCGTAACGTAAGGCTCATTCATCGAAGCAACATGTTCCACATATGCGGTCGTATATGTCGCCAACTGCAGCCTTCCATTCTCCTCCCGATAGACGTGAATCTGATATCTGCCCGCAGAATGGTGTTCCCTCAAGTTAACCGTGTACACCCAAGTGCCGTCTGCTTTTTGTTCTGCAGCATGCCATATCAAATCGTCCTGTCCGTTTTCCTCGCTCCATGTAGGCAGATATACTCGATCGCAACCGTCCATATTCCTTACGACGAGGTACATCGTACTGCAATCTTCAGAGACTTCAGCCGTAACTCGAACTGCCAATTTTTCTACATTTGCCGTCGTATCAGTTAATAGTTCCAGCGTTCCGTCTTTCTCTCCATATACATGAATTAAATAAATCCCCGTAGAATTATGGTCTGCCAGGTTTACTGTACATACCCAACTTCCGTCCACCTGCTTTTCGGCCGGGTACCAGACAATATCATCTTGCCCGTTTTCTTCGCTCCAAACCGGGAAATATACCTTGTCATAATCCACGATATTCTTGGCAACGATCCTCATCGTTTGGCAATCCTTTGAAACTTCTGTTGCCACTTTTGGACGCACTGTGTTGATTTCTGACACGTATACTACTATGCTCTGTTGAACTTCTGTCGGTTTCCCGCCATTTCCAGCCCACACATGAACATTGTAGATACCCACTGAACGATGTTGCGCCAAATCAACTGCACAACTCCATACATTATTACTCTGCTTTTCTCCGCGATACCAGACAATATCGTCCCTGCCGTTCTCTTCACTCCAAACTACAAACCATAAATTCTCATAGGCATCTGCCCCAGCAAAAGAAAGACTCATCTCTGCATGATTTGCATCTACCAGAACGTTAGTCTGACTAAGATACCGCAACGTGTTCTTTATTGGAAAACATTTTTCGCGATTCATGAGCCACATTTTCAAGTTTTCCTTTGCCTCTTGATAAGACCCCGCAAAATAAGTTCCTTTCCCAGTAAACTCGTTCTTTAGGTCGTCCCATCTCGTATAATTCATCGCTGCCGAGTTCTTCAGCTGATCATACAAAGATGTAACCTCGCCGTCCATACCATTAAATGCTTCCACATAATTTTCAAACAGCTTATTCAGCTCATCTTGAACTGCGGGAATGGACAGCAGCCTTTGGTAAACAATATGGTTATATATATACGCAGTTTGGTAACTAAAGGCATCCTCCATATCATTCCCCATGCATGTATCAAAGTCCCACACTGGACCCAAGTGCAGTACATCGTTGTCTCCATCTTTATACCAGTAGAAACTCGTTGTCGACGACTCCCTGTTCAATGTATACTCATTCACTAAATAGTATTTCAAGAAAGAATCCACATCGATATACTGCGCCAAAGACTCCAATGTGATTGTTTCATCTGGAGTTACTGCCAGATAATTCATAAATGCGTCAAGTGCGTTGTCAAAGTCTTGAACAGCCTCTTGCAGTACGGCTTGGTTATCTTCTGTCACAGATTCTTTTACAACAAAATGTTTTCCCGTACTGTGGTTCTCAATCCAAATATCTTCGTCTGTATAGAACGCCTCGTCCTGTTCCATAAGAACGCCTTTTGGGTCTTTCAAATTCAGCCGGTTTGTTCCAATCTCAACCTTTTCGCATACCAAATAGGTTCCTCGATAATCCCCATTGATCCAAAGGTCTACATATACGCCATCCGGTACATAAGTCATCTCAAGCTGACTGGCTAAGTCAAAGGCGATTTTATTCCTCATCATGCTATCATCTGACGCATTCGCTAACAGCACCCACTTCTTCGCCTTTGGCATTCCAAGTACGCCAGTCTTTTTGTCAAATTTGATTTGGTATCCCTTTTTCTCATAACAGGCCCAGGAGGAATTTCCTCTTCCCTTAAAGGTAGCATTTTTTACACTTAAATCATTTTTGCTATCCACGGTGTCCGTCAAGGTAATCCCTGTATTTTCGTATTTTGTATTTTTATCCTGATGGACTTCATCTAACGTGGCACGATCCAGGGTAACATACAGACTAGGCAACTCTGACTGCATTACTGTAATTGTCTCAGTTATTCCGTCTTCAAGTCTTACTTCAACGGTATCTCCGCTTTTCTCAAACGCACCGTTTAAGACATCCGTCTCTTGATTCACAGTTCCCTTCTCTGTCGCAATAACTTCTCCCTGCAAATGCACCTCCATTCCTGGAATATTTACTTGATTTGTAAGGAATAAATACCACTGGTCTTTTTCTTCATCATGATAGCCCTGAATTCTATTTCCCTGTTGATCTGTAACTGAGCAGGAAAAGGTATCATCATAGGCCGCGGCTGTCAACACACACAGAACCACTGTCGCCAGCAAACAAAAAGTCTTTGCTACCAGTTTTCTCATAACTCCAACCTTCATTCGTTCTCTCTTTTAATTGAAAAGTCTTCTCTATCCAGCGTCAAATTCGGATTATAATACGGGTCCCCCGCAGCAAGTTCTTTATTCCATCTCGCCTGAAATCTTCGTACTTCACCCTCAAAACGCCGCTTCTTTTCTGGGGTATCTTCATAGCCTCTACTTTTTGATTCATAGTGATAAAGTCCAGCATATGGCGTCCAAACAATGAGATATCCTGCCTCTCGAATTCTCATACATAAGTCAACGTCATTAAAGGCTACTTCATATGACTCATCCAAACCATGTACTTGGTTCCAAACATTACGCGAAACCATCATGCATGCGGCCGTCACTGCTGAAAGATTCTGTGCAATCGTCGCTCTAGACATATAGCCATAATCGCCCCTCAAGAAGTTCTTGTGGGCGTGCCCAGCTACTCCCCCAATACCTAGAATAACGCCAGCATGCTGTATTGTATCATCCGGGTAATAGAGCATCGCTCCCACCGCTCCGACATCGGACCGCTGTGCAAACATCAACATCTCCTGAATCCAATCTGGAGTGATCACTTCAATATCATTATTCAGCAACAATATGTACTCGCCTGTTGCCGCTTCTTTAATTCCAAAGTTGTTAATCGCCGAGTAATTAAACTTTCCATTCCAGGTAACGATCCGAATATGTGGATCATTTCGCAGTTCATCGTAGTATAAAAAGGTCTCAGCTTCTTTGCTATTATTCTCTACAATCACGATTTCAAAGTTTTTATAGGTTGTCTTCTCTAGAATGGAAGAAATACACGCTCTTAATGTATCCACATAATCCATATTTGGAATGACAATAGATACTTTAGGAGAACCAGTAATGGCGTACTTTATCCGATAAGTCGACGGGATCGATGAATCTTCAACCTCACCCACTAGGCCAAGTCTGTCTAAGTGTTCACTCAAAGCGCGCCGCGCAGCGTCCAATGTATACGGTTTTGCTGAAATGTCATCTGCCACCGAATCCTTATGGGCTCGCCAAAAATACAAAATCTCCGGGATATGTACGATTTTTAAAGCCTTTTCCGTCAGCCGCAAAATCATATCGTAATCTTGGCTTCCATCAAACTCTTGGCGAAACTCTCCAACAGTATCTAATAGTTTTTTGGAAAACACTGTGAAATGACAGATATAGTTATAACTTCTCAGTGTATCTGGGGCATAATCTGGTTTAAAGTGCGGACAAAATGCATCCGCAGGCTTTTCATGAAATGTATTTTCGTCTGTATAAATAAAATCGGCGTTCTGTTCGCAGATAGCCCGCATTACCTCATAAAGAGCTGCCGGATGCAGCAAATCGTCGTGGTCAAACAGCCCAATATATTCGCCGGTTGCCATATCAAGGCAAGCATTCGTGTTCCCGGAAATACCCAGGTTCTTTTCTAATTTTTTATACTTGATTCGTTGATCTCTCCGCATATACTGGCGGCATATTTTCTCTACGCTGCGATGTGCCTCGTCGCTGCCATCTGCCATACATAACTCCCAGTTTGTATACGTTTGGTCTAGAACCGATTGGATCATTTCATGCAAGAACTTTTCTGGTGTGTTGTAGAGGGGAACTACAATACTAAATTTAATCTTTCTAGCAAAAGTTATTTTTCTTTGAAATTCCAATTCTTCCCCCGTAAAAAGTGGCTTATTGGCTATCGATAAATAGTCCTGTCTATGTTTCAGCTTATTTTTCGTCTTATTCCACGTATACTTCAATCCGTGTTGATGTAAGCAACGGATTCCCTTATCTACTAAGCGTAAAAACGCAACTTTTCCAAAGATACGCTTCATTGTGTCTAAACAGAGCCGAAATGGCTTCGTTATTTTCCAAAAAAATGCATTTGAAATTACATTGTAGGCATTCTGGGCATTACTCAACTGAACCTTTAGCTCTTCCCGCTGACCGATTGCTGCATAGTAATGCTCCTTATAGCGCATTAGCTCAGCTTGCAATTTTTCCGCTCGCTTTATCTGTGCTTCACATTCGTCTACTTTACTCTGTATTTCCTTCTGCTTTTCATTTATGGAAGACTTAGCTTTTGACTCTATTTGCACTCTCTCTTGCTTCCACTTGTTTTCTTTATCTGACCACCCTATTCTTTCTGCTGCTTGCATTGCAGTAATATTCTGAATATGCCGTTCCTTATCCTCTACCGCCTGGCTCAAACGTCTTTCACTCTGTTGATACTCATTCTCCGACATCCGAATATTTCGCTCATAATCCTCAACCTGCCGACCAAAATTCTCGCTCCGCCGGAACAACACTGCATAGCTAGTCAAATACTTCGGTCTGTAATTGATGTCATCCAAAAATCCATTTTCAAAGAAGGCACGGCACCAGTATTCCCTCTGCTGCACATTCACGTGGGTCCGTTCCGTAAAATCATCCGGTGTAGAAGAAAACAGCACCTGGTCTGCCAGCTTGCAGAGATTCCGAATCGCTTGCTTTCCCTCATCCTCGTACAGGTGCTCCAAAACCTCAATCGTCACAACTAAATCATACTTAGCCGGCAAACCCTCTGGCAACTGCTCCACCAGGGAGCCCACTTTACAGTAAGGGCGCACATCCTCTCGCACCCGAGAAATTGCATATTCGGAAACGTCTACGCCATAGGCCTCCACACCCAGGTCCCGCAGCGCTGCTACCAAATGCCCCATCGCACAGCCAGCGTCCAGGACTGTTTTGGGATGCAGATCATCTACAATTTTCTGTGCGATTTGAGTTAAAAATCCTTTTGTATATTCGGAATCACTGTAATCCACTTTTCCGCAGCCTACATCGTATTGTTTGTAATACTCCGCATTATAAAGTTCGCTCATACCGCACCTCGTTACGACGCTTCATACGCATCACAAATTTCTTGTGTCTCACCCATCATTTTCACCTGGCCATGCTCCAGCCAGATAACCCGGTCGCACATCTCTCGAATCTGCGCCAGGCTGTGGGAAACAAACAGCACCGTCGTGCCGCCGCTCATCAGCTCGTGCATTCTCGCCTTGCTCTTTTCCTGGAAGGCGGCATCGCCCACGGCGAGAATTTCGTCTACAATTAGGATTTCCGGCTGCACCACCGTCGCAATAGAGAAGGCCAGTCTCATCAGCATACCTGAGGAATAATTCCGAATGGGAACATCAATGAACTTGCCCAGTTCCGAAAATGCCACGATCTCATCGTACTTTTCCTTCAAATACTCCTCGCTGTACCCCAGAATCGCCCCGTTCAGGAAGATATTCTCTCTGCCGGTCAAATCGTGGTCAAAACCGCTGCCCAGCTCCAGCATGGGGACAATATTTCCGCAAACCTCCAGTTCTCCACCAGTCGGCTTCAGAATACCGGAGATCACCTTCAGCAGTGTGGACTTGCCTGCACCGTTGTGGCCGATGATTCCCACCACCTCGCCGCGCTTCACTTCAAAGCTGACATTTTTCAGCGCCCAAAATTCCTCATACTTGATTTTTCCCTGGACCAACTGCACAATGTATTCTTTGATGCTTTTGATCCGGTCATACGTCATGAGATAGCGCATAGAAATCTCTTTTGCACGAATTATCATCGGTTTTACTCCTATCAGATGTTGAGAACGAAGCGGTCCTGGGTCCGCTTGAACACAGTGGCCCCGATCACCAGCGGCACCACCGAGGCAATCAGTGCCAGGGCATACGCCTTCGGCTCCGGGGAAACGCCGTTAATCAGAATCGTTCGGATAAACCGAATGATGTGATATAGCGGATTCATTTTAAAAATCAGCATAAATTGATTTGGAATGATACTCTCCGGGTAAAAAATCGGGGTGGCATACATCCACAGCATACTGACCACACCCCACAGAAACTGCGTGTCCCGGAAAAATACCATTGCGGACGCCAACAACATGCCAACCCCCAGCGCCAGGGCAAACAGACAGCACACACCAAAGGGCAGCAGCAAAATTGCCGGACGGATCGGCGTCCGGGTAATCAGCAGAACTGCCAGCAATGGCAACAGAGAGAGGCCAAAATTGATGGTGGACGACATCACCCGGGTCAACGGGTAAATATACTTGGGCACATAGACCTTCGTAATCAGGGAGGCGTTCCCTACGATGGAGGTCAGCGACATAGTTGTCGCTTCGCTGAAAAAGCTGAAGCACACGATACCGATCAGCAGGTAAACCGCAAAATTCGGAATATCTGACTTGAACAGCGTAGAGAAGACAATATACTGCACCATCATGGTCATCAGCGGATTTAAAAAGCTCCACAGGACACCGAGCACAGAGCGCTTATACTTTGTCTTAAAATCCCGAGAAACCAGCTGCTTCATCAGATAGCTGTATCGACTGAACGCTGCGAACACGTTCAGGACTGCCATCCGCTTTCCCTTCTGAAAACCGCAGATTAGGTACAAGCAATAGCCCGCAAGCACACAAAAGCCAGCCGCAGCAAGCTGCCAATAATGTGCGCCAAACCACAGCGTTTCCTGGCTGTGGACTTCCATGCATAGAGCACCGGCCTGCACAACACCGTTGACCTTCACCCGTTCGTCCTCGGTCAGCTTGATCTCCACTTGATTTCTGGCCGTGGACATCGTCGTGCCGCTGTACAAAGTGATTGCGTTTCCCGCTTCACAATCCGGCGCGGTGATCCGCACCTCCGCAGTATTGCCCGGCACGGAAATGCTCGGTGCAAACGTGACAGAGAAGTTCTCGTTATCGGTCAAGCCAGATATATCGACACTCTGTGTGGCCAACACCCGTCCGTCAGAGCAAACCTCCACGGCCAGCGTTCCCTGATTCTGTCGTGCATACGTCGCCCCCCGGAAGGTCAATTCCGTCAGTTGTCCGCCCGCTACGCTGATTTGCTGTGTAATGACGGTATCTTTTGTGATTTCTCCCACCGGTTCACTGGCCGTCAGCATATCGGTGGAATTATCCCGATACCGCAACTGGTCCCCGCCGATCCAATAAAACAGCACCGCCAGCAGGACGTAAATCGCCAGCACAGCGCCGCACTTCTTTTTCAATGATTGCAGATTCATGCTTCTCTGGTAATCTCCTTCAAATATCGCGCCAGCCCATCTTTCCACTCCGGCAGTGTTTCGAACCCATTGCCGGACAGACTTTCCTTTCTCATCTGCGAATTCAATGGCCGCACCGCTCTCGTCGGATATTCACTGGTCGGAATGGGATGTACCGTCACCTGCTTGCCCGCCAGTTCAAAAATTGCTTCCGCAAATTCCGCCCAAGAGCAGACGCCCTCGTTGGTCGCATGGTAGATACCATATCGCTCCGTCTGCACCATGTCGCACAGCAGCGGTGCCAGGTCCGCCGTGTAGGTTGGCGAACCGATCTGGTCACAAACTACATTGAGCTCCGTCCTGGTTTCGGCCAGGCGGAGCATTGTTTTCACAAAATTATTGCCATTCTTTCCGAACACCCAAGAGATACGAACAATAAAATACTGTTCCAGAAGGCTCTGCACCGCCAGCTCTCCGGCCAGCTTGCTTCTGCCGTAGGCGTTCACCGGTCCCACCGGGTCTGTCACCTCATAGAACTGTTCGCCTGTTCCCGGGAACACATAGTCCGTGGAGATATACACCATCTTCGCACTGATTTTTCGGCAGGCAGCCGCAAGATTCCGGGTGCCGTCCACATTGACCGCCCAGCACTGCTCCGGCTCATCCTCCGCCAAGTCAACTTTCGTGTAGGCCGCGCAGTGGATCACCGCATCAGGTCGATATTCTTCCATCAGTCGATTTACCGCCGCTTGGTCTGTAATGTCCAGCTCCTTGGATGATGTGCCCATATATTCAATTCCGCGCCTCGTCAGCTCCAGGCTCACATCATAGCCAAGCTGCCCGCTGACGCCGGTAACTAACACTTTCATACTAATTTCCCTCATATATAATTTTTCCGAGCTAGCTGTACTACTTTTATGAACAAGCTATCTGGGACATATTTCAATGCAATTTCTGCCACCGAGGGCAAGGGGCTGAATCTTCGGTATTTCCATACTGTTTTGGTCCCACCGTGGTGAGACCAATTCCGTTCTCGGGCCTGGGCCCAGAGGAGCACATCGTGAATCGTTTTCTTTAATGCCATATTGCACATGAAATGATTTTCCAGCCACTTCATCCGCTCCACGATCAACTCGATCCGTACCGTTCCATAACTGGCCTTATCCGTAACGCCCGCCAGTAAATTTGTCTGATTTCCGCCATGGATTCGATAATCTATTAACTGCCGGGGCAGTGATATTACATGCCCCCGCTCGGCACACCACAGTGCGAGGTAATGGTCATGTACCATATACGGACAAAACGGCACTGCCAATTTTGCCTCTGAGGCAAGTACCAGCGTTGTACAGCCAGTCACAAAGTTATGAAGCAGGAGCTCAGATGCTAGGTTGTCACCGCTCCTAAACACATGGTGCCGCCGCACCTTCGTAATACTATCCGCCGTCTGCTTTCCATCCCCATCGATGATGTACATGTCCGAGCAAACCAGCAGTGCGCCGCTTTCTTCCATCGTCCGCTCCAGCACCGCCAGCTTCTCCGGCAGCCACACATCATCCTGGTCGCAGTAAGCGAAATAGTCTCCCTCTGCCTCCCGGGTCAACTGCTCAAAGGTCAGGTTGGAGCCCACATTCTTCTCGTTCCGCGCCATAACATACGGGAATTCGGTAATACACTCCCGCACGCACTGCTCGATTTCCGCATACGGCACCGTGGGGGAGCAGTCGTCCCGGACATACAGCATCAGGTTCGGATAGGTCTGAGCGTTCAGACTCAGCAGCTGCTCCCGCAGCCAGTCCATGCGCGGCTCGTACACCGCCATCAAAATTGCGATACGGGGCTTACCGCTTCCCATACATCCGCTCATAGTAATTCTGATACTCCCCGCTGATGATCTCCTCCCACCAGTCCCGGTTGTCCAGGTACCACTGGATGGTCTTCTTGATGCCGTCGGCGAACTTGGTCTCCGGCAGCCAGCCCAGCTCGTTGTGGATTTTGGTGGGGTCGATGGCGTAGCGCATATCGTGGCCCTTGCGGTCCGTGACGTGGGTGATGAGGCTCTCCGGCTTGCCCAGTTCCTTGCAGATGAGCTTCACGATGTCGATATTCCGCATCTCGTTGTGGCCGCCCACGTTATACACCTCGCCCACGCGCCCCTTACGGACGATGAGGTCGATGGCCCGGCAGTGGTCCTCCACATACAGCCAATCCCGAACGTTCAGGCCCTCGCCGTACACCGGCAGGGGCTTGTCCGCCAGGGCGTTGGCGATCATCAGGGGGATCAGCTTCTCCGGGAAGTGGTAGGGTCCATAGTTATTGGAGCAGCGGGAGATGGTCACGGGCAGACCGTAGGTCCGGTGGTAGGCCAGCACCAGCAGGTCGGCCCCCGCCTTGGAGGAGGAGTAGGGGCTGCTGGTGTGGATGGGGGTCTCCTCGGTGAAGAACAGGTCAGGCCGGTCCAGGGGCAGGTCGCCGTAGACCTCATCGGTGGACACCTGGTGATAGCGCTGAATGCCGTACTTCCGGCAGGCGTCCATCATCACGGCGGTGCCCAGGATGTTGGTCTGGAGGAATACCTCCGGGTTCTCGATGGAGCGGTCCACATGGCTCTCCGCCGCGAAGTTGACCACCACGTCGGGGTGCTCCTCCTCAAAGAGCTGGTAGACGGCCTCCCGGTCACAGATGTTGGTTTTACAGAAGCGGAAATTGGGGTTCTCCATGGCCTCTTTCAGGGTGGACAGATTGCCCGCATAGGTCAGGCAGTCCACACACACCACCCGGTCTTCCGGGTGATGCTTTAGCAGGTAGTAAATAAAGTTGCTGCCGATAAAGCCGGCACCGCCGGTCACAATAATGGTCATAGTGTCCTCCTCAGAATCCGGTGACGGCATCTTTCAGCCACGGATTGTTCTCGTCCTTCTGGCTCAGGATGGGATGCTCCACGCCCCAGTCCACTGCCAGCTCCGGGTCGTTCCAGCGGATGCCGCCATCCGCCTCGGGGGCGTAGTAGTTGTCCGCCTTGTAGAGAAATTCCACGTGGTCGGTCAGGGTCACAAAGCCGTGGCCGAAGCCCCGGGGGATGAGCAGCTGGCGTTTATTCTCCTCAGACAGCTCCACCGCCACCCACTGCTTATAGGTGGGGCTGCCGGGCCGCAGGTCCACGGCCACGTCCAGCACTGCGCCCCGGGCGCAGCGCACCAGCTTGGCCTGGGCCTTGTCCCCCTTCTGGAAGTGGATGCCCCGCAAGGTGCCCTTCACTGTGGAGGAGGAGTGGTTGTCCTGCACAAAGTCGTAAAACAGCCCCGCCTTCTCAAACTCCCGCTTGGAGTAGCTCTCCATAAAGAATCCGCGATGGTCGCCGAACACTTTGGGTTCCACAATGACCACGCCGTCGATTTTCGTCTTGATAAATTCCATATCGCACCTCAATAGATGTACTTGCCTGTGGCTACGTTATGCAAATGCTTGCCGTAGGGAGATTTCCCGTACAAATTGGCGGACTCCTCCAGCTTCTCCCGGGTGATCCAGCCGTTCCGATAGGCGATCTCCTCCGGTGCGGAGATTTGGACGCCCTCCCGGGTCTCGATCACCCGGACAAACTCCGTGGCCTCGCTGAGGGAATCCACCGTGCCCGTGTCCAGCCACGCATAGCCGCGGCCCAGGGTGATGACGTTCAGGGTGCCCTCCTCCAGATACACCCGGTTCAGATCGGTGATCTCCAACTCGCCCCGGGCAGAGGGCTTCAGCGCCTTGGCCCGCTGGCAGACCTTCTTGTCATAGAAGTACAGACCGGTGATGGCGTAGTTTGATTTGGGATTTGCAGGCTTCTCCTCCACGGAGATCGCCTTGCCGTCCTTGTCAAACTCCACCACGCCGAACCGCTCCGGGTCCTCCACATAGTAGCCGAATACCGTTGCGCCGTTCTCGTGGGCCACCGCCTGCTTCAGGTGGTTGGTCAGCCCGGCACCGTAGAAGATGTTGTCCCCCAAAATCATGGCGCAGCGGTCCTCCCCGATGAACTTCTCGCCCAGAATAAACGCCTGGGCCAGCCCGTCCGGGGAGGGCTGTACCTTATAGGACAGGTTGATGCCAAACTGACTTCCATCCCCCAGCAGCCGCTCAAAGTTGGGCAGGTCGTGGGGTGTGGAGATGATCAAAATGTCCCGAATTCCCGCCAGCATCAGAGTGGACAGGGGATAGTAGATCATAGGCTTGTCATAAATGGGCAGCAGCTGCTTGGACGTCACCATGGTCAGCGGGTATAGCCGTGTACCGCTGCCGCCTGCGAGAATGATTCCTTTCATATCTGTTTCCTCTCGTTCTTTTATAAAATCGTGGTGTTTTACTCCCACCCCACACTCAACTGTTCCGTCTCCAGCTGCCGCTCATACGCCTGCCGCACCAGCAGGTCAAAGTTGGCCTCGATGCCGGAAATGGTGGTCTTATACAGCTGCCGGAGAGCTCGAATATTGCCTTTTTCGGCAGGTACTTTCGCCTCCAGCGCCAGCTTTTGGATGAATAGACTGACCTGGGTCCTGGCGATGGCGGAGCCGTCCTTTTTCGTGAAAATCATGCCGGAGGGATGGCCGTTTTCTCGGGCGTAGCGCAGTAAATCCGCTTGCAGACTGGCCGGGAAGCGGATGATCTCCAGCTTCTTGCCGGATTTCAGGACGGCGTGGCCGGTCTGGACGGCCTCCACCGTCACCGCCGGGAGGTCTAATACGGCGATCCCCGTGGTGGCGAAGAGCTTGGTCAGGACATAGGCCCGCTCGTCCTCCAGAATTTTGGCTGTCTGGAGCATTCGGACGTACTCCTGGCGGGTCAGCTCCGGGGTGTCGAACTCCTCGGCGGGGAGCTGCTTCGTCACCTGGAACTCCCGGCAGCCCATACTCTCCAACAGGGCGTTGATGGTGGAGACCTTGCTGTTCACGCTGCGGACAGCGTAGTGTTCCGCCAGCAGCCGGTCCCGCCAATTTTGTAGAGTGTCCTTGCCCACCAGCTTGTCCACCGCGAGGAAGTCATAGAACTGCCTTAAAACCCGCTCGCAGCTGCGGACGCTGTCCTCCCGGCGGCCCTGGGCTCGGAGCTTGGCGGCGTAGTCCGCCAGAATCTCCGGCGTCAGCACTGCGCCGTCTGCGGTCCGGCGGAGCAGCGCCGGGTCGATTTGAATTGTCTCAACGTGTAGCCGTCCCATTGCTCAACCCCGTTCGTTTTGGACGTAATTGTTGTTTTGTAATGCAATAGACGTTTCTTGTCTGAAAACAGCATAAAAAACGCCCTGCAAGTCATTTGCAGAGCGAAAAGTGATGAAAAATGATTAAGCCGGTTCAAATTCCTAGGAATCGGCTCTGATTTTGGTTGTAAAATTTTACAGAATGCTTGCCTTTTTGCGCCGGAAGTGGTATCCTAACTGTAGATTTTTGCACCTTTTTCGGGGCGCATATCTGCAAGACTGCTAAACAACAATTATGCAAATCATTGGACCAGTCCCAGCTTATCCAGCTGTCGGAGGTACTCTTTTCCCGTGGACATGAGGTAAATTCGTGTGGTCTCAATGCTGCTGTGCCCCAGCACGTCGGCCAGCCGCACCACGTCGTGGCAGGAGCCGTAGAAGGACCGGGCGAACAGGCTGCGGAGGTTGTGGGGGAACACCTTGGTTCGCTCCACGCCCGCCGGCTCACACAGGGCCTTCATGCGGGTCCAGACATACTGCCGGGAAACAGGAAGACCGTCTTGGGTGAGAAAAATCTTGCCTGAGGCGATTTTTTGCTGTCTGGCGTACTTTTGCAGCTTGCGGCACAGGCGGTGGGGGAGCAGGATGGTGCGAATCTTGCCTTTCAGCGCAATCTCCGCCACACCCGCCCGGATTGCTTCTACCGTGATGTACTTCAATTCGCCCACCCGAATTCCGGTGGCGCAGATGGTCTCCAAAATCAGCTCCATCCGCAGGTCACCCTTCTCATGGGCCGCCTGGACCAGACGCTGATATTCCTCTTTCGACAGGTCCTTCTCCGACTTGCGGAACATCTGCCGCTGGAGCTTGAGGTACTTCACTTTGCAGTCCTCCCGGCCCATGCAGGTGAAGAACTTGTTCACCGCCGCCAGCATGGCGTTCACCGAGATCGGGCGATAACCGGCCTCGGACAGCGCCGTCTTCCACTCCATGGCCAGCTCTTTGGTGATTGCCCGGCCATCCGCCCATTCTGCAAACCGGGTCAGGGAGCGGAGGTAGGCTTCGATGGTGGATTCTTCCCGCTCG